>Ga0105048_10004617_pt1 | contig 22349 bp, 21 predicted proteins | sample MAT05_FD_78382 | JGI IMG/M metagenome (GOLD analysis project Ga0105048, IMG submission 78382) | Freshwater microbial communities from Lake Fryxell liftoff mats and glacier meltwater in Antarctica - MAT-05 | ecosystem: Environmental > Aquatic > Freshwater > Ice > Liftoff microbial mat | place...
ACACCAGCCAGGGCAAGCGCTGCCTGCTGATCGTGGATGAGGCGCAAAACCTCACCCACCGGGCGGTGGAAGAGCTGCGCATGCTCTCCAATTTTCAGTATGGCCAGCAGGCCTTGCTGCAAACTTTTTTGATTGGCCAACCCGAGTTCCGGACTATTTTGCAAAGCCCGGGCATGCAGCAACTGCGCCAGCGGGTGACCGCTACCTGCCATATTGGCCCGCTCGACCTGGCGGAAACCCAGGGCTACATTGAGCACCGCCTGAAGTGCGCCGGTGGCAAGCCCGAGCGGCCGAGCTTTGACGCTGCCGCTTTTGAAGCCATTTTTAAAGCCACCAACGGCATTCCCCGGCGCATCAACCTGCTGTGCGACCGCCTGTTGCTCTCGGGTTTTTTGGCCAACAAGGACACATTTGACCTTGCAGCCGTCACTGAAGTGGCCAATGAACTCTACGACGAGTCCACCCCGCCCACCAGGACAGGTGCCACATCACCCGCGCCAGATGGCCCGGGCTGGTCCGACTCCTTTACCCAGGGCCTGGGGTATGCCACCGCTCCACTGGATGTGGATTTGACCAAGCTGCATTTACCCGCCGGCTTGGGGCAAGCCATTTCCGGGCAGATCGCCACGCTGAATGCCGAACAATACGACGTTCGGCTGCGCCGCCTGGAAGGCAGCGCCCTGCGGCTGGAGCGTATTAACCTGGAAATTTTGGTCATGCTGCAGCGCTTGGTCAAAGTCGCCAGCGGCACCACCCCAGACAAAGAGGGGTAGCCCCACATGGCCGCGCCGCGCATTACCAACGCCATGACCATTGATGTCGAAGACTATTTTCAGGTCTCGGCATTCGCCCCCTACATTGCCCGCGCCGACTGGGACACGCGCGAGTGCCGGGTGGAGCGCAACATCAACACCATTCTGGAAATGCTCGACCAGCACCACACCAAGGCCACTTTTTTTACCCTGGGCTGGGTGGCTGAACGTTACCCGCAATTGGTGCGCCAAATTGTGGCGCAGGGCCACGAGCTGGCCAGCCATGGCTACGCTCACCAGCGTGCCAGCGACCAGACTCCGGACACCTTCTTTGAAGATGTTCACGTTGCTAAAAATATGCTTGAAGACCTCTCAGGCCAGGTAGTGACTGGGTACCGTGCTCCTAGTTTTTCTATTGGTAAAGATAATTTATGGGCGTATGACACGCTCTTGAAAGCCGGCTACCGCTACAGTTCCAGCGTTTACCCGATCGCCCACGACCACTACGGCATGCCGGACTCACCCCGCTTCAGCTACGAAGTGCGCCCGGGTCTGATCGAGATCCCCATCACCACGGTGCGGCTGTTTGAGCGCAACTTCCCGTCCAGTGGCGGCGGCTACTTCCGGCTGCTGCCGTATCCGGTGTCGCGCTGGCTGATTCGGCGCGTGAACAGCCGCGACCAGCAATCCGGCATTTTTTACTTTCACCCCTGGGAAATTGACCCCGGGCAACCGCGCATCGCCGGCATCAGCGCGAAAACGCGCTTTCGCCATTACGTCAACATTGCCCACACCCAAGCCCGGCTGAAGCGTCTGTTGACCGATTTCAGCTGGGGGCGTGTGGACGACCTGTTCCTGAAGCATGACCACTGTCAAACGTCTCACGCTTGACGACAGCGCGACCGCCCAACGCTGGGACGCGTTTGTGCTGGCCTGCCCTGACGCCACGTTTTTCCACCGCTCTGGCTGGCAACGCATCGTCACCGAGGTGTTCAAACACGACAGTTATTTTTTGTATGCTGAAGGCCCTGACGGCAGCATCGAAGGCGTGTTGCCACTGGGCCATATCAACAGCTGGCTGTTTGGCAACTCGCTGACCAGCCTGCCTTTTACCGTGTACGGCGGTGTCGCGGCCAGCAACACGGCAGCCGCAGACGCGCTGGAGCAAGAGGCGCAAGCCATCGCCCAGAAGCTGGGTGTGGCGCATCTGGAACTGCGCTGCGTAGACAACCGCCACCCCGACTGGCCCACGCAAGACCTGTATGTCACCTTCCGCAAGGAAATTTTGCCCACGGAAGACGCCAACATGCTGGCCGTTCCGCGCAAGCAGCGCGCCATGGTGCGCAAAGGCATTAAAAACAACTTGCGCAGCGACATTGACGCCAACGCAGACCGGTTTTTTGCCCTGTTTGCCGACAACGTGCATCGCCATGGCACACCCGCCCTGCCCAAAAAATACTTCACTGCACTGATGACGGTGTTTGGCCCGGACTGCGAAGTGCTGACGGTGGTCTCGCCAGACGGCAAGCCCCTGAGCAGCGTGCTGAGCTTTTACTTCCGCGATGAGGTGCTGCCCTACTATGCGGGTGACGATGAAGCCGCCCGCGATCTGGCCGCCAATGACTTCAAATACTGGGAGCTGATGCGCCGTGCCTGTGCACGCGGGCTCAAAGTGTTTGACTACGGCCGCAGCAAGAAGGGCACCGGCCCTTACGCCTTCAAGAAAAACTGGGGCTTTGAGCCCACCCAGCTGCACTACGCCTTTCGCCTTTACAAGAGCGACAGTGTTCCGCAAAACAACCCTTCCAACGCCAAATTCAAGCTGCTGATTGAAACCTGGCGGCGCATGCCCATTGGTCTGGCCAACTGGCTGGGGCCATTCATCGTGCGCAACCTCGCCTGACACTCAGCATGGGCAAGCTGCTTTACCTGGTGCACCGCCTGCCCTACCCGCCCAACAAGGGCGACAAGGTGCGCTCGTACCATTTGCTCAAGCACCTGACGCAGCAGCACCAGGTTTTTCTAGGCACTTTTATCGACGACCCGGAAGACGAAGCCCACGTCGACACCGTTCGCGCGCTGTGCCCAGACCTGCATGTGGCGCGCCTGAACCCGCGCGCCGCCAAGTTGCGCAGCCTGGCGGGCTTGCTCACCCGACAGTCGCTCAGCCAGCACTATTACCAAAACGCGGGTCTGCAAACGTGGGTACAGCAGACGCTGGCACAACATGACATCGATGCGGTGGTCATCTTTTCATCGGTCATGGCGCAGTACATCGACGCACGCTCCAGCCCGCCGATGCTGGTCGATTTTGTCGATGTGGATTCGGCCAAATGGACGCAATACGCCCCAGACCACCGCTGGCCGCTGTCATGGCTGTACCGCCGTGAAGGCGCACGCCTGCTGGCCTTTGAACGGCGGGTGGCGCAACAGGCAAAGCGTTCGTTTTTTGTCACCGACAACGAAGCTGCCTTGTTCAGGCAGCACGCGCCGGAAAGCGCAATCAGTGTGGACGCCATCAGCAACGGCGTGGATGCCGAGTTTTTTGCACCCGACCCGGCTCGCTCGTCGCCTTTTGCGCAAGCTGGCAACGCCCCCCCGCAGATACCTCTGGTGTTTACCGGCGCCATGGACTATTGGCCCAACATCGACGCTGTTACCTGGTTTGTGGCCGACATCCTGCCCGCGCTGCGCCAAGCCTGGCCCAACCTGTGTTTCTACATTGTCGGGCGCAGCCCAACCCCCGCAGTGCAGGCGCTGGCCGGGCCTGGGGTGGTGGTCACCGGTACGGTGGATGATGTGCGCCCGTATCTGCAACACGCCGCCGTGGTGGTAGCGCCTCTTCGGGTGGCACGCGGCATTCAAAACAAGATTCTTGAAGCCATGGCCATGGCCCGGCCGGTGGTGGCCTCGGCATCCTGCGCGCAGGCCATTGCTGCCAAGGCTGAAACCGAGCTGCTGTCGGCCGACAACGCTGCAGCATTTGTCAACCAGGTAGGCGCCTTGTTAGCATCCCCAGAGCGTTGCACCAGCGTGGGGGCACAGGGCCGCCAGCGGGTGCTTCGCGATTACAGTTGGTCTGCGCATTTGTCCAAAATCGATCAACACCTGAAACCCACCACCCAGCCATGAGCACCACCCTACAACGCGGCCCCCAAAGCCAGTGGCGAACCGCCAGCATGGTGCTGGTCATGCTGCTTGCCTGGACGCTGGCCTGGTACTTTGACACCGCCAGCGCCATCGTCGGCATCTGGTGGCGCTCGGAAACCTTCACCCACGGTTTTCTGGTGGTGCCCATCGTGCTGTGGATGGTGTGGCACAAACGCGCCCACCTGGCGCTACTGCAACCCCAACCTAGCCCCTGGGTGCTGGCGCTGCTGCTGCTCAGCGGTCTGGGCTGGCTGCTGGGTGACCTGGTGGCGGTCAACGCCGTGACACAGTTCGCCTTCGTGGCCATGCTGGCGCTGCTGGTGCCGACCGTGCTGGGCTTGGCCGTAACGCGGACACTGACCTTCCCGCTGGCCTTCCTGTTTTTTGCTGTGCCCTTTGGTGAATTTGCCATGCCCCAGCTGATGGCGTGGACGGCTGACTTCACCGTGACCGCGCTGCGCCTGAGCGGCATCCCGGTTTACCGCGAGGGGCTGCAGTTTGTCATTCCGTCTGGCAACTGGTCGGTCGTCGAAGCCTGCAGCGGCGTGCGCTACCTGATTGCCTCGCTCACCGTGGGCACGCTGTTTGCCTACCTGAACTATCAGTCCACCAAGCGTCGGGTGCTGTTCATCATCGTCTCGATCATCGTCCCGGTGCTTGCCAACTGGCTGCGCGCCTACATGATCGTCATGCTCGGCCACCTTTCGGGCAACAAACTGGCCGCAGGGGTGGACCACATCATTTATGGCTGGGTGTTTTTTGGCATCGTCATCATGCTGATGTTTCTCGTTGGCGCGCGCTGGTCGGAGCCCGAGCCCAGTGTCAGCGCAGCAGACCTTGACGCGGTCACACAGCACAAGCCACTGCCAGGCAAACCCAGCCCGACAGCGCCCGCTTTTGTGCTGGTGGCCGTGTTGGCTGCCGTCGTGGTGGCGCTGCCGTTGGCGGCCCGCTGGGGCTTGGACCAGGCGCAAAACAATGCGCCCGTGCAGCTTGTGGCACCGCCCCAGCTGGCAGCGGGCTGGGCCGCGCAAGCCATACCTGACCTTGAGTTTCAGCCCGCGTTTGACAACCCCTCGGCCCAGATCAACACCAGCTATGCGTTAGGCGAGCAACGCGTGGGCGTCTATGTCGGGTACTACCGCCAGCAAAACTACCAGCACAAACTCGTCAGTTCGGCCAACGTTCTGGTCGAGTCCAAGGACCCACTCTGGGCACAAGTGGCCAGCCAGGGCAAAAACATCACTTTTAATAGCAAACAAGTCAACATTCGCGAGGGCGAACTGCGAAACGTGTCCGCAACTACCAGCCCAGGTGGTGAGCGCCTGACCGTCTGGCTGGTGTATTGGGTCAACGGCCAACTCACCGCCAGCAACGCCCAGGCCAAGCTGCAGGGTGCGCTGCAGCGTCTGCTGGGGCGCGGTGACGACTCGGCGGTGTTGATCCTTTACACCAACAAGGGTGAGGGCGACGAGGGTGCGCAGCGCCTGCAGGCGTTTGTGCAGACCAACGGCGCGCAACTCATCGGGCTATTGGAAGCCACCCAACACAACCAACGTCCCCCGAACTGAACCTATGTGTGGCATTGCCGGACTTTTTGACACGCGCAGCAAGCGCAACTTTGCGCCCGAACTGATGACGCGCATCAACAATGTGCAGGCGCACCGTGGCCCCGATGAACTCGGCCTGCACCTGGAGCCGGGCCTGGCCTTTGGCCACCGGCGCTTGTCGGTGATTGACCTGTCCACCGGGCAGCAGCCGCTGTTCAACGAAGACAATAGCGTGGCCATCGTCTTCAATGGCGAAATCTACAACTACTTGGCGCTGACTACCGAGCTCCAAGCGCTGGGCCACACCTTTCGCACCCGCAGTGACACCGAGGTCATCATCCACGCCTGGGAAGCCTGGGGCGAAGCTTGTGTGCAGCACCTGCGTGGCATGTTTGCCTTTGCCGTCTGGGACCGCAACCAGCAAACGCTGTTCCTGGCGCGCGACCGCATGGGCGTCAAACCGATGTTTTACGCACTGCTGCAGGACGGTAGCTTTATTTTTGGCTCCGAGCTGAAGGTCATCACCGCACACCCGGACTTTGTCCGCAGCATCGACCCACTGGCAGTTGAAGAGTACTTCGCCCTGGGCTATGTGGCCGACCCGCGCTGCATCTACACCGGCGCGCACAAACTCGCCCCAGCCCACACGCTGACTCTGGGCCACGGCCAGGGCCTGCCCGAGCCCAAACCCTACTGGGACGTGAGCTTTACGCTTGCCAACCCGATCAACACCGAAGATGCAGTGCATGAATTGCGCGCGCGGCTTGACGAATCAGTGCGCCTGCGCCTGATGGCCGAGGTGCCGCTGGGCGCCTTTCTGTCTGGCGGGGTGGATTCCAGCGCGGTGGTGGCCACCATGGCGAGTGTGTCCACCACCCAGGTGCGCACCTGTGCCATCGGTTTTGACGACCCCAAATTTAACGAGTCCGCCTTTGCCCAGCAGGTGGCCGAGCGTTACCACACCGACCACCATCTGGAGATCGTCAAAAGCGACGACTTTGACCTGATCGACACGCTCGCTTGGCTCTACGACGAACCCTTTGCCGACAGCTCGGCCATTCCTACCTACCGTGTCTGTCAGCTGGCACGCAAACACGTCACCGTGGCCCTGTCAGGCGATGGCGGTGACGAGAGTTTCGGCGGCTACCGGCGCTACCGCCTGCACGCGGCAGAAGAGCGTGCGCGCAGCAGTCTGCCTATGGGCCTGCGCCAGCCTATTTTTGGCGCGCTGGGGCGTCTGTACCCCAAGCTGGACTGGGCGCCGCGCATGTTCCGCGCCAAAACCACCTTTCAGGCATTGGCCCTCGATTCCACGCAGGCCTATCTGCACAGCGTCTCGGTGCTACGTTTAGATGAGCGTGAGGCGCTTTATTCATCTGGGTTCAAGCGTACTTTGGCGGGGTATCGCGCGCAGGAAGTATTCAAGCAGCACGCCGCCAACGCCAACACCACCGACCCGCTGGCGCTGGTCCAGTACCTGGACTACAAAACCTGGCTGGTAGGCGACATCAACACCAAGGTCGATCGCGCTGCCATGGCGCACTCGCTTGAAGTGCGTGAACCGCTGATGGACCATGAGCTCATTGAATGGCTGGCCACGCTTCCCAGCAGCCTGAAGATCCGCGGCCAGGAAGGCAAATGGCTGCTGAAAAAAGCCTTTGAGCCAAGCTTGCCCAACGATGTGCTGTACCGGCCCAAGATGGGCTTTTCAGTGCCCTTGGCCAAATGGCTGCGCGGCCCCTTGCGCGAGCGCCTGCAGCAAGCGGTGCTGGGCCCGCAACTCGAAGCCACCGGGTATTTCAACCAAGCCACACTGCAAACCATGGTGCGCCAGCACCTCAGCGGCCAGCGTGACCATTCGGCACCGTTGTGGACGCTGTTGATGTTTGATGCCTTTTTGCGGCAGGCGGCAAAGGCCCCGGAAAATTTATAACAAATCGGCCTCTAGCCCTTATGGAATAAGCGTGGCATGCTATATATTTCATATAATTTTGCATCCCTATGAGCACTCACCAGCGAGCTTGGGCTGTGGTCATTTTTGCCTGCCGTGAGTCTTTGCCACAGTTGCAGCAGACGCTGGATGCCACGCTGGTGTCGGGCGCTTCTTGCGCCGTGGTCCATGTCCTGGTCAACGGCAACCCCACACTGGCCAGTGACTTGACCACCGAACTGACCCGGCGGCAAACTGCTCCTGCAGGACTTGCCGCCAGCCCGGCGATCCAGGTCTGGTCCATCCCACTGGGCGACAAAGCCAATGCGTGGAACCAATACATTCACCGGATCTGGGCGGGTGAAGCCATTGCTTTTTTCATCGACGGTTATGTCAGGCTCAACCCCGACGCGGTGGAACTCCTGGGCAACGCAGCCACCGCCAACCCCCGCGCGATGGGCGGAACTGGCGTACCCACCACAGGGCGCTCAGCCAAGACGTTGCGGGAAAACATGATCATCAACACCGGATTTCATGGCAATTTTTGTTGCATCAAGGGTGAAACCATTCAGCAGATGCGTGACAGACACATTCGCCTTCCCGTGGGGCTTTACCGCACCGACAGTTTGATGGGCGCTATTTTGTGCTTTGCACTTGACCCGCGCAGCCATGCTTGGGAAGACTATCGCATCCATGTCCATCCTGAAGCGTCCTGGCAAATCAACCCAGCCAGGTGGTGGCACCCCAAGGATGTGCAGGCACACATCAAACGCTACTTTCGTCAGATCCGCGGCAAGCTCGAAAATGCAGCGATTGCAGACCACCTGGATCGACGCCTGCTCTCGCCAGCAGAACTTCCGGCCACGGCTCGACAACTGGTTCTGGACTGGGCGAAAAGCTGCCCTGCGGACTACAAACGACTGGCGCACAAACATTGGCTGATGATGCCAACGCTTGAGTCGATACACCCAGCCCCTGTGGCACCCCTTAAGAGTTCTGAGCCAGAACTTGTTTGGCAAGGCTAATCCATATGCATGCCACGCAGTGTCTGACCGCACCTCAAATCTCTTTGGTTGTCTGTACACGCAACCGTGCCTCTGCGCTGCCCGCATGTTTGGCAGCACTGAATCGCATGGAGTCAGAGGTCGCTTATGAAATCGTCATTGTCGACAACGGCTCTACCGACCACACCGCTGACGTCATCGCCGAATTTGCATCAGCAGCGCAAGCTCGTGTTGTTGTGGTGCATGAAGGCAAAAAAGGCGTGTCACACGCCAAAAACGCAGGGATCCAGATGGCGCAGGGCAAGATTATTGCCTTCACCGATGACGACTGTTACCCGGCCCCAGACTATCTGAATGCCATAGCAGAATGCTTTAGTGATCAATCTATCGCCTATATGGGTGGGAAAGTGCTTCTCTTTGACCCATCAGACCTTCCGATCACCATTCAGCCGCTGAACCATGAGGTGGCCTTACCAGCCGGGTGCTACCTCAGCCCTGGCCTGATTCATGGGGCAAATTTTGCGTTCAGACGCCGTGTTTTTGACCTTGTGGGCGGATTTGACACCAAACTGGGTCCAGGAACCCCGCTGGTGTCGGAAGATATCGACATGCTACAACGGGCATCCATCGCAGGGTTTTCCGGTGCCTACACACCTTTCGCCGTCGTTTTCCATCATCACCGGCGACGAACCAAACAGGACGAAAAAGATGTTCTGCGCTCGTATGCGCTGGGCCGAGGTGCGTACTTTTTGAAAGGCTTAAGTCGCCGCGAATCCAGACGCATCTTCTTTTGGCCCGTCTTGAAACGGGTTGGCGGGCATATCGCGTACCTGCGTTTCACCGAGTTTTTTCACGAACTACAAGGCGCGCTCATTTACTGGCGGAACCGCCACCAGCCCTAACCCGGACAAGATCCTGCCCCAGACGCCGCGATCATGTCTGAACGCCACCCCTCCACCCCAAAACGCGCCCTAATCTATGGCGCGATGTGGACCGTGGGTACACGCTGGATGGTCAAAGGGCTGGGGTTCGTCAGCACCATCATCGTCGCGCGTTTGTTGCTTCCCGCCGACTATGGCATTGTGGCGATGGCAACGCTGGCGGCCGGCCTGGTCCAGGCCATGCTGGACTTTGGCGCGTCTACCGCGCTGCTGCGCAAAGGCGCCGTTACCCAGGACGAGATCGACTCCGCCTGGACTTTGCGTCTGCTCGAAGGTTGTGCCATCAGCCTGCTTCTGCTGGGCGCAGCCCATCCAAGCGCGTTGTATTTCAAGGAGCCCCGCGTTGAAGCGGTGATGTGGGTACTGGCAGCCTGCATTGCCATCAGCAGCGCATCCAATATCGGATTTACCCTGGCGCAAAAAGAGTTCAATTTTTCGCTTCAATTCCGGCATAACCTGATCTGCAAGTCTATGGGTGTCGTCGCCACCATTGCTGCAGCGTATTTGTTACGCGATTACCGGGCCTTGGTGATTGGGGTAACTACCGGTTATGTCAGCGGATGTTTCATGAGCTACGTCATGCACCCTTACCGCCCCCGCTGGAACACCACCAAAATCCCCGAAATCTGGGCGATTACCAAATGGCTCATGCTGGCCGGGGTGGGCGGTTTCTTTTTGCGGAAAAGCGACGAGCTCATTGCGGCTCGCATCGGTACCACCGGTGAATATGGGCTGTACAACGTGGGTGCAGACCTCGGGCAATTACCTACTGGCGAACTCGGGCCAGCCATGCTGCGAGCTTTTTTGCCTGTGCTGTCTTCAATTCAAGACGACGTGGCTCGCACCAACCAGGCGGTGCTTAAAACTCTGTCTGCCGTCAATACCATCACGCTGCCGGTGGGTTTGGGCTTTGCGGCGGTGGCCGTTCCGGCGACCGTCCTCTTGCTGGGTGCCAAGTGGGTGGAAGCCGCCCCGTTTGTTGCCTTGTTTGCATTGACTGGCGTGGTGCAGTTTGCCATGTCGCCGCTCTCTACACTACTGGTTCTTCGTGGGCATACACGCTTGCAAAACCACATTGTCTGGGCTGAATTTGCGATGTTTGTTCTGTGTAGTCTTATTTTGGTGCCACAGCTGCATCTGTCTGGTCTGATCTGGGCACGCATCACCGCCAGCAGTCTCAACGCAGTGATCACGGCAGTCTGCGCCGGGTTGTATTGCCAGGTTGCTCTTAGTGCCATGGTCAAGGCGCTGCTGCGTCCCACAATAGGCGCCTTCGGTATGTACTTGCTGGTGAGCCTGGTGACCCAATGGATGTCTGACAGTGCCTGGGGTCTGGCGACTAGCATCGCGCTTGGTGCCCTGGCCTACACCGTCTGGACCACACTGACCTGGTTTGCAGCGGGCAAACCAGAGGGGTTGGAGTCAACCGTTTACGATTTTTTGACATCTCGCAAGCACGCCTGAATTCACCTGGAGACACAACTTGCAAGTGGTTCCCGTCTTTGTTGTCAGTTTAAAGAGCGCCATTGATCGGCGAGCGACCTTGAAGTCGCATCTGGACTCTTTAGGCATCCAATTTGAGTGGTTTGACGCGATCAGGGGGGATGAACTCAGCCCCCCCTACCGTCAAGAGGTCAATCCTGCCGGGAATATGTCTTCTGGACAGCTTGGGTGCTACCTGTCACATGTCCACATTTATGAACGAATCATTGCGCAAGCGTTGCCCGTCGCTCTGATTCTGGAAGATGACACGGTTCTGCATCCCAGCGTGACAACCCTTTTGCAGACAGGTTGCCAACAGCTGGATTTTGACTATTGTTTTTTGGGCAGTGATGACCGGGGTGATGCCGGTTTTGTTTTCTACGACGCCGCCACACCAATTCCCCTGAGTGAGCCACATGTTGCGTACCCACTCTCGACCGGTCCCTTCTGTACCCACGCCTACTGCATTACGCTGGAAGGAGCCAAAAAACGCGTGGCATGTGCGTATCCAGCGCGCAGTGCCATTGACCACTACCACCACTTGCCTTACACACCCCGCATGATGGCTGTTGTCCCCATGCTGGCGTTTGTCAATGAATTGAGCGCCGTGCAATCCATGTCTTCCCTGAACTGGAACGGCTTGCAGACCATGGCCCGAAGGCGCTGGTGGTACTACCCGCTACGTGATGTGTTGAAACTGAAGGCGTTCAAAAAATGGCTGGCGCTACGCCACGCCAAGCCTCCTCACCCGGGTCAATGGAGAACCTTGGAATCGGCCTTCAAAGTGGTCCCGAATCACCGTCTAAAAAAACGTCCAGATGCGCCTTGACAACCCGTTGGTCAAACTGTGCTTGCTCAGGCGATTTGGCGGTCAAATAACCTACGGTAGATGGAAAACTCTTTTTCCTGAATAGAAACAATCTTACGATTCCCGAGTAAATAGCTTTTCAAAATATTTAATCGTATGGAGCAGGCCTTCAACCAGCTGTACTTCCGGCTCCCATCCACCTAAATACTTCCGAGCAAGGTCGATATTCGGCTGACGCTGCATTGGATCGTCAGTAGGCAGCGGGTGGTACACAATTTTTGATTTCGAAGCAGTGAGTTCAATGACTGTCTCGGCCAATTGGCAGATAGTGAATTCACCCGGATTACCAAGATTAATAGGTCCTGGAAAGCCCGGCGCGCCATTGGCACCCTTTGGTAGATCCATGAAACGCAGGAACCCTTCGATCATGTCATCCACATAACAGAAGCTGCGAGTTTGCTGGCCGTCACCATAAAGGGTGATGTCGTCACCCTTGAGGGCCTGAACGATGAAATTACTAACGACCCGGCCGTCATTTGGATGCATACGCGGACCGTATGTATTGAAAATTCGGGCTACACGAATGTCGAGTCCGTGTTGGCGGTGATAGTCAAAGAAAAGCGTCTCGGCGCAACGCTTGCCTTCGTCATAGCAACTGCGCAGACCAATTGGGTTGACGTTGCCCCAGTAGGCTTCGGTTTGTGGATGGACGGCGGGGTCACCATAAACCTCGCTGGTGCTGGCCTGAAAAATAGTGGCTTTGAGACGCTTGGCCAGCCCCAACAAATTGATGGCCCCGTGCACGCTGGTTTTGGTGGTCTGCACCGGGTCATGTTGGTAGTGGATCGGGCTGGCCGGGCAAGCCAGGTTGTAAATCTGGTCCACCTCAATATAAAGTGGAAAGGTCACGTCGTGCCGGATGAACTCAAAGCGTGGATGACTATGCAGGTGCTCAATATTCCGTTTGGCGCCCGTAAAGAGATTGTCAGCACACACCACCTCGTCACCTCGTGCGAGCAGCCGGTCGATCAGGTGTGAGCCTAAAAAGCCCGCACCTCCGGTAACGAGGATTCGCTTTCTGGGACTGTAATTTCGCATATGGATGGCACCTTTGTTCAATTTTTTCCAAACAAGTCGTTGCTGCAGACCTTACTGAAAACCTTTGGAACGGCTGACGTCATTCGGCTGGCTAATTGTTTGTTGGGCCATTTTATGGATCGGCCCGTGCTTGGCTTAATTCACGCCATTCATGTCAGCCGTCCCATTTACACTGGGAACAACGTCGCAGGAATCCGGTCACCCAGACAGTCTGTCCACCTATGGTCACCCCCAAAGCCCTCATCATCTTCGGCACGCGCCCAGAGGCCATCAAGATGGCACCCTCAGGCAAGGGCTTTCAGGCAATGGCACCGTCGATTCAAACTCTTTGACACCACACCCGAGCATGATCTGAACATGAAGAGCCTCGGACAAGACTTGTTTGACATCACCTTTAACATCCTGAGCGGCCTCAAAGTTGTGCTGACTGCCGAGAAGCCAGACCTGGTGCTGGTGCATGGCGACACCACGGTACACGGCGAAACCACCAATTTGTCTTCCAGTCGGGCCGCTTATTTCGCAGGTAAGCCCGTGGGCAACCACCACGAACTACCCGACACACCCCGCATGATGGCTGTTGTGCCCATGCTGGCATTTGTCAACAAATGGCTGGCGCTCCGACACGCCAGGTCGCCCCATACGGGTCACTGGAGAACATTTGAATCATCGGCCTTTAAAGTGGTTCCAAATCGCCGCCTTGAACACTCAGATGCACCTTGACAACCCGCTGGTCAGCGTCATCCTGCCCGCCTACAACGCGCAGGCCGACATTGCACAGGCCGTGGCCAGTGTGCTGAACCAAGACTATGCCAACCTGGAACTGCTGGTAATTGACGATGGCTCTACCGACGGCACGGCGCAACACCCGGCGCTCCAAGGCCCGCGCATTCGCGTCCTCCAACAAAGCAATGCCGGCCCGGCAGCTGCCCGCAACTTGGGCTTGGCCAACGCGCAGAGCGAATTAATTGCTTTCATTGACGCCGACGACCTCTGGCTGCCTGGCAAGCTACGCACGCAAGTAGCGTACTTGCAGTCGCAGCCTGAAATCAGCGTCGTTTTTGGCGGTTTTGCGCGATGGCTTGCTGAGAACAATGGCCACTTTGAGACGCCGCCGTGGATCGAACCGACTGGCGACCCGCTGGCACTCACCTCACCTTCCGGCTGGATCTACCCAGACCTGCTGCTCGACAGCGTGGTCCACATCATCACCGCCATGGTGCGCTGCGAGGTGTTTGACGCGGTGGGCCACTTTGACACCCAGCTGCCCACCGGCGAAGACTTCGACTTCTGGCTGCGTGCCTCACGCCAGTTTCAGATGCACCAGTTGGCACGCACCCTGGCGCGCTACCGCATCCACCCCCACAGCCTCACCAAGGTGCCACGCCCTGAAAACAACGAGCTGCGTGTGCTGCAAAAAGCGCTGCAAACCTGGGGCTCGGCTGGCCCGGACGCCCGCCAGGTGGATGCAGCCGCCCTGAAGCGCCGTCTGTTTGGTATCTGCTTTGGGCATGGCTATTTTCATTTCTGGCATGGCAGCAAAACCCAGACCCGCAAGGCGTTTGGCCAGGCGCTTCGGCACGATTTCTGGCACCCGAAGGTGTGGGCTTACTGGATGTCAGCGGCCATCTGGTTGACCGCCCTACCGCGTTCGCGGTTACTTCATCACCACCCTGCGCGTATGTCACACATCTCGTCGCTTATGATCGAAACCGAAGCTGATACTTTCCTCAAAACCACTATTCCACCCCGCAAAGCTACCTAGCATTGCAGGAGCCAGCCATTAACACGCGAACCACTTACGACGCAGAAGAGCTTGAAATATTGCAAGCATGGGAGTCTGGCGCGCTCCAGCCTGCGAACAGTATGGCGCGGCACATCACAAACCACCTTGCAGTGGCTAATGCCACTTTCAAGATAGATCAATGTGGGGAAACGGGGCCAAGCTCGGATTACCCGCGAGCCACAACTCTATGAGCCGCCCCACCCGAATCTTGTTGTTTTCCACCCTGTACCCCAGCGCGGTGAGGCCGATTCACGGCATTTTTGTAGAAACCCGACTGCGCGAACTCATCAAGACCGGGCAGATAGAAGCAAAAGTCATAGCACCCGTTCCTTGGTTTCCATGGGCTGGAGAGCGTTTTGGTGAATATGGTTTGTTTGCTGCCACACCCCGGTTTGAAGCACGCAACGGGCTTGACGTGTACCACCCGCGCTACGTATTGCCGCCCAAGGTGGGCATGAATGTGGCGCCGCACACCCTGGCCGCTGCTGCCTTGCCGCATGCCAGAGCGCTCATTCAAAAAGGCTTTGACTTTGACCTGATTGACGCCCACTACTACTACCCCGACGGCGTGGCCGCCGGCATCATGGCCCGCAAACTCGGCAAACCGTTTGTGGTGACCGCCCGTGGCACCGACCTCAACCTGATTCCGCAATACAGCTACCCGCGCAAGTTGATCCTGGAAACCGCCGCTGCGGCCAGCGGCTCCATTGGCGTGTGCCAGGCGCTTATGGACAGCCTGAGTGACCTCGGTGCCGATCCCGCCAAGCTGCACACCCTGCGCAACGGCGTTGATTTGCAGCGCTTTGTGCCTGAAGCAAGAGCCGACGCCCGCCAGCGGCTGGGTTTGCCGGTGGATGCCAAATTGCTGCTCAGCGTGGGCCACCTGATCGAACGTAAGGGTCATCACCTTGCCATTGCCGCGCTGCCCCTGCTGCCGCCCGATGTGCAACTGCTCATTGCCGGCGGTGGCCCCGAGCGCGCCGCGCTGCAGCAACTGGCCAACACATTGGGTGTCGCCAGTCGGGTGCGTTTTGCGGGCGTGGTGCCGCAAACCGAGCTCAAGGACTGGTACAGCGCGGCCGATGCCCTGGCGCTGTGCTCCAGCCGTGAAGGCTGGGCTAATGTGTTGTTGGAATCCATGGCCTGCGGCACGCCGGTCATAGCCACCAACATCTGGGGCACGCCCGAAGTGGTCAGCACCGCTGCCGCCGGCGTGCTAATGCCAGAGCGCTCGGCCCAAGGTCTGGCACAAGCATGGGCCACGCTGTTTTCCCAGTACCCCAGCCGCGTCGCCACGCGTGCGCACGCAGAAACTTTCTCGTGGGAGGCCACCACGCAGGGGCAACTCAGCTTGTTCCGCCAAGTGATTGAGAGTGCTCGGGCTGGACAAATTCCACCCCCATAATCAAAGCCATGCCCCCTTCCCCTCGCCGCCGCGTGCTGTTGCACGCGTTTTCCACCTTTCAACTCGGCGGCTCTCAGGCCCGCTTTGTGCAGTTGGCCAACGCCTTTGGCCCGCAATACCACCATGTGATTGCAGCCATGGACAACCGCTTTGACGCCAGCGAGCGCCTGGGCGCCCATGTAAGCTGGGAAAAGTTAACGTTGCACGTGCAACGCGGTGGCGCTCTGGCCAACCGCAGCCCTTTCCGCCAAGTGATCAAAGAGGTGCGGCCCGACATGCTCCTGTCTTACAACTGGGGCGCCATTGAATGGGCCGCAGCCAATTGGCCCAAGCAGCTGCACCATGTGCACGTGGAAGACGGCTTTGGCCCCCAGGAAGCCACGCGCCAGCTACCAAGGCGGGTTTGGACACGGCGTGTACTTCTCGGTTGGACAGGCACCCCAGTGGTCGTCATTTCGCACACCCTGAACCACATCGCCACCCAGGTTTGGCGGCTGCCAGCCCGTCAGGTCAAACTGATCCCCAACGGTGTTGGCATTCCAGAACTTTATATAGAAAAAAGGCTTCTAGCCCAATCAAATCAAGGGCTATTAACTATAGGAACTGTAGCAGGCTTGCGGCCTGAAAAGAATATTGCGCGACTCATCAAAGCGTTTGCGGCGGTGCGTTCTCACCAGCCCGCCAGGCTGATTGTGGTGGGTGGTGGCCCGGAGTTGCAGGTACTACAACAACTCGCAACAAGCCTGGGCGTGGCAGATGATGTGGAGTTTGCAGGCTACCTGGCCGACCCATTGGCCCGGCTGATTGAGTTTGACCTGTTTGCGCTATCTTCAGATACTGAGCAGTTGCCGATTGCCATGCTGGAAGCCATGGCGAGTGGCATTCCGGTGGTGGCCACACGGGTTGGTGATGTAGCGCACATCATGCCGCTCGTGGCCCAAAGCGCCTTGGCCGCGCCGGACGACGCCTCTTTTGAAGCTACGCTGTTAGCCGCCATTCAAAACCGCAACGCCTGGCCCATTTGGGCGCAAGAAGGTCAGCGCACAGCACAGTCGCAGTATGCATTGGCGAACATGCAGGCTCAATGGCAAACACTTTTTGACGGCTATGCTGCGTAAAGTGGGCTGTATAGCGGTGCCAGTGCTTTATTTGGCACACTTCTGCCCGGTTTACACTGTGAAAATAATCGCTGCAATCCAGCCACTCCCATAGCCTGTTAACCCATGAACACCCCCAAAGTCCTCATCATCTTCGGCACCCGCCCTGAAGCCATCAAAATGGCGCCAGTGGTCAAGGGCTTTCAGGCCGCAGCGCCGCAGATTCAAACCGTGGTCTGTGTCACCGCCCAGCACCGCCAGATGCTCGACCAGGTGCTCAAACTCTTTGACATCACCCCCGAGCATGATCTGAACATCATGAAACCCGGGCAAGACCTGTTTGACATCACCTGCAACATCCTGAGCGGCCTCAAAGGTGTGCTGGCTGCCGAGAAGCCAGACCTGGTGCTGGTGCATGGCGACACCACCACCACCTTTGCCGCCAGCCTGGCCGCTTATTACGCAGGTGTCCCGGTAGGCCATGTGGAAGCCGGCCTGCGCACCGGCAACAAGCGTGCGCCGTTCCCCGAAGAGATCAACCGCAAACTCACCGGCGCGATTGCCGACCTTCACTTTGCCCCCACCGAAGCAGCGCGTGCCAACCTGTTGCGCGAAGGCGTTGACCCAAGCACCATTTTTGTGACCGGCAACACCGTGATTGACGCATTGCTGGCAACCACGCATCGGCTGCAGAGCCAGCCAGAACTCAACGCCGAATTTGATAAACACTTCAGCTTTCTGGACCGCACCAAAAAACTCATTCTTGTCACTGGCCACCGCCGCGAAAACTTTGGCGAAGGCTTTCAAAATATCTGTCTAGCCCTTGCTGATATTGCCTGCAGTGCTCCTGATATTGAAGTGCTTTACCCGGTGCATCTCAACCCCAACGTGCGCCAGCCGGTGGCCGAAATTCTGGCTGCGCGCAAGTTGAGCAATGTGCACCTGATCGACCCGGTGGACTATTTGCCGTTTGTTTACCTGATGAACCGCGCCCACATCATCATTACCGACAGCGGTGGCGTGCAGGAAGAGGCGCCATCGCTGGGCAAACCGGTGCTGGTGATGCGTGACACCACCGAGCGCCCTGAGGCCGTGGCGGCTGGCACGGTCAAACTCGTGGGCACGTCGCGCGAAGCCATCGTCAAAGAATGCCTGAACCTGCTGAGCAACACGGCCGACTACCAGCGCATGTCGCAGGCGCACAACCCGTATGGGGATGGGCAGGCGACACAGCGCATTGTTGATACTGTTTTATCCAACCAAAAGCGTTAAAAAAAGGGATCTTGTCATGGCACGCCTGAGTCAAAAAATCATCGTTATGGGTCTGGGCTACATCGGCCTGCCCACCGCCTCCATGCTCGCCACCAAAGGCCACCAGGTGCTGGGGGTGGATGTGAGCGAACACGCGGTCAACACCATCAACAGTGGCCGCATCCACATCATCGAGCCTGACCTTGATATCTTGGTGCGGTCCGCCGTCAACAGCGGCAACCTCAAGGCGTCCCTTACCCCCGAAGAGGGCGACACCTTCATCATTGCCGTGCCCACGCCTTTCATGGAAGTGGACGGCAACCCCAAGGCCCCCGACCTGACCTACGTGGAAGCTGCCACCCGCGCCCTCGTGCCTTATCTGCGCGAGGGTAATCTGGTCATTCTGGAATCCACCTCACCCGTGGGCACCACCGAGTTCATCTACAAAACCATTGTGGAGATGCGCCCGGAACTGGCGGGCAAGATTCACGCCGCGCATTGCCCCGAGCGGGTGCTGCCCGGCCACATTTTGCGTGAGCTGGTGGACAACGACCGTATCGTTGGTGGCCTGACCAAGACCGCCAACGAGCAGGCGCAAGAACTCTACAAAAGCTTCTGCAACGGCGCCATCCTCCTTACCGACAGCAAAACCGCCGAACTCTCCAAACTTGTCGAGAACTCTTTCCGCGATGTGAACATCGCCTTTGCCAACGAGCTGTCACTGATTTGCGACCACCTGGGCATCAACGTCTGGGAAACCATCTCATTGGCCAACCGCCACCCGCGCGTCAACATCCTGCAGCCCGGCCCGGGCGTGGGTGGGCATTGCATTGCGGTGGACCCGTGGTTCATCGTCTCCAGCGCGCCAGAGCAAGCCAAGCTCATCAAAACCGCCCGTCAGGTGAACGATGCCAAACCCCTCTGGGTGATCGACAAGGTCAAAGCCAAGGCCGCCCGTTTCAAAGACCCGGTGATTGCCTGCCTGGGGCTGGCCTTCAAAGCCAATATTGACGACACGCGTGAATCGCCCTCGCTGGAGATTGTGAAAGATTTAATAGCACAGAACGTAGGCAGGGTCATGGCTTGCGACCCCAATGTGCGTGCCGAGAAGCTCAGTTTCCCGCTCTATGACCTGAAGCAGGTGCTGAAAGACGCCGACATCTTGCTGCTGCTGGTGGACCACACCGAGTTCAAAGAAATCGACCCAGACTCGATTCGCGACAAGGTGGTGATTGATACCCGGGGCGTGCTGCGCTGAAAGCAGTAGTGCGCTGGCGCTGGCAAAGCAAGCAACAAATCGATTACAAGGCCTGATGCCTAAAATGGCCATCACGTTTGAATTGGAGAGCCGCCATGCAAGTCACCGCCATACAAGCCAAGAACAGATTTGGCGCTAACGGGAAAGGGGCCAGGCTCGGATTACTCCAAGATCTCCGCAATGCTGTTCAGGCAGGCACAGCCAGTGGCCCGGGGCTTGATGCCTTGAGCGTCTTTGAGCGGCTGGAAAGCAAATACAAGACGATGACACCCAGGTCGGCAACAGACATTGCCATCTAATGTGTGCTTAAAATGCACACATGTCTACTCGGCAAATCTTCAACTGGAACCCTGAAAAAAACCTTTTACTGATACGCGAGCGAGGTATCTCTTTTGAACGTGTCGTTGTTGAAATTAGCAGCGGCAATGAATTGGCGGTGCTTGACCACCCTAATCAGGCCAAGTATCCCGGGCAGAAAATCTCAATGGTGCAAGTTGACGACTATGTGTATGCCGTGTCGTTTATCGAAACTGAATCTGAAATTTTCCTGAAAACCATTATTCCAAGCCGCAAAGCTACCAAGCAGTACAGGAGGAAACCATGACGACGCCGACCATCTACGACGAAGAAGAGCTGGAGATATTGCAAGCATGGGAGTCTGGTGCGCTCAGGCCAGTGGACGGCATGGCGCAGCAGATCAAGAACCATCGTGCTGTGGCTGAAGCCACCTTCAAGAAAGATCAACGCTTAAACATCCGGATTTCGTCCAGAGATCTGAAAGGCATCCAGGCCCGCGCACTTGAGGAAGGCATTCCCTACCAAACATTTGTGGCCAGTGTGCTACACAAGTTTGTCAACGGCCATCTGGTTGACCAACGCTAGCCTGAAAGTGCACGCCTGTTGTCTCTGGCTGTCATTCTGGGCTCAGCCCGAACAATGAACGGGTAAACCATGCGCATCCTTCACGTCCTAGACCACTCCATCCCGCTGCACAGCGGCTACACGTTTCGCACCGCGTCCATCCTGCGCGAGCAGCGGGCACTGGGGTGGGACACGTTTCACATCACCTCGCCCAAGCAGGGGGCCACCAAAGCGGCTGAAGAGTGTTTTGACGGACTGCACTTTTACCGCACAGCGGGTGGCACCGGCCTGATGGCCGAGCTGCCCGTGGGCCGCGAAGTGGCGCTGATGAAAGCTTTGGAAAAGCGGCTGGAGCAGGTGGCCCGCATCGTTGAGCCCGACATCATCCACGCCCACTCGCCCGTGCTCAATGCGCTGCCCGCCCTCAAGGTGGGGCACAAGCTGGGCATACCGGTGGTGTATGAAATACGCGCGTTTTGGGAAGACGCTGCGGTGGACCACGGCACCACCAACCAGGGCAGCCTGCGCTACCGTGCCACACGCTCACTGGAAACCCGCGCCATCCAGCGCGCTGACCACGTGTTCACCATTTGCGAAGGCTTGCGCGCTGACATCGTGGCGCGCGGCATTGCCAGCAGCAAGGTCACCGTGATTCCCAACGCGGTCAACGTAGAGTCGTTCCAGCTCGCCAGCCCGCCAGACCCAGCGCTGCTGGCTAAGTTGGGCTTGACCGGCAGTACCGTGATTGGCTTCATTGGCTCGTTTTACGCCTACGAAGGGCTTGACCTGCTGCTCAATGCGCTGCCCAAACTGCTGCAGGCCAGGCCAGATGTCAAACTGCTGCTGGTGGGCGGCGGCTCGCAAGAAGCCAACCTTCGCCAGCAGGCGCAGCAACTCGGGGTGGCCGACAAAGTGGTGTTTGCCGGGCGCGTGCCGCACCAGGAGGTCAGCAAATATTACGACCTGATCCAGGTGCTGGCCTACCCGCGCCACCCCATGCGGCTGACCGAACTGGTGACACCGCTGAAGCCGCTGGAAGCCATGGCGCAAGGCCAGTTGTTTGTGGCCTCAGACGTGGGCGGCCACAAAGAACTGGTGCAGCACAACCAGACGGGCGTGCTGTTCAAGGCCGGCAGTGCCGACGCCTTGGCGAAATCGTTGCTAGACCTGCTGGACAACCCCAGCCTGTGGCCGGTGCTGCGCGCCAATGGCCGTGAGTTTGTGGAAAACGTGCGTAATTGGAAAAACAGCGTGGCCAACTATGTGGGGCCGTATGAGGCGCTGACCCGTTAAGACATCTCGGCTGCGGGGTTTTCGTCCCGGGCTGCAATGACCGGTAACACGTCTCTGTAACCTTGCCATTCCCCTGGCTTCTTTGATGCAACAATCAACCTATCAAAATAATAGGTTCAAACGTGATGCTAAAGGAGTAAACATGTACCACTACACCGATGGCGGGCTGCGTAATGTGTGGCTGGTTAACGGCTTTGAAATAAAGCCAACACCTTTTGGCGAGGCCATATCGTTCCACGATATTGATGGCTTGACGCAGGCCATTTGCACCGCGCTGACGGAGAAGTCGGGCAAGCTCACAGGTGCTGAGTTTCGCTACATCCGCAGTGGCGGCATGCTGTTGTCGCAACCTAGTTTGGGAAAATTGGTCGGTATTGACGGGCAATCCATTGCCCGCTGGGAAAAGACCGGCAGCGTACCCCGCTGGGCCGACAAACTCATCCGCCTGTTGTATTGCGCCAGAGTGCAGGGTAATGAACCGATCTGCCGGGTGATCGAACGCATCAATACTGTTGAGCGCATGGTCACGCAAAAGATCGTCATCCAAGAGGAGCGGGGGCGCTGGTCACCCACGATTCTGGACGACTTGGCGGTGGACGCAGCGGCCTGACCGACATTTCTAACTTGAGGTTGAAGCCCGTGCAGCGCGCCACTGGCCGTGCGTTTGTGGAAAACGTGCGCAACTG
>Ga0105048_10004620_pt1 | contig 22340 bp, 20 predicted proteins | sample MAT05_FD_78382 | JGI IMG/M metagenome (GOLD analysis project Ga0105048, IMG submission 78382) | Freshwater microbial communities from Lake Fryxell liftoff mats and glacier meltwater in Antarctica - MAT-05 | ecosystem: Environmental > Aquatic > Freshwater > Ice > Liftoff microbial mat | place...
CGTCGGGGGTGTGGTGAGCCACCGTCGGGGGTGTGGTGAGCCACCGTCGGGGGTGTGGTGAGCGACCGCCAGGGCGTGGTGAGCCACCGTCGGGGGTGTGGTGAGCCACCGTCGGGGGTGGGTGGTGGCCGTCGAACCTCCGGTTCAAGATGTCGGCGCGCTGAGTCTGGCAACCAGCGGCGCGTCCGTGGGTGTGGTCGCGGGCGGTCCAGGGAGCGCGCCGCCGCGCTGCCGGTAGCCCTTCCAGATGGCGAAGATGGCCGTATAGGCGGTCAGCTCCAGGAGCAAGGACGTGACCACACCGCCAAAGAGCGGCACCGCGATTGGGCGCATCACGTCCGACCCGATGTTGGTCGACCCGATGACCGGGGCGAGCCCGACGATGTTGACGTGGATGGTCATCAGCTTGGGGCGGATGCGGCGCGCGGCGCCGTCGACGATCGCGCCTAGCAGATCGGCGTGCGTTCGCAGCGTGCCGTCCTCGACCCGGCGGCGGTGCGTCGTGATGTGCGTCACCTGCCCGAGCGGCACGACCCGTCCATCGGCGGCGGTCACCAGCACGCGCTCGAGCGCCGCTGGATCGTCACGCAGCTCGGGCGCATAGCGCACGCCGACCGCGCAGCGGCGCCGGCCCTGGTTGAGAGGGAGCACCTCGGTCAGCGGCATGCCGGCGATGGCCGTCTCGATCACCTGGCCGCTGTCGTCGGCGCCGAGCCCGAAGCGCGAGGCGGCGTCGCGGTCGATGGCGATCTCGGATCGAGCTCTTCCAGGGGCGGCATGAACTCGCTCTCGAGGCGCAGGAAGGCGGGCACGGTGAACGCCACGGGGCCGGCCGCGAGGCAGACGACCCGCCAGCGGTGGCGCACGACGAAGCGCATGACCGGGATGTAGGCCGCCGTAGGCCGCCGCAGGCTGCAGACGCTCAGATGGGGTGGAACGGAACCGCGCCGCGCGAGGGTGGGGTCGACGGGGGCTGGCATGCGCAGGGTCGGTCGCGCCGCGGCGATCCGGGGCAGCTCGAGGAACGGCGCTGCCAGCTCGCCCTCGGTGGGGTGGGCTGGGGTCGCGGAGTCGGCGGTCTTGTCGATCGCGCCGTGCTCACAGATGCCCGCCATCGAGGCGACGGCCGGACCTGCGTCCTGCGACTCGGGACAGCAGCAGCAGTGCGTCTTGGGAACATCGCCGCACCAGCAGAGCAGCAGCGTCCATCCTGGCCCGCCCACGAGGAGCGGGATGAGAGCGAGCAGTGCGGTCAAAACGCGCTTCACCTCTTGGGCTTAGAACGCCCGAGGCACGCGGCGAAACCTTGATGACTGTCGGGTATCGTGGCCGCGCGGACGCGCCCCGGCGGCTCACGGTGTCGGCGGCGTTGCGACAGCATGCGTTTTCACGCTGATCGCGAAGCGGCTCTTCAAGCGTTCGATGATGATGCGCAGGTGCAGCTCGCCCAGGCCGCGCAGGATCGGCGCGTGCGTCTTCGGATCGGTGTCGAGGTGCAGGGTCGGGTCCTCCTCGACGAGCTGGGCGAGTGCCACCGCGAGCTTGCCCGCGTCCTTGCGTTCGACCACGTCGAGCCCGAGTGACAGGGTGGGCGGCGGATAACTCGGGCTGAGCGGGGCGTAGTCCTCGCTCAAGCCCACCGCGTGGATGACCTGGCCGACGTGCAGGTCCTCGATCTTTGCGACCGCCACGATGTCGCCCGCCAAGGCGGCCACGCCGAGCTCGAATCGCTCGCGTCCCTCGATCTTGAGCACCTGATTGGCGCGGCGCGCCTTCTTGTCGTGGGCGGCGACGAAGATCGTGCCTGAGTCGAACGTGCCCTGCAGGATGCGCAACATCGCGAGGCGCCCGTGCTGCGGGTCGGTCGTCACCTTGAAGACGTGCGCCAGGAATGGGGCGGTCGCGTCGCACGCGATGTCGACGACGGCGCCGCCACGCATGAGGCGGCGCGGGCGGGCGTGGGCGGGGCTCGGGCCTTCGGCGGCGAGGATGTGCAGGAGGTCGACGACGCCGACCCCGCTGCGGCCCGCGGTGAACAGGACCGGGATCACATGGCCCGCGATCATCGCCTTGACAAAGCAGCGGCGGCGCGCCGCGAGATCGATGCGCTCACCGGCGAAGTAGCGTTCGACCTCGCCGTCGTCGACCTCGATGCTCGCCTCGAGCAGCTCGCGATGGATGGCCGCGACGCTGCCGAAGTCGGCGTGACCCACCTCGTGATCGAAGCAGTCGATGACGTCGCTGGCGCTGCGCACCGGCAAGTTGATGCAGTGCAGGTGCGGCCCGAGCTCGCTCTTCAGCGACGCGACCAGGGTCGCCAGGTTCGCCGCCTGGTCGATGCGGTTGACGACGATCATGCGCGCCAGCCCGAGCTCGCCCGCGGCCTTGAAGAGGCGGAGCGTGTGGTCCTCCACCCCGAGCACCGCGTCGACCACGATCACCGCGGTTTCGACCGCCGCCAGCGCCGCGAGCGCCTGGCCGATCAGCTCCGGGTGACCCGGCGTATCGATGATGTTGATCTCTTTTCCCTCCCAGCTGCCGAACAGGAGCGACGAGTGGGTCGAGTGATGGTGCCGCTTGTCCTCGGGGTCGAAGTCGCTGACGGTCGTCCCTTCGTTGACCGAGCCCATGCGCGTGACAGCCCCCGTGCGCAGCAAGAGGGCCTCCGCGAGCGTGGTCTTACCGACCCCTCCCGAACCGAGCAAAGCGATGTTGCGGATGTCGTCCGGGCGATAGGTCGTCATGAGCTTCATGGGGCGCATGATAGGCTTCGCTCAGCGGGAGTCGAGCCCTGCTTGAAATCGGCCGGGCTCGGCCGCGCGACCACGCCCCGCGTAACAGACGTCTGTCCGACCCAGATAAAAGTCACCCACCAAGAATTGAGACTTGACACCTCTTTGGACCACAGTTTCGCGCCCGCCCGGCGCCTCCAGAATGGCTGCCCTCGAGCGCAACTGAGTATCCAAGGCGTTTGATCAACCGTGCCCATCACCCCCAGACATCGGTCCCGAAAAAATCATCCTCACCCCCAAGAAACGTCTCGACAGCGTTTCGAGCCAACTCGCCCCGCGACCGTCGATCGACGCCAGAATCGGGGCGACTGCCTCCGCGCATCCGACGTGTTTGATTATCGCCCCATCTCTTCAAATCAAAAATTATCCGACCAATGCCATCGTGTCGCATCGCCGAGACCGCCAGAGCCCTCATGCTATAACGACTTCATGCAGTCCACCCGCCTCACCATTATCGACCTGGGCCACCACGACAATCGCATCGAAACTTTTCGGCGGACTGTCATTGCATCCCCAGATCGTCGAGGCTGGGGCCGTACGGTCGAGAGCGCGGCATGGCCTCGACGACCATCCGATGACGGATCTGGCAGAGCGCATCGGCCTTGCACGGGTCGTCACCGCCTATGAGCAGCTCACCGACTTCGACGCCGCCGGGGCCGTGGTTGTGGGCGACGCGATCGGGCGGCCCTACGAGCTGCTCGAAGAGGCGCTCGCCGCGGTCGAGCACACGCGCCTTCACTTCGCCGGCGAGGCGACCTCGGTCGAGAGCGCGGCGACGGTGCACGGCGCCTGGCTGTCAGGTCAGCGGGCCGCCGCCGAGGTGCTCGACGCGTCCTGAGTCGGTCGCGTCGCGCGGGGCGGACAAGGCGCGGCGCCATTGTCACGGCTGCGTGAACAGGCGCCGGGTCAGGCGGTCGCGACGCCGAGCAGGGCAGACATGACGATCGTCTGCGAGCCGTTGCCGAAGCGGGCCTCGAGCGCGTCGCCGATCTCCTGGGCGATCGGTGCCCAGGCGGCGCCGAGCTGCTGGTGCATGAGGACCAGGCGGTTGCGACGAGGTCCCACGGAAGCGGTACGGACAGTGGGCTCGACATCGCTGAGCTATAACATCCCACCCTGCGGGATCTCAATGTGGCGCGGACGCGGACGGATGCGGTCCCGGCGGTCCCGGCGGTCGTTGCGTGACGCGGGACGGCGGCAGACAAAGCGCCAAGCGCCTGCTAGCGTCCCGCGCGATGCAACGCCACGCACGATTCCGATCCCATCGCGAGAAGCACCGTTCACATCGCGCCGGCTGGCTGCGCGCGATGGTGCTCGGGGCGAACGATGGGATCGTGTCGACCGCCTGTCTCTTGCTCGGCGTGGCCGCGGCTCAGCCTGAGTTGGGGCCGGTGCTGCTGGCCGGGCTGGCTGGGCTGGTCGCCGGGGCGTTGTCGATGGCGGTGGGCGAGTTCGTGTCGGTCGGGTCGCAGAAGGATGCCGAACAAAGCGACATCGCGGCCGAGAAGCGCGAGCTCGCGTCAATGCCGGCGCGTGAGCTCGAGGAACTCGTGCAGATCTACATCCACAAGGGGCTCACGGCGCCGCTCGCGCGCGAGGTCGCGACTCAGCTCACGGCCAAGGACGCACTCAAGGTGCATCTGGCCGAGGAGCTCGGGATCAGCGAGCACAACGCCGCGCGCCCGTTGCAGGCGGCGCTCAGCTCGGCGGCGGCGTTTGCGCTGGGGGCGGCGCTGCCGTTGCTGGCGGTCGTGGTGGCGCCCGAGAAGCTGCGCGCAACGCTCGTCATCGTCATCTCGATGGCGGCGCTGGGCGGGCTCGGTTGGCTCGGGGCGTACCTCGGCGGTGCCTCGCCGGGGCGCGCGATGTTGCGGGTGCTGGTCGGTGGTGCTGCGGCGATGGCGTTGACGATGGGGATCGGCGCGCTCGTCGGGCAGAGCCTCGGCTGAGCGCGGGGTCGCGTCGGGCACGCGCTGCGGCTCGGAAGTCAGAAGCTCCAGCCGACGACCAGCTTGCCATCGAGCGCGGGCGCGAGCGAGGTCGTCGTCACGTCGACACCGTTTACGCTGCCGATGTTGCTGCGATATCGAAGCGACGGTCCGATGCTGAAGTCGACCGTGAAGCCCGGGTCGATGATCCACTTGGTGCCAAAGAAGGCGCCGATGTGGCCGGCGTCCCAGAGCGCGTAATCCTCGCGCGCGTCATTGTCGACGTAGGTCGCGAACTGGCCGCCAAAGCCGATGTAGAAGCCGCGGAAGTCGTCGGCCACGAAGTACTGCAAGCCGACCCCGGCGGCGATGCCAACCTCGTCGATCCAAGCGACCCCGAGATCGAACGACCACGCAAAGTGTTCGGTGACGCGAAAGCCGAACTCCAGTCCAACGTCCGCAAGACCGCCGGAGATCCCGAGCGTGAAGTCGTAGTCCGGCTCGGGCTCGGCCTGCGAGGTGAGCTCGGGGGTGGCCGCGAATGCGACGGAGCCAAGGCAAGGGGCAACAAAAAGGGCGGCGACGAGAGCGCGCATCGGTGTCTCCAAGGTGAGGGGCGCGCGTCTTGCGCGACCACCTCCCTGACACCTGAACCCTTGTCGCTGGACACGGTTTCGCGAGCGGATTTCGCCGCTCGCAGACGTGGGGCGATTCAGTCCTTGGGCTGGGCAACGATCCGCAGATACGGGCGAAGCGTCTTCCAGCCAGCGGGGAAGCGGGTCTTGGCGACCTCGTCCGAGACCGACGGCGGGATGATCACGTCGTCGCCCGGCTTCCAGTTCACCGGCGTCGCGACCGTGTACTTGGCGGTAAGCTGGCACGAATCGAGGAGGCGCAGCACCTCGTCGAAGTTGCGGCCGCTGCTCATCGGGTAGATCAGCATCGCCTTCACCTTCTTGTCGGGCCCGATGATGAACACCGAGCGGACCGTCTGGTTGTCGGCCGGCGTGCGCCCGGCGGAGCTGCCACCGGCCGCCTCGGGCAACATGTCGTAGAGCTTGGCGACCGCCAGGTCGGAGTCGCCGATGATCGGGAAGTTGACCGCGGTGCCCTGCGTCTCCTCGATGTCGGCCGCCCAGCGCGCGTGGTCGCTGACCGGGTCGACGCTGAGGCCGATGACCTTCGTATGGCGCTTGTCGAACTCGGGCTTCAGCTTCGCGAGGTAGCCGAGCTCGGTCGTGCAGACGGGCGTGAAGTCCTTTGGGTGCGAGAACAGGATGGCCCAGCCGTCGCCGATCCAGTCGTGGAACTTGACCGTGCCTTCGGTGGTCTGTGCCTCGAAGTCAGGGGCCTCGGAGTTGATGCGGAGCGACATGTCGATTGTCTCCTGCGAAAGGGACCCAAGGCCTATGCCCCGACCCGGGCGCTGTCAAGACGGGTTGCCGCGTCCAGACGCCGTGCCTACGGCTGCTCCCCATGCAAGTATGGACAGACTCGGTGGTCGAAGCGCGCATCCAGTCAGCCAACACGACCGCGGTCGCCGCGGCTTCCTTTGCAAACAGCAGTGGCCCCGCTCCGGTCGCCAGCGGCCCGGTCGGTGGCATCCTCATCCGCAGCACCGACCCACTCGCCGGACGCGCCCTCGCGGCGGCACTCGCGTTCGCCGGCCTCGGCGACGAGGTTGTGCGCGAAGGCACCTCACGCGGTGTCGCGATCGTGCTCTATGATGATGGCCCAACGCCGCTGCCCGGTCAGCTGCGCGCGGCACCCGCGGGTGGCGAGCCATGGTTGGCGCTGGTCGCCTCCGGGGCGCGGGCGCGCGCGGCGATGACCGGCGGCTTTCGTGGTGCGCTCGGACGCGATGCGACGCCGGAGGTCCTGGCGGCCGCGATCGAGGGACTGCGTCAAGGCATTGTCGTAATCGACCAGCGCTTTGCGGTCGACGTCTTGCCCGCGGCGACGACCGCGGCGGCTCCGCTGACGCTCACCCCGCGTGAGCATCAGGTGCTCGAGCTCCTGGCCGAGGGGCTCTCCAACAAGGAGATCGGCGCGCAGCTCGGCGTCTCGCCGCACACGGCGAAGTTCCACGTCACGGCGTTGCTCGACAAGTTCGGCGCCGAGACGCGCACCGAGGCGGTCGTGTTGGCGGCGCGCGCGGGGCTCTTGGCCCTCTGAACGTCAGGGTTGGCGCAAGTCGGGTAGGACCGGCCTGACCAGACGGGCAGGTCACGACGCCGATCGACCGATGGGCGGGGACGAAGGTCGTGGGCATGCTCTCCCCATGAGCACTGCAAACAACGATTCATCTTCCACTGGTCTCTTCGGCTCGGCCCTCGCGGACGCGATCGAGCGGGTCGGTCCGGCCATCGTCCACATCAGCGCGGATGCGCGCGTCGCGAGCGGCACCGTCTGGTCTGCGGGCGACAATCTCATCGTGACCACTTCGCGCCTCTTCCACGAGCAGCGCGAGGCGACCATCACGATCCAGACCGCCGACGGCAAGCGTGGCGGCACGCTGGTCGGGGTCGACGAAACAACCGAGTTGGCGCTCGTGCGCGCCGAGGCCCGGGCCGACGCCCGACTGCACGACGCGGGCTGGACGAACGGCGCGCGCACCGGCCTGTTCGTGGCGCCGGTCGCGCGCACAGCGCATGGGCTGCGCACGACCTTCGGCATCATCGCGCAAGTCGGGCAGGGTTGGGTGACGGCGCGGGGCGGTGCGGTGGACGCGTACATCGATGTAGATGGCACCTTGCCGCCCGGGTTCTCGGGCGGGCCGCTCATCGACTTCGCGGGTAACGTGCTCGGCCTCAATACGCGGGGGCTCGTGCCGGGCGGGGCGACGTTGCCGACGGCGACCGTGCGGCGCGTGGTCGGACACCTGGCGAGCGGGGCGACGACGACGCCCGCGCACCTCGGTGTGGCCATCCAACAGGTCGAGCTGCCCGAACAGCTGCGGGTCGATGCGGCCATCGCGACCGGCCTGCTCGTGACGGGCGTCGTGTCGGGCTCGGCCGCTGCGGCCGCGGGTATCCAGGTCGGCGACGCGCTCGTCGCGATCGACGGTCATGCGACTTCCGACCACGCGCACCTTCTGGCTGCGCTGGCCGGGAAAGCGGGCACCAACGTCACGGTGAAGCTCGCGCGTCACGGCCAGCTGATCGAGCTCGACGCAGTGCCGGCCGCGCGTGCCGAGCGACGTCATGACCATGGTCACGGCCAGCAGCAGCAATCGCAGCAGGGCGGGCGCGGTTGGTGGGGCCGCGGCTGCCGCTGAGCTACGCGTCGCCAGAAGTGAGGCTGGTGGCTGGTTCCGATTGCAGCTAGGTTGCGGCGATGAGCCGGCTCGCCTCCCGTACCATCTCTCGTCGTACCTTCCTCTCCGCCGGGGCGGGCGTCATCGGCGCTATCGCCTGCGGCGACGAGACCGCGAAGCGCGGCGCCGACGCCCTCGACGCCCCCGAGGTCGAGGCCGAGCCCGCGGACACCATCGCCGACACCTTCGTCGCCGAGATCGAGGCCGACTCGGCGCCCGAGCCCGAGGACCTCGCCGCGGCCGACGAGACCGTGACCATCGAGCGCATCGACCCGGGCGACATCTTACTGGCCGTGGACGGCTACTTCCCGATCGGCATCAGCGCGGCCGATCCCGCGCCCGATGGCGTCATCGCGGCGAGCCGCTACCTCGGCTTGGAGCCGCTCGAGCTGGTCGTCTGGCGGGTCGAAGCCGCGACGCCGCTCGAGCTCGCGGGCGAGCTGGCTACCCGGCGCGTCGTCGAGGTCGCCGCCGGCGGCTATGTCGCCGCAGCGATCGACGGGCTCGCGGCGCTCGGGGAGTACCGCTTCTGCTTCGTCGCCGCCGGCCTGAGGAGCCCCGTCGGCCGCTTCCGGACCGCACCCGCGACGCGCCCCATGCTGCCGGTCGTGCGCTTCGGCGCGACCTCATGCGCCAAGTGGGACTTTCGCCCCTTCGACGTGCTCACGCGCGCGAGCGAGGCGTCGCTCGACTTCTTCCTGCTGCTCGGTGATACGACCTATGCCGATTCGGCGACGACGCTCGACGAATATCGCGACAATTGGCAGCGCAATCTCGCCACCTCCGAGTATCGCGCGCTGCGCGCCAGCACGTCCATCGCGGCCATCTGGGATGACCACGAGGTCACCAACAATTGGAGCCCCGAGGATGTCGACGCGACCCGACTCGCAGCCGCGCGCCAGGCATTCTTCGAGCACATGACGCCGCGCCGCAGCCCGCTCGCTCCCGAGCGCACCTGGCGGTCGTTCGGGTGGGGCGGCACGGTCGATGTCTTCCTCCTCGACGGGCGCAGCGAGCGTCTCCCATCGACGCGCAACACCGGCGCGGCGCAATACATCTCGGAGGCGCAGCTCGCCTGGCTCGAGGCGGGCCTCGAGGCGTCGCAGGCGGTGTTCAAGATCGTGTGCACGGCCGTGCCGATCACCGCCTGGCCGACGCTCTACCTCGCCAAGGACCAGCGCTGGGAAGGGTATGCGACGCAGCGCGAACGCGTGCTCGCGATCTGCGAGAAGATCCCCGGTCTCGTCTGGGTGGCGGGCGACTTCCACTTCGGCGCCGTGGCGCAGGTCGATCCGCCGGGCGGCGCGCACTTCGCGCAGACCGAGGTGCTCGTTGGGCCGGTCGCGCACGTCAACCCGGCGCTGGCCGTGGTGCAGCTCACGGGCGACCCGGCGCAGTTCCAGTGGACCAGCGGCGAGCGCAACTACGGTCGCTTCACCTGCGACCCCAACGCGAGCCCCCCGAGCCTCGTCATCGAGCACGTCGACCGCGACGGCAACGTGCTCGCGACCCACACCTTGGTATGAGCCGCCGAACTCAGGCTGCACATTCGGCGACCTCCGCCAGGACAGAGTACCGCGCCAGAGGCGCACGACTTGCTACCCAGTCGAGCGCAAACCGGCAGCGATGGCATTGACGGTCATCAACAGACGCCGCAAGAGCCCAGGATCTCCGTTCGAACCCGGCGCGCGCCACTCGCGGAGCAGCGCCACCTGCGCCTCGTGGACGCGTCGGAGCGCGTCGGAGCGCGCTTCGACGCTGGCCACCAGCACCGGGCGATGCACCGTCAGCGGGCTCCCGAACAGCACTTCGAGGTGCTGCAGCGTCAGAAGCCGCTCCGCTTCGATGCGCGCCGATATCCGAACGCGAATACCGGCGTCAGGAACCAATGTGGCATATTCGGCCGCCGTTTCCGGCTGCACCGAGGCCAGGCTCATTTCGACATTGTGCAGGAGATTCGACAAGAACCGGTCCGACTCGAGTCCGGCGGCGAGGGCGCGATAAGCCTCGGGCGCGTTGGTCGCGATCTGCGCGAGCCCGCTGCCGACGCCATACCAACTCGGCAGCCCATGTCGACACTGATTCCACGAGAAGACCCACGGGATGGCGCGCAGATCGGCCAGCGTCGCATTGCCGGTGCGCCGCGCGGGTCGCGACCCGATGCCGCTCCGCTCGAGCACGTCGATCGGCGTCGCCGCCCGGAAGTACACGAGCAGCTCGGGGTCCCGGACGAGCGCTTCGTAGGCTTCGCGCGACAGGTCCGAGAACGCCGTAAGCGCGCTCTCGAGGGCGTCGCTGCGCGGCGTGCGATGCCCCCGCTCGAGCCTCGCGGCGAACGCACCCGCCATCCAGGTCTCCAAGGTATGCGATGCCGTCATGAGATTCGCCAGCTCGCGCGCGACCGTTTCGCCTTGTACCGTGGTGCGGATGCGGCCCGAGAAGGCGTCGCATGGCCGCGCCGCGAGAAACGTCGCGTTTGGGCCGCCGCCGCGCGCCGTGCTGCCACCACGCCCGTGAAAGATCTCCAAGCGCACGCCATGTCGCGCCGCGACCTCGGTCAACGCCCGCTCGGCCCGCTCGACCGAGACCTGGGCGGCGATGATGCCGCCGTCCTTGTTGCTGTCGCTGTAGCCTAGCATGACCATCTGCGTCGGCGCGTCGCCGCCCGCCCGGCGCAACAGCGTCGCGCGTGTGATCGGAAATGACAAAAAGCCATCGAGAATCGCTGGCGCGCGGGTCAAGTCGTCGATGGTCTCGAACAGCGGGACGACCGGCAAGTCAGCGACGGTGCCGTCGTCTCCGACGTGCAGCAGCCCGACCTCGCGCTGGAAGAGGTAGACCACGAGGAGATCCGACACCTGTCGCGTCATGCTCACGATGAGCGGCCCCAGGCCCGCGACGCCGCGTCTGGCGATGTGCTCGGCCAGCACGTGATGGGCACCGAGCACGCGGTCGGCGGATTCGCCGGTCGACACGCCACGAAGACACAACGGCCGCCGGTGGGCGAGCTCCGCCTCGAGAAACGCCAGGCGCTGCGCCTCCGAGAGTGACGAAAATGGTGGCAGACCCACACCCGCCCAGGCCAACATCTCGTCCACGGCTCTTTCGTGCACGCTCGAGTTCTGGCGGACATCGAGCGTGGCCAGATGAAAGCCGAAGGTGTCGACCGCGAGAATCGCGTGCGCGACCTCGTCCGACGCCAGGCGGTGGGCGCCGACGGCGTGCAGCCCGGCGGCCAGCGCTTGCAGATCGTCGCTCAGCTCGTCGGCATTGCGATAGGCGGCCTCGTGATCGACGAGCCGCGTGATGTGTCCGCGCTCTACCTCGACGGGCAGGCGGGCCAACATGATGCCCACCAGCTGCCGGAACGGCTCGCCGGCATTGCGTGCCAGCACCCGATCGAGCCCGGCGCCGAGCATCGCGCCCGAGCGCTCTATCGCGCTTGCGAGCACCGCTGGCGGCGCGTCAGCGACGAACGGTGGCGCCAGGGAGAGGCGCTCGATGAGTGGCTGCAAATGGCGGCGCACGACCACGATTGCGGCCAGGCGCATCTCGTCGAGCGTGGCTTTCGTCACTTCCGGTGTGACCAATGGATGCCCGTCACGATCACCACCGACCCAGCTCCCGAAACGGAGGCGCGGCATCGGCAGCGACCCGCGACCCGCCTCGGCTGCGGCGCGCCGATAGCGGTCTGCGACAAGGTGCAGCGCGTCAGGGAAGACGTTCATGACGTGGTGCAGCATGTAGGTGCGCTCGGCCACGACCGTCGGCTTCTCGAGGTGCACTTCGCCGGTCCGCCAGATTCGCTCGAGACATGCCTTTACCTCATCGGAGAGGCGCGTTCGCTCGCGCGGCGTGAAGACGTTGTTTTCGAGCGCCACAACCAGAACGTACAGATCCCGATAGTGCGCGATCATCGTGCGCCTGCGGGCCTCGGTGGGGTGCGCCGTCAGAACGAGCTCGGCCTGCGTTTCGGTGGCCGCGGTCCCCAGCGTATGGTCGTCGAGGCCAAGGGCAGCCGCGCCCGCGAGCACGGCGTCGAACGTGCCGCGAGCGGGCGGGCCCGAGGCCTTCTCCGCGAGCCGCCGCGTTTGCACCGCCGCGTTCTCTTCGACCAGGTTCAAGAGCTGGAAGCCGATGCCGATGAGTTGCAGTGCGCGCTCCGGCGACGACAATGGCACCACTGGCGAGGGCGCTTCATTCGAGGCGGCAGCAGCGCGCACCGCGCGAGCGAGTTCGAGCTCGCCAGCGTCCGTGATGACCCCTTCCAGGAGGTCCAGTATCAAAGGATAGTCGGTCGCGATCTTGTCGTTGTACGTGCCCATACCGCCTCACGAGGTTGCCTCACCGGGACCCCAACACCGGTCGTTGGATGGCGGCTGCGACTCGGAGGGGGTCGCGGTCGGGATCCCGCGCTCCATGCTGGCGAAGACCCAGCAATCGCGCAAGCGACCGGCGCGCGCCTGCGAAAACGTCAGCGACCTCAGCGATGGCGACGGGCCGGCTTGACACGACCGAGCATCGGCAGCGAGATCGGGGGTCCTCTGAACGGAGACCCGTAATGCTCGCTCGCTCCGCCGCTCTCACCTGCTCGCTCGTCGTCTCGCTGCTCGTTGCCTGCGGCTCCGACACGGGAGGTAGCGACGTCGCGCACGATGTTGTCTTCTCCGACACGCCGGGTGTCCCGATCGAGGACGTCTGCGAGCTTCGGGCGCGCGCCTGCTGCTTCGTCGAGCTGTGCCTCAGCGGCTCCGAGGCGACTACGCGCTGCATCAAGGTGCAGCAGGACGCGTGCACCCTCGAGATCATCGGGCCCGTTGGCAACTCGAGCGACGTCGACTACGACCCGAAGCGCGCTGGGGTCTGCCTCCAGCACTACCTCGAAGGCACCTGCGAGGACCTCACCGCCATCACCGGCAACGTGCCAGACGAGTGTCGCGAGGTATGGGTCGGACGCCGCGCTGCCGGCGAAGCCTGCACTTCCGACATCGCCTGCCAACCAGGCCACTTCTGCCGACCCGGCGCTTCGGGAGAGTGCCCCGGCACCTGTGCCGTCAATCGCACCCTTGGCGAGGCTTGCGACGGCACGACCCTCTGCGGCGCGGAGCTGACCTGTTCGGCCCGCGAGGGCGCTGGCACCTGCGTCCCCGCCAGCGTCCCGACCGGAGGCTCGTGCTTGCCGGCCCTCTTCAGCCAGTGCCCGCGGACCGACTTCTGCGACGCCACCACCTCGCGCTGCGTCGCTCGCCTGCCCGAAGGCGCCGCGTGCCCCAGCAACAACATGTGCGCGCTCTCGACCTACTGTGACTTCACGACCAAGCTCTGCGTGAGAACCCCGACCCTGGGCGAAGCCTGCGAGTTCACCTGCGGTGGCGGTACGGTCTGTGCCGAGACCTCCAACACCTGCGTTGCGTTGCCAACCATGGCGGGCCAGCCCTGCCTCGGTCCATCCAGAAATTGCGGTTTTGGTGCAAACCTCTACTGCGATACGGCCACCAACACCTGCGCCCCGAAGGTCGGCGACGGGACGGCTTGCGGCGCCGAGCTCGGCACGGGTATCTGCGATTACGGCTACTGCGATGGCGACTTTCAAACACGCGGCGTGTGCCGGCCCTACAAGGCAGCCGGTCAGGCGTGCGAAGGCTTCAACCAGTGCGGACCATTGTCCTGCGAAAACGGCGTCTGCCGGCTCGCGACGTCGACGTGCCGCGGCGTCGTGACGCTCAACCAGTGCTACTTCTGATTATCGAGAACAATCACGGCACCGGGTCGAGCCCCTGGCGTCCACGAAAGACCCCGGTCGGGTCGAGCATCGCCTTGGCCCGCTCGAGGTGGACCAGGTTCGCGCCGAAGTAGGCGGTATTCCAGTCGACGAGATCGAGGTCGGGATAGTTCTGGTAGCACTCGCCCGAGGCGTGCGGTCGCATCGTCGCGTAGAACGCACGCATCCACGCGCGGTTCGCTGCGACCTTGGCAGCACTGCTGTTCGGTCCCCAATGGGCGACGTACTCGGCCTGCAGCTTGTGGCCGCGATGCACGCACGCGGGCCCAGAGCAACTCGGGCCGATGCTGCGCGTCGATCTCCAGGACCTCCCCCGAGGCGAGCACCATCGTGACGCCCGCGAGGTTGTCGATCATCAGGCCCCATTTGCGACTGCTGAAGCCGATGCCGCCACCGAGCGTGAGGCCCGCGATGCCGACCGAGGGGCACGAGCCGGTCGGCAGTGCCACGCCCTCTTTGAGGAGCCCGAAGTTCGCATCGACATTGAGCGCGCCAGCACCGATCTCGGCGGTCATCGCCCGCTTGTCGACGCGCGTCGCCGCCCTGCCGAGGAGCGAGATAACGAGGCCCTCGCTCGTCGACTGCCCGATGTAGCTATGGCCACCGCCGCGCGGCACCACCGGGACTTTGTTGGCCCCGGCCCACTGCAGCGCGAAGCGCACGTCGTCGCCCGATGCGGCCATCACCATTGCACGAGGACGCAGGCCGTCGAAGTCGCGGTTGCGCACCTTGCGCAGCACGTCATACCTCGCGTCGGAGGGCGCGACGAGGCGGTCGCCCAGGCGCTTTCGTAAGTCGCCCAGCGCCGCGTCGTCGACCCCGCGAGGCTCGGCTGCGAAGGCCCGGCTGCGGGTAGCCGCCCACAGTGCGGAGGCGCCGAGGGCCGCGGTCGTCGTGAGGAAGTGGCGACGGTCGAAGGTCATGCGTGCGACCCTGCCAGGGAAGCGGCCGGGTGCGCAACCGGGTGGCGCGGTGTACACCAGCCCCGATGACCCTTTTGCCGCATCCCGTTGTTCCGCGTCTCGGTGCCGCGCTCGTCGCGGGTCTCCTCATGGCAACGCTCGGTTGCAGCGACCCGCCGGTCTGTCCGAAGCCGCCCGAGTGCCCCGCACCCCCGGCCTGCCCCGCGGTCACCCAGTTCGACAGCAACACCGTCCAGGCGCCCGCCGCGCGCTTCGCAATCGAGACGCAGCAGAACCTGTTCAACGGCAACTTCGAGTCGGTGCGCCTGAACCTCACGCCGGCGCTCGCCGCTGAGCTGCCGGCCGACAAGCTGCGCTCGATCGTCGCGGGGCTCGTCTTGGCGCATGGCGCGCCGGTGCAGATCATCGATGCCTGGACAAGCGACGTGAAAGACAAGGAAGAGCGCATGCCGGGAGCACAGGTCCTCATCCTGATGACCAACGGCACGCGCGTGAACCTGCTGCTCGTGTTCGACGCGAACAACGTCGTGAAGGGGCTCTGGCTCCGGCCGATTTGAGCCCCCTCACAAGAAGCGTAGGATGGGTGCTCGAACGCTCCTTCCGGCGAGGTATCGCATGGGGTTCACGCGCATCATGCAGGCCGTGTCATCGGCCGACGGCAGCCCACCCGGCGAGCCGTGTATCATGGTCATCTTCGGGGCCTCGGGTGACCTGACCAAGCGCCTCCTGATGCCGGCGCTTCACAATCTGTCGGGTGACGGGCTCCTGCCGACGCGCTTTGCGATCGTCGGCATGGCGCTCGACGAGCTCACCTCCGACACGTTCCGTGACCGCATGAACGGTGCGGTGCGCACGTTCGCAACGCGGCCGAGGTTCGATGAGCTCGCCTGGGACCGGCTCGCGCGCAAGCTGAACTTCATCCCCGGTCGCTTCGATGACCCCGACGCGTTCACCCGCCTGCTGGCGCTCGTGCGTCAGCTCGACGCCGAGCAGCAGGCGGGCGGCAACGTGCTCTTCTACATGGCGGTGCCGCCGTCCTTGTTCGGACCTATCTGCGATCAAATCGACCGCGCCGGCTTTCGCGACCTGCCGGGCTGGAAGCGCTTCATCGTCGAGAAACCGTTTGGCACCGACCTCGCGTCGGCGCGCGCGCTGAACCGGCAGATCCTCGCCCACTGGTTCGAGAGCCAGATCTTCCGGATCGATCATTACCTCGGTAAAGAGACGGTCCAGAACATCCTCGCGTTCCGCTTCGCCAACGCGCTGTTCGAGCCGCTCTGGAACCACGAGCACATCGACCACATCCAGTTCACCGTCTCCGAAGCGGTGACCGTCGAAGGCCGCGGCGGCTACTATGAACGCGCGGGCGTGCTGCGCGACATGATGCAGAACCACATGTTCCAGGTGCTCGCATACCTCTGTATGGAGCCGCCACAGTCGCTCGCGGCCGACGACATTCGTGACGCGAAGGCGGCCGTGCTGCAGGCGGTGCGCCGCTATACGCCCGCCGAGGTGCTCGCGAACACCGTGCGCGGGCAGTACGGGCAGGGCAAGAGGGCCGACGGTCAGCCCGTGCCGGCCTATCGCGCCGAGCCGGGTGTGAGTCCGCAATCGAACACCGAGACATTCGCGGCGCTGCGGCTGCAAATTGACAACCCGCGATGGCAGGGCGTGCCGATCTACCTGCGCTCGGGCAAGGCCCTCTGGAAGCGGGGCACCGAGGTCATCGTCCAGTTCAAGCGGCCGCCAGCGGCGATGTTCGGCGACACGCAGCGGCCGGCCGCCAATCGGCTCATCTTCCATGTGCAGCCCGACCAGGCGATAGAAACGCTGCTGCAGGCGAAGCTGCCCGGCCCGCGCATGAAGCTCCAGTCCGTCAACATGCGCTTTGGCTACGAGGATACGTTCAAGGCCGCGCGCGGCACGGGCTACGAGGTGATGCTCTACAGCTGCATGATGGGCGACGCGACGCTGTTCTCGCGCACCGACTTCGTCGAGGCGGCCTGGCAGATAGCCCAACCGATCCTGGATACATGGGCGGCGACCCCGGCCGACGACTTCCCCAACTACGTGGCCGGCACCTGGGGGCCGCGCGCAGCACACGAGCTGCTCGCGCGCGAGGGTCGCCGCTGGTTCGAGGTGATCAATCGCGAGGCGCTCGAGCGCGTGCCACTGTTCGCGGGTGCCGACCCGGTGCTGCTGAGCCAGGTGAGCACCATGCTGCGACCTCGGGCCGCCTCGGCGGGCTCGGTCATCGTCGCGTTCGGTGAGCCGGGCTCGGAGATGTTCCTCATCTCGCGCGGCGAGGTCGAGGTGCTCGATGCGGCCGGTGGACTGCTCGCGGTGCTGCGCGACGGTGACTACTTCGGCGAGCTCGCGGTGCTGCTCGCGTTGCCGCGCACGGCGACCGTCCGAGCCCGCACGCCGTGCGATCTGTTCGTGTTGGAGCGCGCGGCGTTTGTCCAGATCCTGCGTGATCACGAGCCGTTCGCGAAGGCGATCGAGGCGGCCGCGCGGGAACGTTACGGTCGCTCGGTCGCGGCGGCGCTCGACGCACGTCGTTAGGCGGCACGTTCGCCGCCAGCAAACCTTTAACCTTTTCGCTGCGGTCAGCGGGCGGCAGTCGTCGCCGCGGGCGCGACGGAGAGCTTGCCTTCGGCCAGGGTCACGACATCGTTCTTGCTCGCACTCACAGTACCGAGCCCCGCGACTTCGAACGTGCACTCGCCAACGCACACGATGAACGAAAGGGTCAGCGCGTTGACCTCGATGTCGCGGCTCATCGCCGACGAGGTGACCTTCACCGCGTAGGCGACGCCGTCCTCGTTGCGAAGATCGATCGCCTTCGCCGCGCCCAGCCCGCATACCGAGCCCATCGCCACCGCCACCAGAGCCGCCGCCACCATCTTCATCGCCTTCATCGCCGTTCTCCTCGTTGCAAGTGGCTCCATCGCCCCTTCTCCCGTGAAGAGCCGCTGCGCGTGCGACCTGACATCGCCGGCCGAAAAAAGCGCAGCGCAGGTCACAAGTCGCCGTTCAAGCCGAGCTGCCCCAACGATGAACTTCGGAACGCCGCGCCGCGATGGCGCTCGTGAGGAATCTCCTGCAAGATGCCGCGCCAACCGGGGGTCGCATGCGTCGCGCAATAGGAATGATTCTCGTCGGACTCTGTGCCGGCGTCACGACCACCGGCCACGCCGACTCGGTGCCCGTGTCGAGCCCAGTGACCGTTCCCAACGGCGACTTCGAGGCGACCGACGCCGCGCCGTGGATCACCTACGGCCCGACCGCCGCTGTCACGGCCGACGATTGCTTCGATGGCAACCAGTGCTTCCGCCTCGGGCTCGATGGTATGGGGGCCCCGGACGCCGAGGCGGGCATCTATCAGGATGTCACCGTGCCCGGCTCGGGCTCGGTGCTCGTGTCCGCCAGGCTCGCAGTGGACGCAGCCCTCGGCGGGGACACCCTCGTCGAGCTGAAGCTCGAGAGCCTCGTCGGCGAGTACGCAACCGATGCCGCGTTCAGCGCGCCGGCGCCCGTCGGCACCTGGATGAAGCGTTCCGTGTGTCTCTCGTTGCCGCCTGAACAGGGCCTCGTCGCCCGGCCCGTCGTGGTGATCCGCTCGCCGTCGGGCAATGGCAGCGGTGCCGTGCGCATCGATGGCCTCACCCTCGAGTCGTACTTGACCGACGATTGTTCGGTCGGTTCGAGCGGCAGCGATAGCGGCGGCTGCGCAGGCGGACAGGCGGGCCTCGCGAGCGTGGCGCTCGCATTGGGGTTCTATGGTGCCCGTCGTCGGGTCGGTCGTTCCCACGGCTGAGGCGCGACTGGCGCGAGCGCTGCGCGAGCGGTAGCTTCAGGCGATGCAAGCGTCGTCACCGATCATTACCCAGGCCCCGCATTCACCTGTCGACCGCGACGGTCGCCCGGCGCTCGGCGCTTATCGCGGTTATGCCGAGCGCGTCAGTTGGCATGCGCTTGCGCGCGATCTGCGACGCGGCGGCCTCTGGCGCAAGCTGCACACGAAGACCTGGCACTACGCCTCGATCGTCAACGACGCGTGTGTGCTCGCGCTGGCGATTATCGATGTTGGCATCGCGGCGAGCGCGTTCGCGTACGTGTTCGATCGGCGAGCGGGCCGGCTCCTGACGAACGTGTCGTTCACGGGATTGCCGGGCACGGCCCGCTTCACCGAGCGCGCTGGGCCCGGTGCCGCCTCGCGCTTCAAGGGGCGCGGTGCACGCTTTGCAATCGAACACCGGGCCGGCAATTGGCACATCGAGGGCCAGACGCGGGGCGGTTTCGAGCTCGTCGCGCGCCTCGATCCAGCGACCGCACCGGCGCCACTGTGCGCGATAGCGTCCATCGCTGGCGGCGTCGCGAACTGCACGCACAAGACGGTCGGGCTCGCTGCGAGCGGCAGTGTTGCAGTGGGCGGCGTGCGCTTCGATCTCGCGGGAGGCACGGGCGCGCTCGACCACACCCATGGCCTGCTCGCGCGCGACACCCGCTGGCGCTGGGCCTCCGCGACCCGGCCCGGCTTGTCCCTGAACCTGGTCGAGGACTTCAACGGACCTGTCGAGAACGTGGTCTGGATCGGCGACGAGCTGCTGCCCGTGGGGCCGGTCAGCTTCGCGTATGATCCGTCCGCGACCTCGCGCCCGTGGGGGATCCGATCCAGCAACGGGGTGCTCGACCTCGAGTTCACACCTATCGGCGAGCGGCGCGAGGACAAGAACCTGCTCGTCGCGAAGAGCTGGTATGTCCAGCCGATCGGCACCTTCCGCGGGGTCATCCGGATCCCCGAGCGGCCGCCGCTCGACGTGAACGACCTGGTCGGCGTCACCGAGGATCACGTCGCACGGTGGTGAGCGCGCGAAGATGGTGTAGGTTGCGCCCATGATGATGCGACTCGCTGCTGTCTCCTTCGTGCTGCTCGCTGCTTGTTCTTCGAAGACGCCCGCGCCCGTTGCCGCGCCCGCACCCGTTGCCGCACCCGCGCCCACGCCCGCTGCCGCACCCGCGCCCGATGTGCCGCTCGCGGTCGGCGCACCAGCGCCCGACGTCACGTTTACGCTGCACGACGGCAAGTCGCTCGCACTGTCGAGCCTCCAAAGCTCGCGCGTGCTGGTCTACTTCTACCCAAAGGACGACACGCCGGGCTGCACCGTCGAGGCACAGGGCCTGCGCGATCGCGCCGCCGATTTCGAGGCTGCGGGCATCAAGGTCTTTGGTGTCTCGGTCCAGGATGCGGAGTCACACAAGGCGTTCATCGACAAGCACGCGCTCCCGTTTCCGCTGGTCGTCGACGAGGGCGCGAAGATCGCGACCGCGTTCCGTGTGCCCCTCATCGGCAACGGAATGGCCTCGCGCCAGTCGTTCCTCATCGGGAAGGATGGCCGCATCGAGGCGCTGTGGTTGAATGTCGATCCATCGACCCACGCGGCCGATGTGCTGGCGGCCGTGCATTGACCCGTTGATGTTGATTTTGGGACGCTGACCACAAAAGCGGATCACTTCGCCCGCTGGCCTCCATCTCTACCCCCGCCGAACGCATGCTGCGGAATCGATCGCGGATGCCTTGGCGGAGGCGCGATGTCCCGGCTCTTGTCTCCGTTGCCCGTCCTGGCGGCCTGCATCAGCACGCATGCCGCCGCGGTTCTGTTACTGCGCGCGGACATCCTCGCGCCCACCCTCGCCCTCGCCCTCGCCCTCACCCTCGCCCTCGCCCTCGCCCTCACCCTCGCCCCCGCCTTCGCCCTCACCCCCGCCCGCCGCCGCATCGCCCTCGCCCTCGCCCTCCTCTCCCTCTCAACCCTCCTCTCCCTCCCGCGTGCCTCGCCCCCGCCTTCACCGCCCCTCGACGAACCCCTCACGCTCTCTGGCATCGTGATAAGCGTCGACCGTGACGGCGGCGCGACCCGCGTCCTGCTCGCGGAGCCTCAGGCCAGGACCTCGACGACCACCTTCGAGCTCGACCGCCCGCTCCGCGCGAGGTTCGACCACCTCGACGACGCGCCCGTGCTCGGCAGCGCCATCCACTTCGAGGCGGCGCTCGGTCGCCCCCGCCAGGCCCTCAACCCGACGACCGTGCCGGCCGATCTGCCGCCCCTGTTCGCGTCTGCCCGCAGCCTGCCCGAGCCCGACGCGCGCGCCGCGTCGTGGTCGACCCGCGTCGCGCTCGACCTGCGTGCTCGCCTCACCTTCGACAGCGCGTCCGCGACCGCCCTCTTTCGCGCCCTCATCCTCGGCGACCGGAGTGAGCTCGACGCCGAGACCCGCTACGCCTATCAGGACACAGGCACCGCTCACCTGCTCGCGATCTCGGGGATGAACCTGGCGCTCGTCGGCTGGGGCATCTTCCGGCTCCTGCTCATCCTCCTCGTGCGCCTGGCGCACGTCCCGCTCGTACGTCGTTGGGGTCCCGCTGCGCTGGTCCAGGGCCATCGACCACGGGTGCTCGCGGCCGCCCTGGCGCTCGTCGTGACGGCCGCCTACACCTCTGTCATCGCCCCCTCCGATGCAACCGATCGTGCGCTCGCGGCCCTCGCGCTGACCTTCGGGGGAATTCTGCTCTTCCGTGCCACCAGCACCTGGCGCACGCTCGCGATCTGCTTCTTCGGGGCGATCCTTGTCGAGCCCGCGGTGCTCCTGCGTGCCGGCTTCCAACTCTCGTTCGCAGCCACCGCGAGCCTCGTGATCATCGCGCCGCACCTGCAACGCATCCGCCGCCACCTCGCCACGACCCCGCTCCGTCCCTACCTCCGTCGCGGCCTCTTCTTCGTCTCGACCCTGGTACTGGCCGACGTCTCATGCTTCCTTGCGACTACGCCGCTGACCATCGCCTGGTTTGGCCAATTGCCAAGCCACAGTCTCTGGGTCAATCTGATCGCCATCCCGTTCATGGGCGTCGTCTTCCCGGCCGGTGTGATCTGGCTGCTCATCGCGCTCGCGTTCCCTCCGGTCGGTGACCTCCTCGCACCGTGGCTCGCGACCCTCGGTGACGCCTTCAACGACTTCATCCGGTTCGCAGGCGAGGTCTCGGGCAGCGCCTCCACCGAAGCGTGGCCACTTGCGATAGGCGTCCTCGCAAGCGCTTCATTTCTGGTCCTGATGCAGCTCGGTCGCTGGCACATTCGGCTGGCATCGGTGGCTCTTCTCGCCTGTGCCGCGCTCGGCTTCTGCGCCGAATCGCCACCGCCCGGTCTTCAGCTCATCGCCTTCGACGTCGGCCAGGGCGATGCACTCGGTCTGCAGTTACCCGACGGCACCCGCGTGCTCGTCGACACCGGCGGCAAGGCGACCCACGGCCGGCACGGACCCACGACGCGTGACCCGAACCGCCAGATTGCCGAGCGTATCCTGGTACCTGCACTGCGTTCGTCGGGCTTCTCGTCGCTCGACCTGCTCGTCATCACCCATCCCGACCTCGACCACATCGGCGCCGCGCGGGCCCTCGCTGACCGCATCCCAATCCGCCACCTGTGGCTTGGCCCCTGCGCCCGCCGCGCCCGCGTCGTGCGCGCCCTCGTCGACCAGCTCGAAGCGAGCGGCACTCTCGTGCACGACGTCACGCTCGCGGGCCCCTTCGATTATGGC
>Ga0105048_10004621_pt1 | contig 22334 bp, 18 predicted proteins | sample MAT05_FD_78382 | JGI IMG/M metagenome (GOLD analysis project Ga0105048, IMG submission 78382) | Freshwater microbial communities from Lake Fryxell liftoff mats and glacier meltwater in Antarctica - MAT-05 | ecosystem: Environmental > Aquatic > Freshwater > Ice > Liftoff microbial mat | place...
GCCATCCTCGAGCACGGCGATCTGTGTGCGGTCCTCGACCTGACGTACGACCATCACGCGCTCGACCGACTCGCGGCGAGCCAAGAACTCCGACTCGGTCAGGACCGGCGGGCGACGACGGCCGGCCTCACGACCTTCACGACGGCGCTGCTTCTTGGCCTCGATTCGCACCGAGCCCTTGATGGAGGTCTGCTCGGACCGACCACGCGGCTCGGACTTGGCGCGCGGCTCACGCACGCGCACGACAGTGTTGGGCGGATCATCCGACGTGGGCTCAGCACCATTGCCGGACTTGCTGCGTCGGCGACGACGACGGCGCGAGGTCGAACCCTCATCGCCCTCCGAGTCATCGGATTCCTCGTCGGCGTCAGCACGACCCTCGCCGGACGACTCGGAATCCTCAGAACCTTCGCCGGACTCGGAGCCCTCGCCACCACGACCGCGACGGCCGCGGCCACCACGGCGACGGCGACGACGTGGGCCGCCCTCGGAGTCTTCGGCATCCTCGTCGGACGAGCCGGACTCGGCGGTACCGACCGCGTTCTCATCGCCGGTGGTCTCGTCCTGCGGTGCGACGGCAGCCGTCTTGCGGCTGCGTCGAGGAGCCGGTGCCGCGGGCGGCGGCTGGAACAGCACAGCGGGCACGGGCGGAGCCCCGTCATCGGCAGAGCTGCCGGTGCTCGCAGCGCCTTCGCCGCCGGCCTGGGCAGCGGTCGCCTTCTTGGAGGTGCGCTTGCGCGCGGTGGTCTTCTTGGCCGGCGCCTCGGCGGCAGATTCAGGAGTAGCTGCTTCAGGAGCAGCTGCCTCGGCAGTGGCCTTCTTGGCGGAGCGCTTGCGCGCGGTGGTCTTCTTGGCCGGCGCCTCGGCGGCAGATTCAGGAGCAGCTGCTTCAGGAGCAGCGGAAGCAGCCGTCGCCTTCTTGGCGGTGCGCTTACGCGCGGTGGCCTTCTTGGCCGGCGCGTCGCCGCCTGCCGTTTCGGTCTCGGCTCCCTCAGGCGGGGCTCCAGCCGGGCGGCTGGCGGTTCGACGGCGGCGAGGAGCCGGTGTCGTGGCCGCGAGGGTGCGCGTGGCAGTAGGCGAATCAGTTCTTGATGCAGGGGTACCGGTCGAATCACCGGCACCGGTGGGCTCGAAGTCGAGCATCCGGGCAGGTCTCCCGTCATGCCCCGGAGCGGGTGAGCGACGCGGATCGCGTCGACCGCCGAACGCCACGGGGGCGATTAGTCCCTGGGCCAGGCCCAGGGGAAGCCAGTGGATGCCCCGCGCCGGTTACCCGGCCGAGGCGACGACCTGTTCGCCGCGGTCGGGATCGAAAGGATCACTGATCGCTGCGGTCCGCGCGTCGAGCGGGCCCTGCGCCAACCTGGTCACCCGTGGGGGGACCGGGGGCGTCAGACCCGACCTCTCGCGAAGGCCGGTAAGAACGTCGTCGGGTCGGACAGCCGGTGATGTGTGGCGTACGACCGAGTCGAGTATCGCACAGGGGGTCGATTCAGCCTCGACGGCACGCGCGGCCGGCTCGACCGTCAGCGAGACCACCGCAGATCGGGCATCAAAGCGGCGAACGCCGTTCTTGGTCATTCTCTCGACCTCCACGACCTCCTCGGCAAGGAACGCGGCCACGGCGGCCTCGACGGTGGCTGGGTCGGCTCCCGGGAGCACGATCTGCCAGCGTGAGGCCTCCAGGCGATCGGCCAGCGAGCCAGCTCCTGCCTCAACGATCTCGACGACGTCGAAGCCCTCGGGCAGGCAGTCGTCAAGCACCACGCGCAGGCGCTCGGGGTCGCAGCGCAGGGCGACCCCGATCTCCAGGTACTCGGCCTCGCTGGCCACACCGGTGGGCGCTGCGTTGGCGTAGGAGACCTTGGGGTGCGGACTGAATCCGGCGCTGAAGGCGATCGGGATGCTCCCCCGCCGCAGTGCACGCTCAAAGGAACGCTGGAAGTCGCGATGGCTGGCAAACCTGAGGCGCCCGCGCTTGGTGTAGTGGATCCGCAGCCGCTGAACCGTGGGCGGTGGCGGCGGCCCGTCTGGCCGACGGGCCACTCAGCCCACCTCGACGTCAGTCGCCAGAACCGGAGTCGGATCCACGACGCTGATCGGGATCAACCGCTGACCCGTCGGACCGATCTGGATGCTCGTACCCATCTGGTCGCAGACGCCGCAGTCATAGCAGGGCGTCCACCGGCAGTCCTCAACCTCAGTGTCATCGAGGGAGTTCTGCCAGTCCTCCCACAGCCACTCCTTGTCGAGCCCGCTATCGAGGTGGTCCCACGGCAGCACCTCGCTCTGGGTGCGCTCGCGAGTGGTGTACCAATCAAGGTCAACCGGTTCATCCGCCAGCGCTTGAGCCGCTGCATCGGCCCACCGCTGGTACGAGAAGTGCTCGCTCCACCCGTCAAACCGGCCGCCGCCGCGCCACACCGACTCGATGACCGAACCGACGCGTCGATCTCCTCGCGAGAGGAGTCCTTCGATGATGCCGGGCTTGCCATCGTGGTAGCGGAACCCAATCGACTTGCCGTAGCGACGATCCGACCGGATGGCCTCGCGCAATTTGGCCAGTCGAGCGTCGGTGGTCGCGTGATCGAGTTGGCTCGCCCACTGGAACGGCGTGTGCGGCTTGGGGACGAAGCCGCCGATCGACACCGTGCAACGGATGTCACGTTGCCCGGTGATCTCGCGCCCGGCCTCAATGACGCGCTTGGCCACCTCGGCGATCTGCAGCACGTCTTCATCGGTCTCGGTCGGCAGGCCGCACATGAAGTACAACTTCACCTGCCGCCAACCGTTGGCATACGCGGTGGTGACGGTGCGGATCAAATCCTCTTCGGTGACCATCTTGTTGATCACTTTGCGCATCCGTTTGCTCCCACCTTCGGGAGCGAACGTCAGACCGCTGCGGCGGCCGTTGCGACTGAGCTCGTTGGCGAGATCGACGTTGAAGGCATCGACGCGGGTCGAGGGAAGACTGAGACCGGTCTGCGTTCCTTCGTAACGATCGGCCAGATCCTTGGCGACGGCAGCGATCTCGCTGTGGTCGGCACTGCTCAGTGAGAGCAATCCCACCTCTTCATAGCCCGTGGCATCCAGTCCGGCCTTCACCATCTCGCCGATGCCGGTGATGCTGCGCTCGCGCACCGGCCGGGTGATCATGCCCGCCTGACAGAAGCGGCAACCACGCGTGCAGCCACGGAAGATCTCGACGCTCATCCGTTCGTGCACGGTCTCGGCCAGCGGCACCAGCGGCTGCTTCGGGAACGGCCACTCGTCAAGGTTCATGACGGTGTGCTTGGCCACGCGCCACGGCGCGCGGGGATCGTTCGGTGTGACGCGTCGGATGCGTCCATCATCGAGGTACTCGACGTCGTAGAACGCCGGCACGTACACGCTGCCGGTCTCGGCCAGCCGCAGCAGCAGCTCGCGACGACCTCCGGGACGGCCCTCGGCCTTCCACCCGCGGACGATGCCCGAGATCATCAGCACCGCCTGCTCGCCATCGCCCAGCACTGCCGCGTCGACGAACCGGGCGATGGGCTCGGGGTTGAACGCGGCGTGACCGCCGGCGACCACGACCGGATCATCAATACCGCGATCGACCGCGTGCATGGGGATGCCCGCGAGATCAAGAGCGGTGAGCATGTTCGTGTATCCGAGCTCGGTGCTGAAACTCAAGCCCAGCAGATCGAAGTCGCCGACAGCACGATGGGCATCGACGGTGAACTGGGGCACGTCGTGCTCACGCATGAGCGCTTCAAGATCGGGCCACACCGAGTAGGTGCGTTCAGCCAGCATGGCGGGCTGCTCGTTGATCACTTCGTACAGGATCATCGATCCCTGGTTCGGCAGCCCGACCTCGTAGGCGTCGGGATACATCAACGCCCATCGGACGTCGCAGGAATCCCAGTCCTTGACGGTGCTGTTGAGCTCGCCGCCCACGTACTGGATGGGCTTGGTGACCAGCGGGAGCAACGGCTCGAGCAGGTCGAACACTGACTCGCCAGGCATGCCCTGAACCCTACTCACCTACACATCCCATTCTTGTTTCGCTGCCCCACAGCTACACATACCTTCTTCGTTTCGCTGCCCCACAGCTACACATACCTTCTTGTTTCGCTGCCCCACAGCTACACATACCTCCGAAGGTGCACGTTCTGCAGCAGCCCGATCGCCATCATGTTGGCGAACATGGCGGATCCTCCGTACGAGACGAACGGCAGCGGCAGCCCCGTCACCGGCATGATCCCCATCGTCATCCCGATGTTCTCGAACGCCTGGAACGTAAACCAGCACGCGATTCCCGTGGCCACCAGCACACCGAACTGATCCTCGGCCCGGCGGGCGATGAGGATCGTGCGCCACAGGACCATTCCCAGCAGAATGATGATCGCGCCGGCGCCCAGAAGTCCGAGTTCCTCACCTGCCACGGTGAAGATGAAGTCGGTCTGCTGCTCCGGCACAAACTTGCCGTTCGTCTGCGTTCCCTGGAACAGGCCTTGGCCGGTCAGGCCTCCCTGGCCGATCGCGATCCGCGCCTGGCCGGTGTTGTAGCCGACACCGCGCGGATCAAGCGTGGGATTGGCGAAAGCAGCGAAACGATTGACCTGATACGTGCTGAGGATGCCCACCTGCACGGCGATGACACCGACCACTCCGGCCCCGACGACGAGTCCCACGAGCCACCGCACCGGAATACCGGCCACCGTCAGCATCCCCAGGATGATGAAGCAGATGACCATCGAGGTTCCGAGGTCGGGCTGCAACATGATCAGTGCCAGCGGGATCGCGGCAAAGCCCAATGCCAGCAGGATGTCGCTTGTTCCTGGTGAGTCCTCGCCATCACGCCGTTCGCTGAGCAGCATGGCCACACCGACGACGATCGCCACCTTGGCGAACTCCGACGGTTGGACGCTGAACCCGGCCGGCAGCACGATCCACGAGTGAGCACCGTTGATGGTGCTGCCCAGCGGCGAGAGCACGGCCAGCAGGCCGGCCACTGACGCGATGTAGATCAGTGGCGCATAGGCCCGCAGCATCCGGTAGTCCAAGAGGGTGGTGAGGGCCGCCAGGGCCAACCCGATGACGATGTTGAGCAGGTGCTTCTTGAGAAAGGAGTCAGGATCACCGCCGGCGTCGAGCTGACGCTGGCGGGTTGCCGACCACACCAGGACAGCGCCGAGGGCCATCAGCGAGAGAACGGCTCCCATGAGAACCCAGTCCAGACGCCGCAACGGCGACTCACGGTCGAGCAGGCGGTTACTCAGACCCGGCGCCCGGTAGGGCGTCGTCGCCGGAAAGTTGAGCGTCACCGCTTGCTCGTCGCCGGGATCGGAAGTGTTCCGTCAGCTCGCACCACAGGAAGTGTGGTGGGCAGCTTGCCCCCGGGCAAGACCGACTTCGCCGGATCAACGGTGGACCCGCTGACGCCGAACAGCGCTTCGTAGATCTTCTTGACCCCAGGTCCGCTGGTTCCCGAGCCGGTCCCACCCTGGCTGATCATCATCACCACCGCGTACTGCGGGTTGTTCGACGGCGCATACGAGGCGAACCACGACGTGTCGTCCTTGCCATTGACCTGACCTGATCCGGTCTTGGCCGACACCTGAACCGGGAAGTCGGCAAACAGGCCGCGGCCCGTGCCATCGGTGGCCACTCCGCGCAGCGCCTTCTGCAGGAAAGACAGGGTCGAGGCGTCCGCCGGGATCCTGCCGTCGGCCTTGGGTGCGAAGTCCTTGATCACCTTGCCATTGGGCGCGATGACGGCACGCGCCACCTGCGGGGTATACAACGTTCCGCCGTTGGCGATAGCGGCGTACACGCGCGTCATCTGCAAGGGCGTCACGGCGGTCTCGCCCTGGCCGATGGCGAAATCGGCCGCGAAGCCTCCCTTGTACTGCCAGCCGTCGACGCAGTTCTCCTTGGCATAGGCCTGCAGGAGCCTGGCCCGGGAACGGTCCTTGACCTCGGGGTAGCCGTTCTCCGCGCGTTTGCAGTAGACGTCCTTCTGCGACTCCCAGCGCTTCTGAAGGTCCTCACGTCCCACGATCCGGCCGGCCGCCTCCGACGGGAGATCAACGTTGGTCAGGGAGCCAAGGCCGAATCCGCGAGCGGTGTCGACGAACCATTCGCGCGCTCCCCCGGCCTTCGGTGTAAGCCCGCCATCGCGCAGCCAGGCGTCATAGCCGAGGCGGTAGAAGACCGTATTGCACGACACCTCGATGGCGCGCTTGATGCTGATCGTGCCGAACGCCTCCGACTCGAAGTTGCGCTTGGTCGTGTTGCCGATGGCGAGTTCGCGCGAACACTCGACGGGAGTCGACAGGCTCTCCCCCGCTCGCGCGGCGGCCGCTGTCGAAACCACCTTGAACGTCGAAGCAGGGACGTACTCGCCGGCCCAGGCCCGCGGCAGGAGGGGGGTGTTCGCCTTCCGATTGGTCAGCGCGTCGTACTCCTTCTGCGAGACACCGCCCACCCACACGGTGGGGTCGTACGTGGGTGCGCTGGCCATGGCCACGATGCGGCCGGTCTTGACGTCCATCACGATCACCGAGCCGGAGTCGGCCTTGCAACCGCCCTCGCAGTTGAAGGTCTTGCCAGCGCGAGCAGCCTGGATCTGATCGGCCAACGCCTTCTCGGCCACCGCTTGCACCCTGGCGTCGATGCTGGTGACCAGATAGCTACCCGGTGTGGGTTCGGTGGTGTCGACGGTGCCGGTGACCGCACCGGAGTTGTCGACGGCCAGGGAGCGCAGACCCGGCAGCCCACGCAAGTAGCCGTCGTAGGAGGACTCGACACCGGCCCGACCAATGAGGTCGGTACGTCGCAGTTGCGTGCGCTTGGTGTTGCCCTGACGCTCCTTCAACTCGGCATCGGTAACCGGGCCGAGGTACCCCAGCACGTGAGCGGCGTTGGCACCTTCGGGCGTGGGGTACTCGCGGACCGCTTCGAGTTCGGCCGTAACACCGGGATACAACTCGCGCCGTTCCATGATCGAAAGCGCGACCGCCGTAGAGACATCCTTGGCCACAGGGATCGGCTGATATGGGGAACCGTTCCAACAGACAGGTGGCTTGGCGGCTCCCTTGGTGCCGCACAACGTGAGAGCTCCTCGCAAACCGGTGACCTTCAGACCCAGGGTCTTACTGAGCCGTGCGATGACAGCTCCGCCGTCGTCCTTCTGGTCGGCTAGTGCGTTTCGATCGACCGAGACCACGACGGTGGTGCGGTTACGGACCAGGGTGCGGCCCTCGGCGTCCAGGATCAGTCCGCGCACAGCGGGCGTGACGATCTCGCGCGTGCGGTTGTCGGCAGCGGCCCGCGTGTACTCCTCGCCCGAGACCACCTGCAGGAAGGCCAGTCGGCCGAAGAGAGTGAGCATCAACGAGAGCGCCAGAACCTGGATCACCAGAAGGCGCAACCGGGACCTGTCAGTCACGCGCACATCTCCTGGGGGTCGGGCGGGGCTGTACCGGTCGGGTCAGGTGTTCGACGCGGTATCCGATGATCAGGTTTCCCGGATCACCAGCGCGACGTGGACGGTTCGAAGCGTCGGATCGAGGCCGACAACGCCGGCAGAACCACCAGCGCCAGAAGAACAGTGTAAAGAACCTGGCCAGGGAACTGTCGGGCCAACTCCGACCAGGTGACCGGGGGCGTTCCGATGATCACGGCCAGGCCCGCGAACAGGGTGACCGAGACCACGCCGGCCACGGCCACCACGACCAGTGGCGTGAGCGAGGAGCGCTGACCGTCATCGGCCACTAGACCGACGAGGTAGCCCACGACGCACAGCACCACGGCAGTCAGCCCGAGCGGACCCACCGCAGGCGGAGCCAGGCCGACCAGGAGGCCCGCCGCAAATCCGATGATCCCGCCTTCGACCGAGCCCCGGCGCAAGGCCCACCCGGCGACCACCACGAGAACGAGGTCGGGCGTGGCGCCCGGCAGCGGGAGGCGGCTGAGCACCACCACCTGCAGGATCACCGCAGTGAGCACCCACAAACCCGCCACGACGGCGCGGCCCCAGACCGGCGACACCTCAGTTACCGGTGGGGGCGGGCGTTGGCGTCACGGCCACCGTCACGGTCACGGTGGGGGCAGGAGTCGGCTTGGCCGGCAGCAAGGCATCACGTGGATCGCGGCCTGGTGTGGCCACAACAACGCCCACGATGTCGATCGAGGCGAAGTCGACGAAGGGCTTGATGGTGGCCACGCGTGTCAATGATCCGGCGGTGCCCTTGACCTTGGTGACGGTGCCGATCGGGATGCCTGGCACGAACGGTCGGGCGCCCCGCGAACCGAAGGTCAGGAGCGCGTTGCCCTCCGCCAGCGGGGCCAGAGAGTCGAGGAGTTGGAACGACAGAGCATCGAGTCCACCGCCGTCGACGATGCCGATCTGACGCGACTTGGCCACGCGCGCACCCACCGACGAGGTCGGGTCGATTGCCAGCAGCACCGTGGCCGACGAGCGACCCACGCCGGTGACGCGGCCTACAAGGCCGTCAGCATTGATGACGGTCTGGTCGATCTTTAATCCGTCGCGGCTACCCGCATCGATGGTGACGGTCCACGCGAACCCCTGCGTCGCACCAATGGCGATCACCTGGGCGGGGACCACCTTGTACTGCGCGATGCCCGCCACCTTGAGCACCCGCTGCAGCTCCTGGGCCCGGCCGGCCTGCACGTCGACGTCGCGCAACTGCGTGGTGAGCTCAGAGTTCTGCCGCTGAAGCTCGGCTACCGCCTTCTCGTTGCTGCGGATCCGACCCAGCGATCCGAAAAAGTCGCCGATCGGACGGGTGACCGACGACACCGCCCGCTCGACAGGGCCGAGCACGCTGGAGCCGGAATCGCGAGCACTATCGCCCCCACCCCGGAGGTCGAGCACCACGAAGGTGACGGCCACCAGTAGCAGGATGGCGAGCACGAAGCGCCCGCGGCGGGAATCCCTCATCGTGGCCAGGACAGGGGCTCAGCAACGAACCCGCAGCCCTTCGTCAGTGGCGCGGCTCGGAGATAAGCACCTGCTGGAGCGCTTCGAACTCCTCGACGCACTTGCCAGACCCGATGGCCACGCAATCGAGCGGGTTTTCGGCGATGTGGATCGGCATGCCGGTCTCGTGGCGAAGGCGCTCGTCAAGTCCCTTGAGCAGCGCGCCACCGCCGGTAAGGACGATGCCGCGATCCATGATGTCGCCGGAGAGCTCGGGGGGCGTCTTATCGAGCGTGGTCTTGACCGCGTCAACGATGGCCGTGACCGGTACCTCGAGCGCCTTGCGAATCTCTTCACTCGACACGACGATTGTCTTCGGCAGACCCGAGACGAGGTCGCGTCCGCGGATCTCGGCGTGGGGCTCGTCCGGCACCGGGAAGGCCGAACCGATGAGCATCTTGATCTCTTCAGCCGTGCGCTCGCCCAACATGAGCGAGTACTCCTTCTTCACGTAATCGATAATCGCGATGTCGAGCGCGTCGCCACCGGTGCGGATCGACTGCGCGGTCACGATGCCACCGAGGGAGATCACCGCTACTTCGGTGGTGCCGCCACCGATGTCGACGACCATGTTGCCGGTGGGCTCGTGAACCGGAAGCCCGGCACCGATCGCCGCAGCCATGGGCTCTTCAATGATGTAAACCTTGCGAGCGCCAGCGGCGTAGCCAGCATCCTTCACGGCGCGCTGCTCGACGCCTGTAATGCCTGACGGAACGCACACGACGATGCGGGGCTTGGCCAGGTGACGGCGCTTGTGCACCTTCTGAATGAAGTAGCGCAGCATCCGCTCGGTGGTATCGAAGTCAGCGATGACGCCGTCCTTCAACGGGCGGATGGCGACGATGTTGCCCGGCGTGCGACCAATCATCTTCTTGGCCTCGAGACCAACGGCCAGAATGCCACGCGTGTTCTGGTTGATCGCGACGACCGAGGGCTCGTTGAGTACGACGCCGCGGCCGCGGACATAGACGAGCGTGTTGGCCGTACCGAGGTCGACGGCCATGTCACGGCCGATGAACGACATGTTGTTCGCCATGGGGAAGCGACCCTCCGAGAGGCAGATCAGGTGCCAGGTGAGGGGCCAGGGTACCCGGCGGGTCTCAGGCCGGGGTGAGGCCGGGGAAGAACAGGGCGATCTCGCGGGCTGCCGACTCGGGCGAGTCGGACCCGTGGGCGATGTTCTCGCCCATCTCTGTTGCCAGATCTCCCCGCACCGTTCCGGGCGCTGCCTTGATGGGATTGGTGGCCCCCATCATCGTGCGCCACGCCTCGATCACGTCCGGTCCCTCGGCCACAGCGGCCACCAGGGGCGCCGAGGTGATGAAATCGACCAGCCCCGCGAAGAACGGCTTGCCCACATGTTCGGCGTAGTGCGCCTCGGCCGTCGCCCGGTCGAGGGTGCGCTGCTGTAGGGCGATGATCCGGTAGCCCTTGCGCTCGATGCGGTCCAAGACGTTGCCGGTCAGGCCACGCGCCACGCCATCGGGCTTGACCAGGACAAGGGTGCGCTGCGACATCTGGACCTCCGGCAGGGACCGGCCCGGCAGGCCGATCTTCGAGCCGCGATCCTACTGGTGCCTCAGGCGGCGGTTCGGCCAAGCCGCAGCGCCCACCACCACAGGGCGGCGAACATCGCGCCGAGGAAGAACATCGCAGGAACGGCGAAGCCAGCTGCGATCGTCAGCGCCTGCAGGATCCACCCGACCGTGTACGCCCATGGATAACGCAGGAGGCCAATGAGCACCAGGCAGGCGATGGCCAGCAGGCCACCACCCCAGCCGGCCACCGTGGCGTCAACGTCGTAGATAGCGACGGCCACCGGGATCGCTAACGCGATGACGATCGCCTGGAACGCGAGTACCGCAGAGGCAAGACCCCTCATCGAAGGCGGCCCGTCATTGGGCACTACCCAGGACGGCGCGGGCCTGGCCGGCCAGCGCGATCGATCCGAGCACCACGACGGCTGACGACATGGCGCCGTCGTGTGTGGCCTCATCAGCCAGGCCGATGGCGTGCTCCAGTGCCGACGCGACGTCGGGTACGACCATGACGCGATCGCCGCCAAACAGTTCGGCAGCCACCCGACCCACCTCGTCGGCAGGCATGGCGCGCGAATCATCGGCCGCGGTGGCCACCACGACGTCGATTTGATCGGCGAACGCGGCCAGGATCCCTTCGAGGTCTTTCTCTCGCATCACCCCGACCACCGCGATGACCGATCCGAAGTCGAACGATTCCTTGAGCGCCTCGGCGCTAGCGCGCGCGCCGTGCGGGTTGTGCGCCGCATCGACGAGAACGGTGGGTGAGCGGCGTAGCACTTCGAGGCGGCCAGGTGAGGTGGCCTCAAGGAACGCCTCGCGAACGATCTGAAGATCCAGCCGGTGCTGGCCGCCGCCAAGGAAGCATTCGAACGCCGCCAGCGCCACCGCGGCGTTGTGGGCCTGGTGCTCGCCGTGCAACGGGAGCCAGAGCTCGTCGTAGACACCGCCGAGGCCCTGGAGCGTCACCATCTGCCCGCCAACGGCAAGCGTGCGGCCAACAACAGCAAAATCCCTACCTTCGACCACGGCCCGCGCCCCGACCTCGGCGACGCGATCTGCGATCACGCGCATAGCAGCGGGCTCCTGCTCGGCTACCACCACAAGCCCGGCCGGCTTGATGATCCCCGCCTTCTCGGCCGCTATCAGTTCGATGGTGTTGCCGAGGTACTCGGCGTGGTCCATTCCGATGGGCGTGATGACGGCCACCTGGGCATCCACCACGTTCGTGGCATCCCACGTTCCACCCATCCCCACCTCGATCACGGCGGCGTCCACTGGGGCCTCAGCGAACGCGGCCAAGGCCAACACGGTCAGCACCTCGAACGTCGACATCGCGGGCCCACCACGCCCGATGCTCTCGGCGTCGACCATCTCGATGTAGGGCGAAACGTCGTCATAGGTCTCGGCGAAACGCGCGATATCGATCGGCTCGCCCGACAAGGCAATTCGCTCGCGCACGTTCTCAAGGTGCGGGCTGGTGAAGCGCCCGGTTCGCAGCCCCACCGAGAGCGCAAGACGGTCGATGAGTCGAACAGTCGAGGTCTTGGCGTTGGTGCCGGCCACATGGATGCTCGGGTAAGAGCTTTGGGGATCGCCCAGCAGTTCGACGGCGCGACTAACTCGATCGAGGGTCGGCTCGATGCGGTCCTCTGGCCATCGATGGTTCAGGGCTTGCTGGATGCCGGCGAACCGGTCCTCAAGGGTGGGGTCGAAGCCATCGGAGGTCACGGGCCGCGAGTCTACGTGGCCTTCGTCAATAGGATCAGGCCTCATGAGCCCGTCCGACGCCACCATCCCCGACAAGCCCACCATCGATGGTCTTGAGGACCGGTGGTCCCGCCAGTGGGAGGACGACGGCGTCTACCGCTTCGATCGCTCAGCGACCCGTGCCGACGTGTACTCGATCGACACCCCTCCCCCCACCGCCAGTGGTTCGCTGCACGTGGGACACGTCTTCTCCTACACCCACACCGACACCATCGCGCGGTTCCAGCGCATGCGAGGTCGCGAGGTGTTCTACCCCATGGGGTGGGACGACAACGGGCTCCCGACCGAACGACGGGTGCAGAACTACTACGGCGTGCGATGCGATCCCTCGCTCCCCTATGAACCCGACCTCGTTCCTCCGGCCGAACCCGGCAAGCAGCAGGTGCCGGTGTCGCGCCGCAACTTCATCGAACTCTGCGAGCAGTTGACGGTCGAGGACGAGAAGGCCTTCGAGGCCGTGTGGCGCCGGCTGGGTCTCTCGGTCGACTGGTCGCACAGCTACCAGACCATCGACACCAACTCACGCACGGCATCGCAGCGCGCCTTCCTGCGCAATCTGGCGCGCGGTGAGGCCTACCAGAACGAGGCTCCGACGCTGTGGGACGTCACCTTCAGAACAGCTGTGGCCCAAGCCGAACTCGAAGACCGCGAACGGCCCGGCGCCTACCACCAGCTGGCCTTCCATCGCGGCGACGGCGAAGACGACATCATCATCGACACCACCAGGCCCGAACTGCTGGCCGCCTGTGTTGCGTTGGTGGCGCACCCCGATGACGAGCGATACCAGCCCCTCTTTGGAACCACCGTCCGTACACCACTGTTCGACGTACCGGTCACCGTGATGGCGCACCCGTTGGCCGATCCCGAGAAGGGCACCGGCGTCGCCATGGTCTGCACCTTCGGCGACCTCACAGACGTGACGTGGTGGCGCGAGCTTCAGCTCGACACCCGACCGATCATCGGATGGGACGGCCGGATCGTGGCCGACCCGCCACCGGGCCTGACCTCGGCCGACGGTCGCGCGGCCTACGCGCGCCTTGCAGGATCCACCGTGTTCACCGCAAAGGAGAGCATCGTTGAGATGCTCCGGACCAGCGGCGAGCTGCTCGGCGACCCCCGCCCGATCACCCACGCGGTGAAGTTCTTCGAGAAGGGTGACAAGCCGCTCGAGATCGTCACCACTCGTCAGTGGTACCTGCGCAATGGCGGACGCGACGCAATCCTGCGCGACGCGCTCGTCGAGCGTGCCTCACAGATCAACTGGCACCCCGCCTACATGAAGGCCCGGTACGAAAACTGGGTCGAGGGCCTGAACGGCGACTGGCTGGTTAGCCGGCAGCGCTTCTTCGGCGTGCCGTTTCCCGTCTGGTACCGCCTCGATGCCAACTCAGAGCCGATGTATGACGAGCCGCTCGTGCCTCGCGAGGACGAGTTGCCCATCGACCCGCAAGCAGAGTGCCCAGCTGGATTCACCCCCGACCAGCGCGGTCGGGCCGGTGGCTTCATCGGCGACCCCGATGTGATGGACACATGGGCGACCAGCTCACTCACCCCGCAGATCGCCGGAGGGTGGGAACGCGATCCCGACCTGTTCGAGCGCGTGTATCCGATGAACCTGCGTCCGCAAGGTCACGACATCATCCGCACCTGGCTCTTCTCGTCGGTCGTGCGCGCGAACGCTGAGTTCGACGGCACCCCGTGGACCGATACGGCGATCTCCGGCTGGATCCTGGACCCCGACCGCAAGAAGATGAGTAAGTCCAAGGGCAACGTGGTCACGCCGATGAGCCTGCTTGAGGAGCACGGTTCGGATGCCGTGCGCTACTGGGCGGCCAGCGGACGCCCGGGCACGGATACCGCCTTCGATGTGCAGCAGATGAAGATCGGTCGCCGCCTGGCGATCAAGATCTTGAATGCCTCAAAGTTCTCGATCTCGTTGGGCGCCGTCGAGCGGCCCCAAGCGATCACCCACCCCCTCGACCGCGCACTGCTCGCGCAACTGGCCGACGTCGTCGCACGGAGCACGGATGCGTTTGAGGCGTACGACTACAGCCGCGCCCTCGAGGCCACCGAAACCTTCTTCTGGGCCTATTGCGATGACTACCTCGAGCTGGTGAAGGAGCGCGCCTACGGCGGTCAAGGGCAGGAGGCTGCCGCCTCGGCGCACGCAACGCTGGCAGCGGTGCTCTCGGTCCTGCTCCGACTTTTCGCCCCGTTCGTGCCGTTCGTCACCGACGAGGTGTGGTCGTGGTGGCAGGACGGATCCATTCACCGAAGCGCATGGCCTTCCACCGACGCTGTGAAGGCCATGGCCGCCGACGGAGACCCGTCCGTGGTCGGCACCGTTTCAGTGGTGCTGTCGGCGGTGCGCAAGGCGAAGTCGGACGCGAAGGTCTCGATGCGCACCGAGGTGTCGACGGCGACCATCACCGGTCCGACGGAGGCGATCGAGAAGATCCGCGGGATCGAGCCCGATCTCAAAGCCGTCGGACGCATCGCTTCGGTCGATTACTCCGTTTCTGAGACCCTTGGCGCCCAGGTCACGCTGGTACTTCCGGTCGACTGAAGGATCCAGAGTCGGCCAGGATCAGGCCGACTTCTCCTGCTTCTCCGCTCGAGCCCGCTTGGGCTTCTCACGCGGAACGAGCGTGGGGTTGGCGTGCTCGCGCACGACAGCGTCGTTGATCAGCACCCGTGCGACGTCGGGCAGCGAGGGCACCTCATACATAACCGCGAGGAGCACCTCCTCCATGATCGCGCGCAGTCCGCGGGCGCCGGTGCCGCGCAGCAGTGCCAGATCGGCGATCGCCTCCAGCGCCGATTCATCGAACTCGAGCTCGACGCCGTCAAGGTCGAAGAGGCGCTGGTACTGCTTGACCAGAGCGTTCTTTGGCTCGGTGAGGATCTCGATCAGGCCCTCGCGATCAACGGCCACAGTGCTGGTGAGGATCGGCAGACGTCCGACGAACTCCGGGATCATGCCGAACTTGAGCAGGTCTTCTGGCATCACACGGCCGAAGATGTTCGCCGGATTGGTGTCGACCTCGGTGGCCTGCAGTGTGCCGGTGAAGCCGATGCTCTTCTTGCCCACACGCTGCTCGATCAATGTGTCGAGACCCGCGAACGCACCGCCCACGATGAACAGCACGTTCGTGGTGTCGATCTGAATGAACTCCTGGTGAGGGTGCTTGCGCCCGCCCTGCGGCGGCACCGAAGCGGTGGTGCCCTCAATGATCTTCAGCAGTGCCTGCTGGACGCCTTCGCCCGACACATCGCGCGTGATCGAGGGGTTCTCGCTCTTGCGCGCGATCTTGTCGACCTCGTCGATGTAGATGATTCCGGTCTCGGCCCGCTTGACGTCGTAGTCAGCGGCCTGGATCAGTTTGAGCAGGATGTTCTCCACATCCTCGCCGACGTAGCCGGCCTCGGTGAGCGCGGTGGCATCAGCGATGGCGAACGGCACGTGCAGCATGCGGGCCAGCGTTTGGGCCATCAGCGTCTTGCCCGAACCGGTGGGGCCTAGGAGCAGGATGTTCGACTTGGCGAGTTCGATCACGTCATCGCCGCGGCGCTCGCCCTGAGGCGAGCGAATGCGCTTGTAGTGGTTGTAGACCGCGACCGACAACGCCTTCTTGGCCGCATCCTGACCGACCACGTACTGGTCAAGGAATTCATAGATCTCGCGCGGCTTGGGCAGCTCGGTCAGACCGCTTTCGACGGTCTCGCTGAGTTCCTCCTCGATGATCTCGTTGCAGAGGTCGATGCACTCGTCGCAGATGTAAACGCCGGGGCCGGCGATCAGCTTCTTGACCTGCTTCTGACTCTTTCCGCAGAAAGAGCACTTGAGCAGGTCGGCGCTTTCACCGATGCGAGCCACGTGGCGTGACCTTTCTGACGATCCGGACCGAACCCCGACGGTACCCCGAAAGAGGGGTTCCCGGCCCCTTTACGACGGGCGTGCCGCGTCGGAAGGACCGAAAAGGATCAACGCTTGAAGATGACCTCGTCGACGATGCCGTAGTCCTTGGCCTCGGCGGCGGTGAGGATCTTGTCGCGCTCGATGTCTTGGCGAACCTGCTCTTCGGAGCGACCACTGTGCTCGGCCAGCATCTGCTCGAGCAGGCTGCGCATGCGCAGGATCTCGTTGGCCTGGATCTCGATATCTGATCCTTGGCCGCCACCCTCGCTGTAGGGCTGGTGGATCAAGATCCGCGAGTGCTTGAGCGCGAAGCGCTTGCCGGGGGTGCCCGCGGCTAGGAGAACCGCCGCTGCCGACGCGGCCTGGCCCATGCAGATCGTCTGAATGTCTGGCTTGACGAAGTGCATGGTGTCGTAGATGGCCGTGAGCGCCGTGAACGAGCCACCGGGCGAGTTGATGTAGATCGAGATGTCGCGGTCCGGATCCATGGACTCCAGCGTCAACAGCTGCGCCATGACGTCGTTCGCCGACGCGTCATCGATCTGCACGCCGAGGAAGATGATGCGCTCCTCGAACAGCTTCGTATAGGGGTCGTACTCGCGGTAACCCTGGCTGGTGCGCTCGACGAATCGAGGCAGGACGTACCGGCTGCTGGGGGTGTAGAGCTCGCTCACTTGTCAGTCCCTCCGACCGATGCGGTGCCGCCCTGACCGGCGACGTCGTTGGCGCTGCGCACGACGTGGTCTACGAATCCGTATGCCATGGCGTCCTCGGCCGCGAACCAACGGTCGCGGTCGGAGTCCTCTTCGATCTGCTCGACGTTCTGACCGGTGTGGAAGGCGATGAGCTCCGCCATTTTCTTCTTTGTGTAGAGCATCTGCTCGGCCTGGATCTTGATGTCGGACGCGGTTCCGCCAATGCCGCCCGAGGGCTGGTGCATCATGATCCGCGCGTGGGGGAGCGCGTAGCGCTTGCCCGGTGCACCCGCGCAGAGCAGGAACTGCCCCATCGAGGCGGCCAAGCCCATGGCTACGGTCGCAACATCGTTTTGGATGAACTGCATCGTGTCGTAGATGGCCATACCGGCCGACACCGATCCACCCGGCGAGTTGATGTAGAGGTAGATGTCTTTGTCAGGGTCTTCGGCAGCGAGCAGCAGCATCTGTGCGGCAATCGCGTTCGAGTTGGCGTCCTCGACGACCGACCCGAGAAAGATGATGCGTTCACGCAGGAGACGCTGGTACACGCCATCGTCGAAACCCATGCCGGACGGCTGTGAGTTCCGTCCGTGGGGAACGACGAGCCCTGGGGTCTCGATCGACGTCACGTTCGCCTCCGTTTGCTCCCGACCGGGTCGACTCGTTCGACCTGTTCGTTGATCACGACCCTAACGTGGGAGTACGCGTCGAACGCGCTGCGCAGGAGGCTGTTCGCTCACGGCGCAGCCTCGGAGGGCAGAGGCCGCAGGGTCAGTGGTTGTGACCCGCGTCGTCGTCCGGCTCACCGTCGTCGTCCAGTTCCGCGCCGTCGGCGCCATCCACATCGCCGTCGAGGGCCGACAGATCGACCGGGCGTCCGGATGCGTCGGTGATCACGGCGTTCTCAAGGACAAAGGCCATCGCCTTGCCACGCACGACCTCGCCGACAAACGCGGGCACCTGGCCAGCGCGCACGACCTCCTGCACGAACTGGTCGGGCGGCATGCCGTAGCGGGCCGACTGGCGCACGAGGTAGTCGGTGAGCTCGACCTCGGACACCTGCAGGGCCTCGGCCTTGGCGATGTCGTCGAGTAGGAACTGCTGAGCCACACCCTTGCGCACATCGGCGTCGACTTCGGCGCGGTGCTCGTCGTCCTCAAGCCGGCCCTCACCCTCGAGGTGCTGGTCGACCTCGGCCTTCACGATGCCCTCCGGGATCGGGATGTCGACGAGTTCGAGCAGGACGTCGGCCACCTTGTTGCGGGCCTGCAGAGCCTGCTCAACCTTCTTCAGCTCGGCGGTCTGATCGGCGATCTGGGTCCGCAGCTCCACGAAGGTGTCGAACTCGCTGGCCAGCTGTGCGAAGTCGTCATCAAGCGCGGGCAGAACACGCTCGCGCACGCTCTTCACCTCGACCGTCACCTCGACGTCCTTGTCGATCCACTCACCCGACCGCAGACGGGTCGTGATCGCGGCCGATCCACCTGCCTCGACACCGACGATGGCCTCATCCAGGCCCTCGACGAGTTCGCCGGAACCCACCTCGTACGACAGCCCCGCCGCTGTGGCCTCTTCGATCGGCTCGCCTTCGTACGCCGAACTCAGATCGAGTGTGACGAAGTCGCCGTCCTGCACCGCGCGCTCGACCGGCGAGAGCGATCCGAAGCGCTCGCGCAGTCGCTGCACCTGAGAATCGACGTCCTCATCGGAGGGATCAGCGTCGTCGACCTCGACCGCCAAACCCTTGTACTCGGGCAGGGTGATCTCGGGGCGGACATCGACCTCAGCGGTGAAAGTAAGGGGCTCCCCGTCGGCGTAGGTGGTGACATCGACCTCCGGCTGGCCGAGGACCTTGAGCTCTTTGTCGCGCACAGCGTCGCCGTAAGCGTTGGAGATGACATCGTTCAACGCCTCGTCGAGCACTGCGGCGCGACCCACCCGCTGATCGATGATCGCCTTCGGCACCTTGCCCTTGCGGAACCCTGGGACGTTGATCGACTGCCCGATGCGCTTGTAGGCGGCGTCGAGGCTGGGGGCCATCTCGTCGATGCCCACCTCGATCGTCAAGCGGACGCGGGTGGACGACAGGGTTTCGACAGCGGTGTTCACGGTGGACCTTGCTCCTTGGGAAAGTAATGGTCGGGGCGGGGAGACTCGAACTCCCGATCTCCTGCCCCCAAAGCAGGCGCGCTACCAACTACGCCACGCCCCGCTACTGCCTTGATGACGTGCCGATAACCTATGCCAGCGGCGGGCAACGGCCCGCACGCGGGTGTAGCTCAATGGTAGAGCCCCAGCCTTCCAAGCTGGCCATGCCGGTTCGATCCCGGTCACCCGCTCCGACGGACCCGGTCACCCGCTCAGATGGACGAGGGCCCCCGATGTTCCGGGGGCCTGATCGACGGTGGGGTTAGGTCAGGTCGTCAGCCACAGCTCCCGGCGGTCGCGGATGTAGTCGACCAGCCGACGCGGGGGACGGCCGAGCAGAGCCGACACGTCACCAGCCATCGTGTCGGCCAGCCCGAGACGGGCAACCACACTGATCAGCAATTGAACATTCACGAACGCAGAAGGCAGGTCGTTCGCCTTCATCTCGCGTCGCGCCGCCAAGAGGCCGATGGGTTCGTAATGAATGGCGCGGCCAAGCTCCGCCGACAGAATCGACGCCACGGCTTCCCAGCCAAGAGCCTCTGCTCCGGTGAGCGTGTAGGCCTTTCCAGCGTGGGCCTTGGGATCGGCGAGGGCCAGAGCTGCAACAGCAGCAATGTCGCGAGTGTCGACGAACGAGGTTCGACCACGGCCGGCCGGTAGCCGGATCCGGTCGTGGTCACGGATGTCGGCGCGGTAGGCGGTCTCGAGGTTTTGCATGAAGAACGCGGGCCTCAGCATGGTCCACGGCATGCCAGAGGCTTTGACGTCCTTCTCCAACTGCCAGTGGGGCATCGCCGGGTTCACGCCCATCAGCGAAAGCACCACTGTGGACGCGATCGGGCGACGAGCCATCTCCTGGATGAACGGGCGAATGACACCCTTGATGTCGGAGATCGCGGGCGGGCGCATCAGGAACACCCGGTCGACGTCTGCAAGCGCGGGTTCCCACGTGCTGCGGTCTGAAAAGTCGAACGCCACCTCGTCCAATTCGGCGTCTGGGTCAGGGTGCGTGACGGCCCGGCGCAGGGGCATCCCTGCCTCGGCCAGCGCGTCGACCACGTATCTGCCGACCGTGCCGGTGGCGCCGGTCACCAGCGTCACACCCTGATGTCTGGCCATGGCATCAACATAAAGCCGGGGCGCGCACTTTAACGGCACGAACGGGGACAATTCGCGCCAAACATTGGCCAACTTGCGGACCTGATCACGCGGCAGCACCATTAAGCGTCCGGCGAAGGCCGGAACCGCCGTTGCGGAAGACGACGGATGACATCCGAGTCACACCTCACGGAGGTAAAATGTCCTCGACAGTCACCTCGCTGACTAACGGGCAGTTTCAAACCATCTACAACATCCTCTCGTTCGCGCTCGCCTCGATGCTGTTCACCGCGATCTTCCTGCTCGTATCAACGGGGCGCGTGCTGCCCCGCTACCGCCAAGCGATCGTCGTCACGGCCTTGGTGTGCGGGATCGCCGCCTACCACTACTTCCGAATCTTCGACTCGTTCAACAACGCCTACGTTGCCGAAACCATCGGTGGCCTCTACTCGCTGACCCCCGAGGCCTTCAACGAGGGATACCGCTACGTCGACTGGTTGCTCACGGTCCCGTTGCTGCTTTTCGAGATCATTGCGGTGCTCGCCCTGCCTAGGGCGACGCGGGCCAAGCTACTGACCAAGCTCATCCCGGCCTCGATCCTGATGATCGCGCTCGGCTACCCGGGCGAGATCATCGCGGACACCGCTCCCAAGCTGATCTGGGGCGCTCTGTCGACCATCCCCTTCCTCTACATCCTCTATGTGCTCTTCGTCGAGCTCACCAAGTCGCTCGATCGTCAGCCCCCGGAGGTCGCGGCAAGCGTCCGTCGCCTTCGCCTGCTGCTGATCGCGACCTGGGGCGTCTACCCGATCTCCTACCTGTTCCCGGTGCTGGGCCTGAGCGGCACGGATGCCTTCGTCGCTCGACAGGTGGGGTACTCGGTCGCGGACGTGCTAGCTAAGTGCCTCTTCGGCCTCGTGATCTACAAGATCGCGCGAATGAAGAGCGCCATCGACGACCCGGCGTTTGGCGAGAGTGAATTCGCCGAGGCACCCTCGACCGGGCAGGGCACCGAGCGGGGCACCGAGCGGGTCACCGTCTGACCGTTTCGACCCGCTCGGCTCTCTCTTGGGAGCCGAGCGGGTTTGGCCCATCTGCCCGGGGCGCACTCACCTCCAGGGTGCTAGCGGTCGGGCCGATTGCCGCCCTCGCGACGATCGGCCTTGCCGCTCTCACCGGGGCGACAGCGCAATCCACGAATGTGCCGACATGGGTTCCGTGGGTGGCGCTGGCTTGCTTGGCAGTCGGCGTCCCCCACGGCGCTGTTGATCACCTGGCCCTCATGCGTCCGCTTCGACACCGGTGGCTCGCTGCCGCGCTGTACCTAGTCAGCGCAGCCGCAGCGGCCACCGTGATCCTGCTGCTCCCGGGGCTTGCCTTCGGCGCAGTGGTCGCGATGTCGATCTGGCACTTCGGGAGCGGCGACGTAGAAAGCCTGGCCGATCTCGATGGCGACGTCCGCGACACACGAGCGTGGTCGATCCTCCACGCGGTCGCCGCCGGCGCCGTGCCGCTCGTCCTACCCCTCACCGGTCAAGCCACCGCCACCACCCTTGAGCTCATCCAGCCCCGGCTCCCTGATCTAGACGTCCTGACGAGCGGCAGCCTGCGCGCCGTCACGGTGTTGCTGGCGCTGATCGTGGTCGCACGCTTGCTGACCCTGCGTCGGCTACGCCCAGCCACTGAGCTACTCGTGCTCGTCGCGCTCGGCCTGCTCGTCACGCCCCTACTTGCGTTCGGCGTGTACTTCGCGGTGTGGCACGCACTGCGCCACACCGCACGACTTGCACAGGACGACACGGGTGCTCTCGACGCACGATCGCTGCGGCACATCGCCTTGGCCGGGCTCCCGGCACTCGTGCTCACCGTCACCACCGTCGCCGCAGCCCTCATCGTGGCCGGCGGCGTTGGCGATCCCGGCCCATGGCTGTGGGCGACGCTAGCTCTCGTCTGGGGGCTGACAGTCCCGCACACGGCGGTCGTGAGCCGGTTCAACTCCGCACGTCGGGCCGGTGTGGTGCGAATCAGACCCGTGCATGCGCTTGCGTGTCCTCCTCGAACTCGGCAATCGCCTCGGGTGTGAGGGTGGGGCGGGTGGCCGCTATCTGTGCCAGATAGTCGGAGGTGCTGACACCCTGCGGCTTACCGCTGGAAAATGCAGCCTCCAA
>Ga0105048_10004623_pt1 | contig 22331 bp, 18 predicted proteins | sample MAT05_FD_78382 | JGI IMG/M metagenome (GOLD analysis project Ga0105048, IMG submission 78382) | Freshwater microbial communities from Lake Fryxell liftoff mats and glacier meltwater in Antarctica - MAT-05 | ecosystem: Environmental > Aquatic > Freshwater > Ice > Liftoff microbial mat | place...
ACCATCGAGGACACCGCCGAGCTCCGTCTTCCCGGCGACCACGTCGTGCGGCTCGAGGCCCGCCCGGCCAACGCCGATGGTGCCGGGGAGCAGCGCATCCGCGACCTGGTGCGCAACGCGCTGCGCATGCGTCCGGACCGCATCGTGGTCGGCGAGGTCCGCGGCGAGGAGGCGCTCGACATGCTCCAAGCGATGAACACCGGGCACGAGGGCTCGCTGTCCACGTGTCACGCCAACAGCCCCCTCGACGCGTTGCGGCGACTCGAGACCATGATCGTGCTCGGTTCCGGCGACCTGCCGCTGACGGCGGTTCGCGAGCAGATCGCCGGCTCCATCGACCTGGTGGTCCAGGTGGCTCGGGGCTCGGGCGGTCATCGCCGCATCGCCGCGGTGCACGAGGTCGCGCCGGCCCTGGGTGCCAGCGGGGCTCCGGTCACCGTGGCGCTCACCGAGGGCGCCCGGCTCGTCGCCCTCCCGGCGCGCGCCGCTCGCGACCCCCACGTCGTCGCCCCCTCCCCCGAATGGCTCGAACGATGAGCACGCCGATCGGTCCGAGCCTCGACCGACCGGCGGCCGCGGTCCTCGTCCTGGTCCTGGTCCTGGCGGCCGGCACCATCCGCGCCACCGAGCTGGTGGCGCGCCGGGCTGCGGTCCGACGCGCGTCCTCTCTCGGCGGACGGCGATCGTCGCCGGGCGGCCGCCTCGACGCGGTGCTCGCCCGGGCCCCGCTTCCGCCGCGGTGGGCTGCCCACCGCTTCCGCCGCGCCGGCCTCGGCTCCGAGACCGCGGTCCGGTGCTGGCGCTGGGGTCTCCTCGGATCCGGATCCGTGCTCGGGGTCGCCACCCTCGTCGGCGGCGTCGGCACGGCCGCCGTGGGCGGCTTCGCCCTGGTGCTTGCGTTGGGTCTCGCGGCCGTCGCGGTCGGCGACCGGGCCACCGGTCTGGTCGACCGTGAGCTCCCGGGCGTCCTCGCCACCGTGGCGGCGGGTGTCCGGTCCGGAGCTTCGTTGGCCTTCGCGGTGCGCGAGGGGGCCACCCGGGCGCGCGGTCCGGTCGCCGAGGACCTCGCACGGGTCGTCGACGAGCTGGCGACGGGCCAGGGGTTCGTCGAGGTGATCGATCGGTGGGTGCAGACCCGGCCGACCCCGGGTGTGCGCATGACCGGAGCCGCGCTCGCGCTCGCCGCCGAGACCGGCGGTGCCGGCGCACGGACCATCGACGGGGTGGCCTCGACGCTCCGCGACCGTCTCGCCGTCGACCGCGAGTTGGCGGCGCTCTCCTCGCAGGCGCGGGCGTCGGCGGTGGTGGTCGGTCTCGCACCCATCGGCTTCGTGGTCCTCACCGCGCTGTCCGACCCGGGCGTGTGGGACTTCTTCGTTCGGAGCCCCGCAGGGCTCGCCTGTCTCGGGCTCGGCTGCGCGCTCGACGCCGTGGGCGCCGGCTGGATGACCGCCGTGGCCCGGAGCTCGCGATGACCGCCGCCGTTCCGCTGCTGGTGCTGGGCGCCGGAACCGCCCTCGCCGCCGTCACGGCGATCACCGTCGGCCAACGTCGCGCCGCGGTGCGGCGACGGGTGCGCGCGGGGGACCTCGCACGTCCGGGCCCGCTCGGTCGGCGCTCGACGCCGTTGGCTGCCACCGTCGCCGCAAGCCACGAGCTCGCATCGGGCCTCGGCCGCGTCGTGCGCCGCGTGGTCGGCCGACCGCCCGACGCCTCGGCCGACCTGCGTTTGGGGCGCGCCGCCGCGGTCGCGCTGGCTGCGCTGGCGTGCGGGGTCGGCGCGCCGCTCACCCTGGTGCTCGGCTTCGTCGTCTGGGCGGCCCCGCTCGCCGTCGGTACCCGCCGCCGCTCGCGCCACCGCGCCGCCATCGCCGACGAGACCCCTGAGGTCGTCGACCTGATCCGCCTCGGAATCGGGTCGGGCCTCAACGTCCGTCTGGCTCTCGACGCCGTTGTCCGCCATCACGACGGCCTGGTCGCGGCCGAGCTCCGCGAGGTGCTCGCCCACGTCGATCGGGGCGCCCGACTCGCCGACGCGCTCGACGCCGTCGACCTCGGCTCCGACGCTGTTCGCCCCCTGGTCGACGCACTGGTCGCCAGCGAGCGCTACGGCGCGCCGCTGGCGTCGGCGCTCGACCGGGTGGCCGCCGATGCCCGCACCGCCCGACGGCGCCAGCGTGAGGCGGCCGCCCGTCGCGTCCCGGTCAAGCTCCTCTTCCCCCTGGTGTTCTGCACGCTCCCCGCCTTCGTCCTCCTCACCGTCGTGCCGGTGCTGCTGCGTTCCCTTCCCTCCCTCGCGCCCTGATCGCCGCCCGACCGGTCGACCAGCAGGTCGACCCGCCGGTCATTCGTCGGTCGGTGCGGCTTCGACGCACCCGTTGCGGTCCTCCACCGTTCATCCGTAGGAAGGAAGTACCCATGCTCGTTCCCTTCGTCATGCTCCAGTCCTGGCTGGTCGCCGGCGCCCACACCGCTCGCGATCGTGCTCGGACCGATCGTCTCGCCGGCGATGCCGGCCAGACCACCGCCGAGTACGCACTGGTCCTCATCGGTGCCGCGGCCATCGCGGTGCTGCTCATCACCTGGGCGACCAAGACCGACCTCATCGGCAAGCTGTTCTCCTGGGTCCTGGAGCGCGTCATGGGCAGCGCCGGCTGATGCGCCCCGACGGGTCCGATCCTGGACGGCGGCTGCGCCACCGGTCGACCTCGCGCCGAGCGGCCCCGGCCCGATGGCCCGCCGATGGCGGGCAGTCGACGGTCGAGCTCGCGCTCGTCCTCCCGGTCGTGCTGGCGCTGATGGTCACCGTCGTCCAGGTCGGGCTCGTCGTGCGCGACCAGGTGCGGGTCGTCCACGCGGCACGCGAGGGCGCTCGCGCCGCCGCGGTGTCACCCGAGCCGGGCGTGGCCGAGCAGGCCGTGGCGCGCAACGCCGGGCTCGCGCCCGGGCGCGTCCAGGTTCGCACCACCGGTCGATCCGCCCGGGGAAGCGATGTCACCGTGACCGTCACCTACCGCGCCGCGACCGACCTGCCCCTGATCGGACCGCTCGTGCCTGACTTGATCCTCACCGCGGCGGCCACCATGCGCGTCGAGCAGTGACCGGCTCGCCACCGGCGGGCGGAGGATCGCCCGGAGCAGGGCAACCGCTCCGGCCTTGTCGAGCGGCTCGTTGCCGTTGCCGCACTTGGGCGACTGCACGCACGACGGGCAGCCCGTGTCGCATGGGCACGATTCGATGACCTCGAGCGTCGCCTCCAGGTGGCGATCGGCCGCCTCGAAGCCGAGCTCGGCGATCCCCGCTCCGCCCTCGTAGGCGTCGTAGATCACGATGGTCGGCCGGCCGGTGTCCACCTGGAGCGCGGTGCTCACCCCACCGACGTCCCACCGGTCGCAGATCGTGAACAGGGGCATCATGGCGATGGCGGCGTGCTCGACCGCGTGCAGGGTACCGGGCCAGTCGAGCGGGGCGATCCCGGCCGCAGTGAGCAGCTCGGGCTCGACCACGTACCAGAAGGCGCGCGTGGTGAGCTCGCTGGCCGGCAGGTGCAGCTCCTCGTTCGAGAGCAGGTCCCCGCTGGCGGTGTCGATGCGGCGGTAGCCGACCACGCGTGACGACACCCGCACCGACCCGACCGAGAGGGTCGCGGCGCCGACCGCTCGGGTGTGGTCGGTGGCGAGGATGGCGATGGCGGTCTCGGTCCGGGGTTGGGTGTACTCGCTGGGTTCGTGGGGCTCGACCACGGCGACCTGGTCGTCGAGGTCCAGGGTGGTCACCCGGTAGGTGCGCCCCCGGTGGAGGTAGATGGCACCGGGGTGGACGAGCTGGCAGGAACGGTCGTGGTCGGCGGTGCCGACGAGCGTGCCGTCGGGCAGCACGATGTGGACCAGGTCGCCCGACGAACCCCGCAGGCCGACCCCGTTGCTCGGCCACCCGCGTCCCGCCCAGACCGCGGTGGGCTCCCGCAGCGATCCCCGGCCCCGCGGTCGCAGCCGCAACTGGTCGCCGACCACGAGGTGGCGCACGGCGTCGTCGAGCAGCTCGGGCCACCAGCGCTCGTCGGCGTGGGTGAGCGGCGCCTCGTAGGCCGCGCACGCCAGGTGGGGGAGGGCGACGGCGGGGTTGGTGAGGCTGATCACGGCGCGTTCGGGGCGGCGCTCGAAGACCTGCTCGGGATGGTTCATGTACCACTGGTCGAGCTGGTCGTCGCCGGCGACGAGCACGGCGAGCGACTGCTGGGCCTCACGCCCGGCCCGCCCTGCCTGCTGCCACATCGAGGCGATGGTGCCCGGGAACCCGTTGAGGACGCACGCGTCGAGCCCCCCGATGTCGACGCCGAGCTCGAGCGCCGTCGTCGCGATGACCCCTCGCAGGTGGCCGGCGAAGAGGTCGGCCTCGATCTCGCGCCGCTCGGCGGTGAGGTAGCCGGCCCGGTAGGGCCGCACCAGCTCGGCCAGGTCGGTGGGCAGGTGCCGGCCGGTCTGGGCGGCGACGACCTCGGCGCCCTTGCGGCTGCGACAGAAGGCGATGGCCCGGTGACCGCGACGAACGAGTCGGGCCACGAGCACCGCGGTCTCGTGGTTGGCCGACTCCCGCTTCGGGGTGGCCGGGACCTCGCGCTCGCCGTCGGCGGCGAAGGGCGCGGCCACCGCGGGCGGGGCCTCCCGGCCGGATCGACCGGGGGCGGGGTCGACCCCAGTCGGAGCCGGTCCCTCCCGGCCGCTCCCGCCGTCGAGCTCGTGATGGTCGAGATGGTCGAGATGGTCGAGATGGTCGAGGTCATCGAGACGGAGCAGGGCGTCGAGGTCCAGGCCCGGGTGGTCCGGCGCCGGATCGGTCGGGACCGGTGCGGAGGTCTGCGGCGCAGACGGGTTCCACAGCACGAAGAGCCGTTCGCCGCGAGGCGAGGCATCGTTGGTGATCTCGGCCACGTCGAGACCGCAGAGCTGGGAGGCGAGCAGGCCGGGTTCGCCGATGGTGGCCGACGAGAACACGAAGGTCGGGTCGCTGCCGTAGGTGGCGCAGAGTCGGCGCAGCCGACGCAGCAGGTGCGCGACGTGGGAGCCGAAGATGCCGCGCAGGAGGTGCAGCTCGTCCACCACGACGTAGCGCAACCGCATGAGCGTCGTTGCCCACTTGCCGTGGTTCGGCAAGATCCCGTGGTGGAGCATCTCGGGGTTGGTGAGCACCACGTTGGCGTGGGTGCGCACCCACGTGCGCTCCTCGGTGGAGCAGTCGCCGTCGTAGGTGGCGGCGACGAGCTTGGGGATGTCCATCTGGGTGAGGGAACGGAGCTGGTCCTGGGCCAGCGCCTTGGTGGGGAACAGCAGCAGCGCGGTGGCCGGCCGCAGGCCCTCGACGATGGCTTCGGCGATCGGGGCCTGGTAGCAGAGCGATTTCCCCGACGCCGTCCCGGTGGCGACCGCCACGCTTCTACCGGTGCGGGCGAGGTCGATGGCCCGGGCCTGGTGGGCCCAGAGCTGGTCGACGCCGAGCCGCTCGCGGACGATCGGGGGTAGGGGGTGGTCGAGCTCCGCGAACCGGGCGGAGCGCTCGGGGATCCGTTCGAGGTGGACCAGGCGCGGGTCGTCGCCGATGCTGGTGACGAACGCTTCGAGATCCTCGGCGGTGGTGATCGCCATGGGTGCTCGGTTCGGGGAGGCGGCGGAGCGGACGGGGCGGGCGGCTTAGCGGTCGGGGCGGGCGGGTCGGCCCAGTGTAGGGATTGCCTCGTCGTAATTACAGCGCTGTGAGGAATGTGGGAAAGGTTGGGGGTAACCAACTCCGGTACCGTTGGGGGGAGTGGTGCTGCGGTCCGCAGCCCCGAGCGAAGAGCCGTCGGAGATCTCGTGCTGGTCGATGTGCAGGTGGCAGACGAGGGTGAGTGGACGATCATCTCGGTCGTCGGGGAGCTCGATCTGGCCGTCGCGCCCCGGATCCGCCACGCCGTGGCCCAGACCCTGGGTCCGGCCCGCCTGGCCGCCGGGCCACCCCGCGTCGTGCTCGACCTCGGCTCGGTCCACTTCATCGACTCCACCGGCCTCGGGATCGTGCTCGGCGCGCTGCGCCGGGTCCGGGTCGCCGGCGGGGTACTGCGCGTGGTCGTCGTCGAGCCGCAGCTGACCGACCTGTTCACGCTGCTGGAACTCGACACCATCTTCGAGCTGCACGCGTCGGTCGACGCCGCGACATCAGCGGCCTTGGTCGGCGACTCGGCTTCGGCGGCGGACCGGGATCCTCGCCATGGCTGAGGTCCAGCTCGAGATCCCGGCTCGCGTCGACTACCTCGTCCTGGCCCGCCAGGTCGTCGCCGCCGCGGCCGCCATCGAGCCTCGCTTCCGCGACGAGCGCATCGACGACCTCCGCGTCGCCGTGTCCGAGGCCACGACCAACGCCATCGAGGCCCATGCCGACCTGTCGAGCGATGAGCGCATCCTGATCCGCTGCAACCTCGGCGACGACCACATCGAGGTCCAGGTGCTCGACAGCGCCGGCGGCTTCGATCCCGACGAGGTGGTTGCCGCTCCCGACGCCGAGGCCGCCGATCGCCTCGAGTGGGAGCGAGGGCTGGGCCTCCCGTTGATGCGCACCCTTGCCGACGAGACCGACATCCGCTTCACCGACGGCGGCACGGCGGTGCGCCTGGTCGTCTACACCCCCCACCACGTTCGGTCCGAGCCGAGCTGAGGGCGCGCCGCCGCGAGGTCCGGGCTCCCGCGCCATCGCGACGATCGCCCCGTCGCCCGGGCAGCTCTCCACCACCACGCCTACGGTGTCGGGGTGGATGACGAAGAGGTGGTTCCGCCGGTCTCGAAGCCCGACGCCCTGCTCGCCCTCCACGACGTCACCACCGAGCTCTTCTTGACCCTGCGCCGCTGGTTCGGCGTACCGGTGGCCGTGGCGCTCGACCTTGCGGAGATCGACTCCGCGGTCGAGGAGCTCGGTGACCCCGTGATGATCGCCGCGCTGGCGATGCGCAAGCTCCAGGCGCTGCACCTGCTGGCCACGCCCGGCGTGATGACCACGACCGATGTGGTCATCACCATCGTCTCGGACCTCGACCGGGCGCTGGTGCAGGCGCCGTCGATGCGCCTCAAGCTGCAGGCGGCCGAGACCGACTGGGACGCGGCGTTCGCCGAGCTCGATCGCCACGCGTCGGACACCCCGCCGGCGGGGAGCGCCAACCACCCGTCGCGGGTCGACGACCCCGATGGTGTGCCGCTCGATCCGGCCCAGACCGATCCCGCCGCCGAGCGCTTCCGCGAGCTCCACGCCCGTCTGCACGAGGCCGTGTTCGCGGTGCTCGAGGTCAGCGCGGGCGAGATCCGCTACCTCATCTGATCGATCGAGTGGTGGTCGGGTTCGGACGCGACGAGGGGCCCGCTCCGGGCGCGGGCCCCTCGTTGCACGAGGTGGGGACGGTCAGTACGTGGTGACCGTTGCCGTGCTGGCGAAGACGACGATGAGCAGCACGTAGCCGATGACGCCGATCACGCCGAGGATGAGGCCGACGATCCCGAGGATGTAGCCGATGTTGCCGGGCGACGGGATGGTCCCGCCGTACTCCTTCTTCAGCGTGTTGCCCACGATGAGGGAGTAGATGCCGGCCAGGGGGCAGCACACGAAGGTGAGGATGCCGGCGATCAGGACGTAGGTCGGTCGCTGGTCGCTGGGGTTCGCCTGGGGGGGCATGGGCTGGTACGGAGGGACGTTGCTCACGTGATGGGCCTTTCTCGTCGGGACGGGACGACACCCACCAACGCCGCCGCACGCTGGAGCGGACCCACCGCGAGTGCCGCCCGAGAAGGTAGCCGGAGGAGCGGTGCCGTGGGCCGGATCTTCCGCGCCCGATCGGATCCCGCCGCTGGGTGCGACGGGTGGCTCGATCAGGCCCCGTCGTCGCTGCGGCCGTAGTCGTCGTCGAGGCGCACGATGTCGTCCTCGCCGAAGTAGGTGCCCGTCTGCACCTCGATGAAGGTCATGGGCTCAGGGCCGGGGTTCTCGATGCGGTGGCGGACGCCCTGGCCGATCTCGATGCTCTCGGTGGCGGCGCGCTCGTGCACGACGTCGTCGAGGGTCACGAGGGCGCGCCCGGCCACGATCACCCAGTGCTCGGCCCGCTGGTGGTGGTATTGGTAGCTCAGGCGCTGTCCCGGCTTCACCTCGATGCGCTTGACCTTGTAGGTCGGGCCCTCGTCGAGGACCTCGAAGCTGCCCCATGGCCGTTCGTCGAACGACGGGTCGTTCGGGTGGGTCTCACCGGTGGTCGGGGTGGGTTCGGCCATCGCCCAGTATCTCTCGTCCGGTCGGCGCGCCGACAGCCGACGCGAGCGGGTTACTCGTGGATCTGAGTGGCCAGGTACTGCTCGATGCCGACCTGGCGCACGAGCTCGATCTGGGTCTCGAGCCAGTCGGCGTGGTGCTCCTCGCCGACGAGGCGGTCCTCGAGCAGCTCGCGGGTGCCGTTGTCGCTCTTGGCCACAGCCAGGGCGATGCCCCGGTTGTAGCGCTCGACGGCCGCGTGCTCGACGGCGAGGTCGAGCACGAACTGCTCGGCCACGGTCTCGCCGACGGTGACGCTGCCGAGGCGCTGGAGGTTGGGGACGCCCTCGAGGAACAGGATCCGGTCGATGATCGCCTCGGCATCCTTCATCTCGTCGATGGACTCCTCGCGGACCTTGTCGGCCAGCCGCTTGAAGCCCCAGTTCTCACACATCTTGGCGTGGATGAAGTACTGGTTGATGGCGGTCAGCTCCGCGGTGAGCACCTCGTTGAGGAGCTCGATGACGTCTGGATCACCCTGCACGGCGCCTCCTGAGAACGGCCTCGGCGAACGGGAGCATCATCCCACACGCCTCTCCAGCCGTTGTCCGGCGGGCGTCGGACGTTGCCCGGTGAGCTGATGCTGACCACCGGTCGGTGGGGATCAGGCGGCGACGTCCGAGCGGGCGGCCTCGAGGCCGAACTGGGCGAGCAACCGCTCGACGAGCGGCTGGCACGAACCGCACCGGGAACCGGCGCCGCAGCGGTCGGCCACGTCACCGACGTCGATCGCACCGGACTCGATCTCGGCGCGGATGGCCCGGTCGTTGACGGCGTTGCAGTGGCACACGACCATCAGGCGGTCACCGCCTCGGGAAGGAGCGAGACGACGGCGGGCACGCCCGCGTCGACGAGGGCGAGGGCGGTGGCGAGCGGAACGGCCAGATCGACGGGCAGGCGGTTGCCGATGCCCCGGACCCGGGCCGAGGGGCGATCGACGGTGCCCTCGATGCGCACCGAGGAGAGGTGGCGCATGGCGTCGTGGCACCGGCGGGCGCCGGCCGGGTCGGGGCGGGCGTGGACGGCGAGTCGCCGACCGTCGTGGAGCACGAGCACGGTGACCGATGCGGTGGTCTCGATCCCGCGCGCGCACCCGGCGAACGAGGCGGTTGGGGAGATCGGGATCGAAGCGAGAGCCATGGTTCACCTGGAGGTCCGGGCTGTCCTGCTGGTATCGGTAAAGTATCCCTAACGCGACCAGCACCGTCAAGGGCGGGCCCGCGAAAATCTTCGCCGGCGCCGACCGCGAAGGGTGGTGACGGGGGCGAGCAGTTGACAGCGCCGGGGTGGCGGCTCAATCCTTCCGGCCATGGCCAACCCGCTGGTGATCGTCGAGTCTCCCGCCAAAGCGCGGACGATCGCTCGGTTCCTCGCGGGCGACAGCGAGTTCGACGACGCCATGTTGGAGGCGTCGGTCGGCCACATCCGTGACCTGCCCGCCAACGCCGCCGAGGTCCCCGAATCCGAGAAGAAGAAGTGGGAGATCCTCGGGGTCGACGTCGACAACGACTTCAAGCCGCTCTACATCATCAGTCCTGACAAGCGCAGCCGCATCCGGGATCTGAAGGCGAAGCTCAAGGGCGCCTCCGAGCTCTACCTCGCGACGGATGAGGATCGCGAGGGGGAGGCCATCGCCTGGCACCTGCTCGAGGTCCTCAACCCGCCCAAGTCCATGCCCGTCAAGCGCATGGTCTTCCACGAGATCACCCCCCAGGCCATCCGCCACGCGATCGAGAACCCGCGCGACATCGACCGCCGGCTGGTCGATGCCCAGGAGGCCCGCCGGTTGCTCGACCGCATCTACGGCTACGGCCCGCTCGCCAGCACCGCCCGCCAGAAGGTCGGTCGCGGGGCCACCGTCGGGCGGGTCCAGAGCGTGGGCTGCCGCCTCGTCGTCGAGCGTGAGCGCGAGCGCATGGGCTTCGTCGCCGCGAGCTACTGGGACCTCGACGGCGACTTCTCGAGCACCGTCGCTGCCGGCGAGGATGCCTCGCGCCAGTTCACCGCCACGTTGGTGCAGCTCGACGGCCACCGGGTCGCCACCGGCAAGGACTTCGACCAGGGCGGCAACGTGAGCCGCGAGGGCGCGGTCGTCCTCGACGAGGCCGGCGCCACCGCGCTCGCCACCGAGCTCGAAGCCGCGTCCTTCGCCGTCCGCTCGGTCGAGCGCAAGCCCTACCGCCGCCGCCCGGCCGCTCCGTTCATCACCTCCACCTTCCAGCAGGAGGCCGGCCGCAAGCTGCGCCTGTCGGCGTCGATGGCCATGCGTTCCGCCCAGAGCCTCTACGAGGCCGGCTACATCACCTACATGCGGACCGACTCCACCACGTTGTCGGAAACGGCGCTGACCGCGGCCCGGAACGAGATCGGGCGGCGCTACGGGAACCAGTACCTCCCGGACCAGCCCCGTCAGTACGCCAAGAAGGTCAAGAACGCCCAGGAGGCCCACGAGGCCATCCGCCCGGCGGGGGACTCGTTCCGCTCGCCCGATGACGTCGCCCGCGAGGTCAACGCCAACGACGCTCGGGTCTACGAGCTCATCTGGAAGCGGACCATCGCGTCGCAGATGACCGACGCCACCGGCGAGACCGTCACCGTCCGACTGGGCGCGCAGACCGCGTCGGGCCGCGATGCCGAGTTCACCACCAGCGGCACGATCATCGCCCACCAGGGCTTCCGCCTCGCCTACGTGGTCGACCGCGACGAAGGCGATGACGCCGACGAGCGAGAGGCTCAGCTCCCTCCGCTCGCCGAGGGCGATGCCCTCGACGTCCACCGCGTCGAGCCCCACGGGCACGAGACCCAGCCCCCTCCCCGCTACACCGAGGCGTCACTGGTGAAGCGGCTCGAGGAGCTCGGAGTCGGTCGTCCATCGACGTACGCGTCGATCATCAAGACGATCATCGACCGCGACTACGTGCGCAAGCGGGGCATGGCGCTCGTGCCGACCTGGCGGGCGATGGCCATCGTCAAGCTGCTCGAGACCCACTTCCCGAACCTCGTCGACTACGCCTTCACCGCCCGCATGGAGGACGACCTCGACGAGATCGCCGGCGGCAAGGAGGACCTCGTCCACTGGCTCACCGGCTTCTACTTCGGGTCCGATGGGGGAGGCGACGGCGAGGGCGCCGAAGCCAACCTGGGCCTCAAGGCCATGGTGGCCGCTCAGATCGAGGGCATCGACGCCGAGGCGATCAACTCGACCTTCATCGGGGAGGATCCGAACGGCGTGCCGATCGTGGCCAAGCCCGGGAGCAGCAACAGCCCGTACGTGAAGCGCGGCGAGGACACCGCCTCGATCCCCGACTCGCTCGCACCCGACGAGCTCACGGTCGCCAAGGCGCTCGAGCTGCTCGCAGCGCCCAAGGGCGGCCGCCACCTCGGCGACGACCCCGCGAGCGGGCTGCCCATCTACGCCAAGAGCGGTCGGTTCGGTCCGTACGTGCAGATGGGCGACTACGACGACGACGCCGGCACCAAGCCCAAGATGGCGTCCCTGTTCCAGACCATGACCCTCGATCACATCGCCCTGCAGGACGCGCTCGAGCTGCTGAGCCTGCCGCGCGAGGTCGGCGTCGATCCGTCCGACAGCATCTCGATCACGGCCCACAACGGCCCCAACGGTCCCTACCTCAAGAAGGTCCTCGCGGACGAGAAGACCGACAGCCGCAACCTCGACACCGAGGAGCAGCTCCTCACGGTCACCCTCGATGACGCGCTCGCCCGGTTCGCCCAGCCGAAGCTGCGGGGCAAGCGGGCGCCGAAGCCGCCGATGCGCGAGCTCGGATCCGATCCGATCAGCCAGAAGAAGATGGTGATCAAGGACGGGCGGTTCGGGCCCTACGTCACCGATGGCGAGACCAACGCTTCGTTGGGCAAGGGCGACGACGTCGACACCATCACCGACGAGCGGGCGTCCGAGCTCCTGTCGGACCGTCGCCTGCGCGAACCGGTGAAGAAGAAGGCGGCCGCCAAGCGGCCGGCCAAGAAGAAGGCCGCCAAGAAGAAGGCGTCGGCGAAGAAGGCCGCCCCGAAGAAGGCGGCGACCCGTGCGGCGGCGAGCGCCGATGGGGCGGACGATCCGTCCGATGACTGACCGACCTCCCGGGCCGGCCCGCAGGTGGTCGTCACGGGTCGGACGGTAGCGTTCCATCGTGGCCGTGCTGCGCCCGGAGGACCGTGACGAGGGCGTTGGCCCCGATGACCCCGCCATCGATCCACGCGGGTCGGGGGCCACGATCGCGCCGGATCCGCAGGCCGCGGCGTCGGCCGCCGCCGACGCGGTGATGGCGGCCGCAGCCAGGGGCCGGGCCGGCTGGCTGGTCCGGGTCTTCGGTTCGCTCGACTTCTTCCGGCTGTGGCTCGCGCAGGTCGTCCAGGCCATGGGCGACTGGGTCGGGCTCCTGGCCATCTCGTTCCTCGCCGGCGAGGTGGGTGGGGATCAGGGGTCGGCCGCCATCGGCCTGGTCATCACCGCCCGGGTCCTGCCGGGCCTGTTCCTGGCCCCGCTGGCGGGGGTGATGGTCGACCGGTGGGACCGCAAGAAGGTCCTCGTCATCTGCAACATCGGTCGCGCCGGCGTCGTCGTCCTCCTCCCGTTCGTCGGCAACCTCGCCTGGTTGGTCGTCGCTGCGCTCGCGCTCGAGACGATGACCCTGCTGTGGGGTCCGGCCAAGGAGGCGACGGTCCCGAACCTCGTGCCGCGCGACCACCTCACGTCGGCGAACTCGCTCGGTCTGGCCGCCGCGTACGGGACGTTCCCCGTCGCGTCGGTGGTGTTCGCCCTGCTCGCCACGGTCTCGGGCGTGCTCGCCGGCATCGGGGCGTTCTCCTTCCTCCCCACCGACCAGGTGGCGGTGGCGTTCTACTTCCAGGCGCTGGCGTTCCTGGTCTCGGCGTGGCTCATCTCGCGCCTCGCCATCCCGCGTCGCGAGCGCCCCACCGAGTCCGCGGGCTGGGGTCGCATCGACTGGGCCAGCACCTTCCGCGATCTCAAGGAGGGGTGGCAGTACATCTTCCTGAACCCAACGGTCCGCGCGGTGAACATCGGGTTGGCGACCGGGCTCATCGGTGGCGGCATGCTCATCCCCCTCGGGGTCACCTTCTCGGGTGACGTCCTCGACGCCGGTGCTGCCGGCTACGGCCTGTTCATGACCGCCCTCGGCTTCGGGGTCGCGGTGGGGGTCGTGGTCATCTCCGTCGTCCAGCGGCGGGTGAACCAGAAGGTCTTCTTCAGCTCGTCGCTGCTGATCGCCGGCGCGGCCCTCTTCGTCGCGGCGTCCTCGAGCACCCTCGCGGTGTCGGTCACGCTGGTGTTCGTCATGGGCGCGGCGGTCGGCCCGGTGTACGTGCTCGGCTACGCCACCCTGCAGCGCGAGGTCTCCGATGACCTCCGTGGCCGGGTCTTCGGCGCGCTGAACACACTGGTGCGGCTCTGCCTCATCATCTCCATGAGCATCGGCCCGCTGCTGGCCACGGTGCTGGGACGCTCCGACGATGCCACCAACCCCCGCACGCTCGACCTCGGTGGCATCACCATCTCGCTCCCTGGGGTCCGGGTGACGCTGTGGATCGCTTCGCTGATCATCGTGGCGGCCGGTCTGATGGCTCGACGGACGCTGCGCGCCGGCACCCGGCGCCACCCCACCACCGTCGACAACAACCCCGCGTCCGGAGGACGATGATGAGCGCGAAGACCGACACCACCGAGCTCGATCCGTGGGCGGGGATCGTCGGCCAGGAGCGCGCCGTCGCCGAGCTGCGCGCCGCGGTCGCGGCTCCCGTCCACGCCTACCTCCTGGTCGGACCGAGCGGATCGGGCAAGCGGGCGCTGGCGCGGGCCTTCGCCGGTGCCCTGCTGAGCGCGGTGGGCGAGACGGCCGAGGACCGGGACCGTCACGTGCAGCTGGCGCTCACCGAGCGGCACCCCGACCTCGTGATCATCGAGCGGGAGGGCCCATCGATCCGAGCCGACGAGGCCCGCTCGGTCCGCGACCTCGCCAACCGCAAGCCGGTCGAGAGCGACCGCAAGGTCCTGGTGCTGGACGAGTTCCACCTGGTCATCGACTCGGTCGGGCCCATCCTGCTCAAGACCATCGAAGAACCGCCCTCCGGCACCTTCTTCATCATCCTCGCGGACGACATCCCGTCGGATCTCATCACCATCGCGTCGCGTTGCGTGCAGATCGACCTCGGGCCGGTGCCGGACTCCGACATCATCGAGCACCTCGTCGCCACCGGGGTCGCGGCCGAGGTCGCGGCCGAGGCCGTCGCTGCGGCCGCCGGGGATCTGCGCCGGGCCGAGCTGCTGGCGAACGACCCACGCCTCGCCCTGCGGCGCCAGGCGTGGTTCGACGTCCCTTCGCAGGTCGACGGTCGGGGCCACACCGTGGTGGCGCAGGTCGACAACCTCCTGGCGATGATCGACGATGCCACCGAGCCGCTCAAGGTGCGCCACGCCGCGGAGCTGGCGGCGCTGGAGGCGCGGGTCGAGCTCTACGGCGAGCGGGGCTCGGGTCGCAAGATCCTTCTCGACCACCACAAGCGCGAGATGCGCCGGCTGCGCACCGACGAGTTGCGGTTCGGCCTGGCGATCCTGGCGCGGCGCTACCGCGACGCGGCGGTGGCGAGCGAGCGCCCCGGCGAGTACATCGACGCCATCGACGCGCTCGGGGCGCTGAACGAGGCGCTCATCCGCAACCCGAACGAGCGCCTCCAGCTCCAGTCGCTGTTCTTCCGGTTGCCCACGTTGCTCGGCTGAGCCGACCTCACCACGAGCGGTTCTCGGCCAGCAGCACCTCGAACTCGGCTGCGGGGATCGGCCGGGAGAAGAGGTACCCCTGCACGGAGTCGCATCCGAGGCGGCGCATCCCGCTGAACTGGCGCTCGTTCTCGACGCCCTCGGCCGTGACCACCAGGTCGAAGGCCTTGGCCATGTGCACCATCGCCGTGGCGACCGGTGATTCGAGCCCGTTCTCGTCGATCGGCGTGACGAACGAGCGGTCGATCTTCACGGTGTCGACGTGCAGGCGGTGGAGGTAGTCGAGCGAGGCGAAGCCCGTGCCGAAGTCGTCGATCGCCAGGCGGACGCCGAGCATCCGCAGCCGGTTGAGGACGTAGAGCGTGGCATCGCGGTCCTCGATGAGGATGCTCTCGGTGAGCTCGAGGGTGAGCAGCGACGGCGGCCAGTCGTAGCGGGTCAGCACGAAGGCGACGGTGTCGACCAGACTGCGGTTGATGAGTTGGCGGGCCGAGAGGTTGACGCTCACCGAGAACGGGCTGCGCTCGGGATGGGCGTCGGTCCAGACCCGGGCCTGGCGCACCGCTTCGTCCAGCACCCAGTGTCCGATGGGGACGATGACGCCGGTCTCCTCGGCCACGGCGATGAACCCGTCGGGCGCGATGAGGCCGCGGTCGGGGTGCTCCCAGCGCACCAGGGCCTCGGCGCCGACGATCTCGCCCGTGGCGCAGCTGACCTCGGGTTGGTAGTGCAGGACGAGCTGGTCGCGGTCGAGGGCGACGCGCAGGTCGCGGTCGAGAGCCAGGCGATCGAGGGCGCGGGCGCGGAGCCCCTCGTCGTACACCACCACCCGATCGCGACCCAGTTCCTTGGCCCGGAACATCGCCGAGTCGGCGTGCTGGAGCAGCGCGTCGGCGTCCTCGCGCCCGGTGATCGACGAGGCGATCCCCACGCTGGCGGTGAGGAAGACCTCGTGCTCGTCGAGACGGAACGGGTGATCCATGACCTGACGGAACCGGGCCGCAGCGAGCTCGGCTTCGGCCAACCCGGCCCCGTCGCCGAAGATGACCACGAACTCGTCCGCGCTCATGCGGCCCACGAGATCGGTGGCCCGCAGCACGGTGCGCAGCCGCTCGGCGACGAGGGTGATGAGGTCGTCGCCGGCGGCGTGGCCAAGGCTGTCGTTGATGTACTTGAACCGGTCGAGGTCCAGGACCAGCACGGTGACGGGGGATCGCTCGCGACGCGACCGGGTCAGCGAGTCTGCCAGCGTCTGGAAGATCAGGGACCGGTTGGGGAGGCCTGTGAGCGTGTCGTAGAGCGCCTGCTCTCGCAGCTCGCGCTGCCAACGGTCCCGTCCGATGGCGATGGCTCCCAGGTGATCGGCGAGGGCGACGACCTTGCGTTCGTGTTCGGTGGGCAGCCGGGGATCGGGGAGGAGCGCGGCGATGAAGCCCGAGAGCCGTCCGGTGCGGCTGTCGAGCAGGGCCAGACCCCACCCGGCACGGAACCCGAGTCGGGCAAGCTCGGGCGCAGCGCGTCGGGTGCGGGGGTCCGTCTCGAAGTCCTCGACCGCCACGAGGTCCGTCGGCTCGTTGCCGGCGAGCTCGGTGCCGATGGCTTCGACCAGCCGGGCGATGGGTGAGAGGAGGACCGTCGGGATCGATCCCGGAGCGACGACGCGGACACCCAGGGCGTCGTCGTCCATCAGGAACAGACCCGCGGCTCCGCCCGTGTGGTACTCGAGCATGGTGGCGATCTCGGCGAAGACGTCGTCGAGCGGTGCGTCGCGGGCGATCAGTTCGAAGATCCGGGCCTCGTCGGCCAGGAGAGCCTCGGCCTGTCTGGTGGGCGAAACCGCCCGGTTGGTGACGACGATGCCGTTGACCAGCGGGTCGTCGAGGAGGTTGGTGCCGGTGAACTCGATCTGCTCGTAGTGACCCCCCCGGTGCCGGAGCCGGAACGTGGCTCGGGTCCCGTGGCCGGGGGCGCCGACGAGCGCGTCCCAGATCTGCTGGGCGCGTGCGAGGTCGTCTGGGTGGAGGGCCTCGAAGCCGACCTCGCCCCTCCACCAGCTCAGCGGGTAGCCCAGCATCTCCTCCGTCCCGACGACGGTCTCGACGATGCGGCCGGATTCGTCGGCGATGGTGATCGTGTCGGCGGTACGCGAGGCCAGGGCGCGCCACTTGTGCTCGGCCGCTTCGAGCGCCTCCTTCGTGGCCTGCTGCGCGGTGGCATCGCGGGCGAACGCCACGATGGCGACCGGCCGGCCGTCGGCGTCGCGCAGCACCGAGCTCGATGTGACCAGGTGGAGGTGGTGTCCGTCCTTGTGCAGCGGGGAGAACTCGGACTCGGGGATCACCTCGCCGGCGAGCACCCGTGCCATGCGGGCGAGGGACTCTGCGGTCGCGTCGTCGGGCATGAAGGGAGCGATCCCACCGAGGATCTCGTCCGCGGCCCAGCCGAACAGCTCCTCGGCGGCGTCGTTCCAGAAGCAGACGCGACCGTCGAGGTCCACGCCGTAGACGGCGACCGGGGCGATCATCAGCAGCGCGCCGTCGATCGCCAGCCGGTCCTCGATCGTGGTGACCGTCGGCTCGCCGGCATCGGGTGGGCGGGGCGAGGTCACCATGTGGCGCGCTCGAGCAAGAGGTCATGGAGCGAGCCCGCCGGGAGCGCGCCGCTGAACAGGAATCCCTGGGCTCGGTCGCAGCCGAGCTCGCGCAGGCCAGCAAGCTGCTGGGCCTCCTCCACGCCTTCGGCCGCCGCCACGATGTCGAGGGCGTGCGCCATGTGGACGATGGCGGTGACGACGGGTGAGCCGGTGCCGTCGGCCTCGATGTTGACCACGAACGACTGGTCGATCTTGACGATGTCGACGGGGAACCGGTGGAGGTAGCTCAGCGATGAGAACCCGGTGCCGAAGTCGTCGATGGCGATCTTCACCCCGACCTCGCGCAACTGGGTGAGCACCTCGAGGGTGGCTTCGTGGTCGTCGGTGAGCACGCCCTCGTCGAGCTCGACGACCAGCCGGTCAGCCGGCCAGTCGAAGCGGGTGAGGACCCCACTGATCTGCGCAGCGAGGCCCGGGCTGTTGAGCTGACGGCCCGACAGGTTGACGGCGAGCGTCAGGACGGGTTCGTCGGGCGCCGCGCTCGCCCAGGCGTGGCCCTGGGCGAGGGCCTGCTCGAGCACCCAGGTGCCGATCGAGACGATGACGCCGGTGTCCTCGGCCACGTCGAGGAAGTCCTCCGGGAGGAGCAGGCCGAGCGCCGGGTGGTTCCAGCGCAGCAGTGCCTCGACACCGACGACCGCGCCCGACGCGAGGTCGATCTCGGGCTGGTAGTGGACCTCGAACTCGCCCCGGTCGATCGCCGTGCGCAGGTCGCGGTCGATCCGGAGCCGCTCGCTGGCTCGCCGGCGCATGGCGCGGTCGAAGATCTCCATCCGACCGCGCCCGAGCTCCTTGGCCCGGAACATCGCGGCGTCGGCGTGCTGGATGAGCTCGTCGCCGGAGTCGGTGACCCCGTCGACATCGCTGCAGATGGCCACGCCGACGCTGGCGGACACGTAGACCTCGTTCTCCTCGAGCGCGAACGGCTCACCCAGCGCGACTTCGAGCCGGTGGGTCACGAAGCGCACGTCCTCGCGATCACCGACGCCCTCGAGGATCACGATGAACCCGTCGGCACCGAAGTGGCCGACGAAGTCGTCGGGGCGCACGAGGTTCGACAGGCGGCCGGCGAAGCGCACGAGCAGAAGGTCACCGGCGGCGTGGCCGAGGCTGTCGTTCACCACCTTGAACCGATCGAGATCGATGAACATCACCGCGACCGCGCCGTCGGTGTCGTCCTGGCGGGCGAGGGCCGCATCGAGGTGGTCTCGGATCGCGGCGCGGTTCGGGAGTCCGGTGACCGGGTCGTGGCGGGCCTGGTGGGTGAGCGACCGGCGCCACTGGTCGCGCTCGATGGCGATGGCGGCGAGGTTCGCAGCGACCTCGGAGACCTTGCGTTCGTCGTCGGTCGGGGTGTGGGCCTCGGCGTAGTGGGTGCTCACCAGCCCGAGGATGTCCTCGGTGCGGTTGGACCGGATGGGGACGGAGTACCCGCCGACGATGCCGAGGCGGGCCGCATGCTCGGCGAACGCCTGGGTCCGGGGATCGGCGGCGAAGTCCTCGACGACGGCCAACCGGGTGAGGTCGAAGCCGTGGGTCTCGGGCGGCCAGGGGACGCGTCGCCAGATCTTCAGGAACGTGGGCGACACCGATCCCGTGGACCCGGCGGTGAGCGCGTGGGTTTCGGGGTCGAGCAGGAGGACCGCGGTGCCACCCTCCCCGTGGAACTCGACCAGCTCTGAGACCGCCGCAAGCGTCTCAGGGAGCGGGGCATCTCGGGCGATGAGCTCGAGGACCTTGGCCTCGTCGGCCAGCAGTCCCTCGGCGCGCTTCTCGCGGGTGACGTTGCGGGTGGTCATCACCATCCCGTCGATGACGGGATCGTCGAACATGTTCGCGGCGGTGTACTCGATGAGCTCGTAGTGACCGTCGGCGTGCCGGGTGCGGAGCACCTCGCTGAACTCGGCCCCCGGCTCGGCGAGGAGCAAGGTCCACAGTTCGCCGGCGCGCGCCCGTTCGTCGGGGTGGATGAAGTCGAAGCCGTTCGAGCCCTTCCACTGGTCCGACGGGTAGCCCAGGATGTCGGTGAGCTCGCCGGTGGTCTCCTTCAGCTTCCCGGACCCGTCCATGATCGTGATGGTGTCCGAGATGTTCATGAGGAGGTGGCGCCACCGGTGGTTGGCCGCAGTGGTCGCGATCTCGGACTCCCGGGCCGCGGTGACGTCGGAGGCGAAGGCGACGATGCCGCTGGCTCCGCCCGCCTCGGGGCGGATTCGCGTCGCCGACAGCAACAGGTGCACCGGGCGGCGGTCTCGGTGGAGCACCGAGCACGCGACGGCTTGGATCGTCGCCCCACCGGGCCGCTCGGTGAGCTCGGCGAGCGGGTCGGTCCCGGGCTCGGTGAAGACCAGCGGGGGTCGCCGTCCGATCACCTCGTCCTGCGCCCACCCGAAGACGCGCGCCGCGGCCTGGTTCCAGGACTGCACGAGCCCGGTCTCGCCGATCGAGATGATGGCGACCGGCGCGAGCTGCGCCGCCGGGCTCTCGACGCCGACGGCCACGAAGGCCTGGGCGGTCGCTGCGCCGATCGGCGGGTCGTCCACCAGGTCGGGGGATGCGCCGCTGACCGCCAACACCTTCGCCTGGAGATCGGGATCGACCGCCATCGCCAATCCTTCCCATCCGTCGGTCGGACACCGGTCTACCGGCAGCCGTCATCGTAATTGTGCGCCGCGAACCATGCTCGCTCTCCGGCCCACGAGCGAGGAGCGTGGGGTTCGAACCGCGTCGGTCACCGCTGGTTGCACGGCGCATCGCCCGGTCCGCGGGCGGGCGGGGCTCGACGACCGCGGTGGTGGCCGGGGCCGCCCGCAGTAGCGTTGCGCCGATGCGCTTGCGGCTGGGTCCCCCGTGTCCACCCGATGCGGTGGCCGCCCCGACCCCTGCCGTGTCGCGCTCCCGGGCCGCCGCGCTGGTCGTGGTCGCGGTGCTGGCCCTCGCCTCCTGCGGGTCGTCGGGCTCGGGCGACGAGATCGCCACCCCGCCGTCGACCGGCTTCACGCCGCGCACCGATCCGACGGCGGCTCCCGGCGAACCTACCCTGCCGCCCGACACCGCCGCGCCCGACACCGCACCGGCCGACCTCGGTCCCCCGACCCTCGTCGACACGAGCACCATCTCGACCGTCGGCCTCGACAAGGTGCAGTTCGGCATGACGCTCGAGGAGGCCCAGGAGGCCGCCGGCACCGAGCTCGTCACCGACGGTCCCCGCGAGCCCTCGTGCTTCCTGGCGGCGCCCGTCGCGGGCGCGGCGGGCATCGCGTTCCTGTTCTCCGACGGCCGCGTCGAGCGGGTCGACATCGCCGCGCCGCCGATCGCCACGCGGTCGGGCGCCAAGGTCGGGAGCACCGAGGCCCAGATCGCCGAGCTCTACACCGACCAGATCGAGGTCCAACCCCGCGCCGACGGCCAGCCCGGCAACAACCTCGTCTTCGTGCCCCGCGACGAGGCCGACCAGGACTTCCGCCTGGTCTTCACCACCGACGGCACGACCGTCACGTCCTATCGCGCCGGCCGCGTCCCCCAGGTCCTGGCTCCCACCGGGTGCGCCTGACGAGCCGCCCGGCGACGCCCGCCGCACCGAGATCCGAGTAGGGCCGCCCCAGGCCCCGCTGCTACGCTCGCCACCCGCAGCACCCCGCCCGGGTAGCTCAGTCGGCAGAGCGGCTCACTCGTAATGAGCAGGTCAGGAGTTCAATTCTCCTCCCGGGCTCCGCAGAGGCACAGGTCAGCAAGTTGCGGTTCTCGGCCCTCACGCCGCGACCGCCCGATTGACAGCAACGTTGACAGCAACCCGGCTCGACATCGCCGCCGGGTGGCCCTCGTAACTCGAGTCGTGACCACCCCCGATCTGTCCGTCGTCGGGCGAGGCTGCCCGGCCGCACACCACCTCGACAGGCACGCAGCGTGAGGAGCCAATGCACCAGCTCCCGCATCAGCCTGCCTCGTATAACCGGCGATCTGGGGCGTGTTGGTCTCGATCTTCTGGGACGCGCTTGACCGACGTTCAGAGATGGCCCTTGAGGACCTCCGACTGGATCATCCAGACCAGCAGTCTGGGGCAGGGTCTACGACCCGGTCCAGGGGATCAGCTACCCGGATGGTCTCCGTCTCTCCCAGACGGGTATGGCCAGACGAGTTCCGGTGGCAACGTTCTACTGCGCGCTCAGGGGCAGATCTTTCACCCTGTTGCCAAGCCTTGGGACGTAACCGTCACCGTTTGCTAGTCACTCCGTGAGCTGCGTGCGCCCTAATCTCATCGCCTACCGAAGGGTGAAACCAGTGACAGTCGTAATAGTGGTGGTGCTGGCCGCCGTGTGGGGGGTCGTCGCCGTGAACTGGTGGAGATCCCGGACCGGCGGGAGACCCTTGCTCGCCAAGAAGGATGGGAGCCCGCGCTGGTCACCCTCCCAGGGCAGTACCGCTCTTGGGGTCACTGGGGTCTTGGCGGGTCTGTTGAACCTCGCCGTCGGCATCGCCGCCGATTCGGGTTGGAGCTTCGTGGCGGGCGGCGCGTTTCTGGTGATAGGTGCAAGCGGCTTCATCGAGGCGCGACGTCGGCGAGCCCTCGAGGTTCGTGACTCCCCGGCGGTCTGA
>Ga0105048_10004625_pt1 | contig 22330 bp, 17 predicted proteins | sample MAT05_FD_78382 | JGI IMG/M metagenome (GOLD analysis project Ga0105048, IMG submission 78382) | Freshwater microbial communities from Lake Fryxell liftoff mats and glacier meltwater in Antarctica - MAT-05 | ecosystem: Environmental > Aquatic > Freshwater > Ice > Liftoff microbial mat | place...
CATCGACATCATGGAGGTCATCGAGGATGCGCGCGAACGCGGTCTCAATTTCCCCATGGTCCTCCGCTTCCAGGATCTGCTCCGCGACCGCGTCGAAACAATCAATCGCGCGTTTGAATCCGCGATCAAGGAAGCTGGTTATCAAAAACCGTATCGCGGCGTTTTTCCGATCAAGGTGAACCAACTCCGCGAGGTCGTGGAGGAAATCATGGATGCCGGAAAAGCTTTCCACTTCGGCATCGAAGCCGGCAGCAAACCCGAACTCACCGCCGCACTCGCCATTCACAACGATCCCGACAGCCTCATCATCTGCAACGGCTTCAAGGACACGCTCTTCATACAAAATGCGCTGCTCGGGCTCAAGCTCGGCAAACGCGTCATCATGGTCGTCGAGAAAATTGAGGAACTGAACCAGATCCTCGAAGTCTCGAAGGAGTTCGGAATCGAGCCGATGATCGGTCTGCGCGTGCGCCTGCAATCCAAGGGTGCGGGAAAATGGGCGCAAAGCGGCGGCGAAAATGCAAAGTTCGGATTGAGCACCGCCGAACTCGTCGCAGCGAGCGACAGACTGAAAGCCGAAGGACTCGCCCATTGCCTCAAGCTCATCCATTTCCACGTCGGCTCGCAGGTGCCCGACATCGGCACCATCAAACGTGCGGTCCGCGAGGCGGCACGTTTTTATTCGAAACTCCAAAAGCTCGGCCACGAAATAGGTTACCTCGACGTCGGCGGCGGTCTCGGCGTGGACTACGACGGCTCGCGCACGACGTTCGACAGTTCCACCAATTATTCGCTTCAGGAATACGCCCGCGACGTGGTGTACAACATCATGGACGTGTGCGACTCCGAGAAAGTCCCCCACCCGATCATCGTGAGCGAAAGCGGGCGCGCCATCGTGGCGCACCATTCCATCCTCGTCGTCGAAGCATTCGGCGCGATTGAAAAAGATAAGGCCGAGGTGAAGGTCGTCGCCGGTCCGAACGATCCGAAGCTCGTCACCGACATGCTGGAAATCCTGCGCAGCATTTCAAAGCAAAACCGCATGGAAGGACTGCACGACGCGCAGCAGATCAAAGAGCAGGCGCAGAACATGTTTGATCTCGGACTGCTCGAACTCGAGGCCAAAGCCAAGATCGAGATGTTGTACTGGAAGATCAGCCAGAGCATCGTCGAGATGTGTCAGGGCATGCGCTACATCCCCGATGAGGTGCGGGAATTGGAAACCGCGCTGGCCGACCAGTTTGTCTGCAACTTTTCCGTGTTCCAAAGTCTCCTCGACCACTGGGCGCTCGGACAGCTCTTCCCCGTGATGCCCATTCATCACCTGGACACTGCGCCGGATCGCAACGCGACCCTCGTGGACATCACCTGCGACAGCGATGGCAAGGTGAGCAAATTCATTGATCTCAATGACGTGCGCGAGACGTTGCCGCTTCACAAGCTGAACCCCGGCGAACCGTACTACATCGGCTTTTTCCTCATGGGCGCCTACCAGGACATCATGGGCGATCTGCACAACCTGTTCGGCCGGGTCAACGAAGCCCACGTCTTCCTCGAAGACGATGAAGAGGACGGTTTTTACATTGAGGAAACCATCGAGGGCAGCACGATCGGCGATGTACTCGGCATGACCCAGTGGAACCAGACCGAACTCATCCGCCTCATCAAAACGCAGGTTGACGCGGCGATCAAAGGTGACCGTCTCAAGCCCAACGAAGCGATGCGGTTGCTCGGCGCTTACGAGCGCGTGCTCAAGACGTACACCTACCTCCAGCTCAGCACCACCAACGGAACCAAATAAGTCGCCCGTCTGCGGAATACCCCCGCGATAAAGCGGTAGCTGAACATTTGGGAAGGCCTTGCACTTGCTCCGGCTCCGGCTCCATTCGACGCGCCGACGAGCAAGAGCAAGAGCAAGTAAAAGACCCTCCAAGATTGCTCATCAAGTGGATCTAAACCTCCTGCGCCGCGTTGCAGGCGACGGCCCTTTTATACTGCCGGATTTGATGGCTGGCATTCGCCGCGCTTTTCATCCGCAAATTCGTCGCGATCCATTGCGTGGACACGATGGTTTCCCGCTTGATTCTCACAGCGATGCGCACCTTGCGGGGATCACTGCCACGTAACTGAGCGAGGTTTTCCTGCGTGAGGCCTGCTTCTTCGAGACCTTGCTCAAGAATACGCAAGGCCCGGTTCTCGCCGTGGGTTCCACTTTTGCGCACAGACGCCGAACCCAGATTCCGGTGCGCTTTGGAAGCCCATTCGCCAATCCGCTGGAGTTTCTCGGAAAACATAGAGCTTCCCCAAAACCACCCCCGCCGGATCGTGCTCCTGCGCCGGTCGCCCTCGGGTTCCACCGGAGGAACGCCACACCGCTCCCGAGGTTCCGTCCGGGCTCTCTCATCCAGTCCGCGAATCCACTCCTCGCGCCCCTCGACATCATCAGCAAACCCCAGGTTCCGCATGCCGACCTCGCCGACAAACCCTACGGGCCGGGTATCCGGCGGAAGCAAAAACCCGCCAGCAACGCTGCTCCAGCGGAAATCGGCGATGCTCTGTCCGGTTGCAGGATTGATCAACCCCGCGCGAACGGGGTTTAAGTGAAGGTAATCGGACAAGGTGCGGTAAAAAAAGGCGTCGCGCCCCTCGACAGGTATCGCCTTGTAACGATCCGCAAACAGTTTTCCCTCATTCAGATACCGAACTGCAAACCGTCGTGTGAACGCGTTTTGCAGCCATTGCATCCCGGCCACCAGATTTGCAAATGGTGCCTCAATAAAAAGATGGTAGTGGTCGGGCAGCAGCACCCAGGCATGCACACGCCACCCGGTCATCGAACACGCCTCGCCCAAAGCATTGAGAAAATACTGATAATCTTCAGCGTCGCGAAAGATCGGCCTTTTCAAATAACCCTTCACGCGGATGTGATAAAACGCCCCATCATACTCAACGCGCAATGTTCTGGCCATGAACCAGCTCTAAGCGCATCAGCGTAAGGGAGTCAATGTTTGCTGATTGTCCCCTGATTTATTTTCACGTCGTTTTCTTTTAAAGCGATGCACAAGGTAATATTTACGTATCGCAGACTTCACTTTCTCTCGTGACGCCTCTTCTATTGCTGTCCGCAGTATCATGGATTCACGCGCATCACTCTATTCAAACAGTCAAAACCGTCTGCGGATCGGTATCTACTGTGAGTCCCCGGGCGAAGAACCAGGCGGCGCGGAGTTTTGTGTGGCGGTGGCCGCGGAAGAACTGAGCTGGAATCACGAGGTTCAAATCGTTCACCACAAGAGCAGCGAGGGAATCAAGCACCTCAGCGACTACACAGGGTGCGATCTCAGCCGGGTGCAATTTCGTCACGTGGAACCTGTGCACGATGCCTCGGTCCGCATTTGGCTTCCAGGACGCCGCCGGACAAAGGCCTTGTACTGGCGACGGGAACTCACGGAAAACTTCGATCATTTCGTGGCGTTTGTTCACAATAAACCACCGTTTTGTTATGCGAAAAACGGGGTGCTCGTCGTCCTCTTTCCCACCTTCAAACCGCGCATGAAGTTTTCGTTTTGGCAAAGCCGCATGGAAACCTGGACGCATAAGGTGGCGATCTCGGAGTTCAGCCGCTTTTGGGCTCGCAAACGCTGGCGCATCGACTGTGAAATCCTGAACCCGCCGGTCGGCCTGAATTTTAGATCAGCCGATAAAATGCCACGCATCCTCAGCGTGGGACGTTTCGCGACCACGGGACATTCCAAACGCCAACATGAAATGATCACGGCGTTCCAATCAATCTCGCCTTCCCTTCCCGACTGGACTTACGCCTGCGTGGGCGGTCTGAGCCCGAATCCCGCCGATCAGGATTTTTTTCAAAAAGTGCGCACCCTCGCCGCCTCGGGAGCCATCTCAGTGGACGCCAATCTCCCCCGGAAAAAACTGAATACGCTATTCGAAACGTCCTCCATTTTCTGGCATGCAGCGGGGTTCGGAGACGACGAAAACCAACGCCCCGAGAACGCGGAGCATTTTGGCATCACCACCGTCGAAGCCATGGCTGCGGGCTGTGTCCCGGTGGTCATCGCCAAAGGCGGCCAACCCGAAATCGTGGAACACGGCGTGAGCGGGTTTGTGTGGAGCACCCTCGACGAACTCCGTGGGTTCACACGCCGACTCGTGGAAGACTCCGCACTGCGCCAAAAGATGTCGCAGGCCGCACGTCATCGCGCCAAAACATTTGGAAAAGCCGTGTTTCTACACAAGCTGCACACGCTGCTCGGCCTTGGTTAAACCTAAATTCCGAGATGAAAGTTGATCGTTGATGGTGGATAGGTTGAATAGGCGCAACTTGCGTTGAACCAAGGTTTCACCCTGCGGGTGAGGAACCCGTCCGGCGTAAGCCGCTGAATTCCAACAATCAACAATCATCTCTCAACCATCACTTTCCTTGCTAGGATAAAGCGTCGCCCACCTGCTCTGGATCGTTGCGCCATTTGAAAATACAACGGTTTATTTTCGTCCATTTGGCAAAACGCGCAGCGCGGATTCAATCCCCGTGTACAACACGGACGTCCAGGACGGAGCACCTTCCGGAGGGTGCGCTGCCTTTTGCCGGAAATCATAGGGAGCGAGAATCACACGAATATTTTTCACTCCGGCCAGCGCGGCCATGATGAACAAATCCTCCGCCGCCTCGTCGCCCATCGCGAGACATCCGATCGAACCGCTGCCGCCGTGGATCATGATGTCGCTCCCCGGCTCGGTCCGGCCCTCGGCAGCAGCCCTTCGGATGTCGTCCGCGTTGGGATAATTGATGCGCAACGAGAGGTGAAACAGGCTGTTCGGATTCAGCAGTTCGATACCGTAGATTCCCTCAGGTACCTGCATGTCGCCCTCACGAAGCTTCGGTCCGCTGCGTCCGCTCGCTCCGAGGATCGGGTAGCTGTGGACAAAAACCAAACGCTCCTCGCGGTCCGTGGCGAACACCTGAAGCTCGCGCTCTTCCTTGAGTCCGACAAAGCACAAACCCTTCGGCGGCCACGCGGCATTCGCTTTTTCAAACAACGGCACACAACGCTGTTCCACCACGCCGCGAAACTGCTTCACCCGGCTCGCCACCGTGTGGCTATCTGCCCCCATCCGTCCGCTGAATTTGAAGTAAAAAATCCCCGCAGCAATCCCGCCTGTCACCAAGGCAAACAGCAACATCACAACCTGCCAATGTGATTTCGCGGATGCCATAAACCATGTTGACTAAACAGAACTCAGGCCTTGGCGAGTTCCGCAAAAAGCATGCGTCCCGCGCTGGTCTGCACCGCGCTGGAAATCACCACCGCCACCTCATTGCCAAGCCGGGTCCGCGCATGATTGACCACCACCATTGTGCCATCGGGTAGATATCCCACCGCCTGATGATCCTCGCGTCCTTCTTTTACCAGAAGGATATCTATTTCTTCGCCGGCTACATGGGGAGGTTTGATCGCCCGCGCCAGGTCGTAAAAATTCAGCGTCGTCACATGCTGCAACCCGGCGATTTTACAAAGATTCGAGTCATTGGTGAGCAAGCGCGAACCGAGCGCACGGGCGAGTTGAACCAAACGTGTGTCCACCGCAAGGTTGTCGTCGCCAGAGGATTCCTGAATCGAAACCTCTGTGTGCTTACTGCTCTGCATCGCCCCAAGACAATCGAGTCCGCGCCTGCCGCGATCGCGTTTGAGCGGGTCGCTCGAATCGGCGAGGCGCTGCAATTCGTTCAGCACAAAACGCGGAACCACGAGCGAACCTCCAAGAAAACCCGTCGCGCAAACGTCCACAATGCGGCCATCTACCAGAATACTGGTGTCCACCACGATGGGAATGTCGCCGCCGCCGGTTTGCTGAAAACGCACAAACGGAATGATGAGCGCGAACTCGTCGCGATTACTGCGCACGGCGAGCATCATCCCGATGTAACCGCAGATGCCGTACACCGAGAGACTGATGAGCCACTGAGTTTCTTCGTTGAGGTATTTGAGAATCTCCGAGGCCAGCAGCAGGCGGGCCAGCAGCAACCCGATGAAAAGACCAAAGGTCGCCGAGGAAAAAACTCGGAGCGAAAACCCGTTGAGCAACCGGTCGGCCAACACCACCATGAGGCCAACGATCAAGCCCGCCGCAATGCCGGGCCAAACCATAAGCGTGCGCGAGGCGGAGATCATGAACCCCACCACCATCGCGAACACGACGAAAAGAACACGAAAGAGGTTGATCGTGAGCGCCGGGGATTTCATCGGCGCGGTGCCGCAGCCTCCGGCTTGGCCTTCGGATCCTTGTAAAACAACACGCCGCGTTCGCGTAAATTGCTTATGAACACACGCAAGTTGTCGGAAAGTTGCTTGTCGTTGAGCAGCGTCGGCACAAGGCCCGGCCCGGTCTTCATCTTGTTCATCACCTGCTCGGCGCCATCCATCACCTTGCGCGCGTCCGCAAGCGCCTCTTTCAAATCCGCCGCCGCTTCGTCCGTGGTGGCAAGCGCCTTTTTCGCCGTCTGCACCGCATCCTGCGCATCGACCACGATGACTCCGATGTCCTTCGAAGCAGTGACAAACGTCTCACTGGTCTTGCGCAGGTTGTCAAATGTCGTCGCGAGGTTCTTCTGGTTTTCCTCCACGAGCACGCCGTTGTTCAGTTTGGAAATGGCTGTGCGCATCTCCTCCGACGTGGCCCGGAGCGATTCCAACACTTCCTCGCCTTTTTTTTGCAGCGCGCCAAACCCGCCCAGCTCAAAACCTTTTACCACACTTCCCGGCGCAAGAATCTGCTCCGGATTGTTCGAATCAAACTTCGCCGCATCGAACTCAGGCGACGGCGTGATTTCCACAAATTTATCCCCCAACAACCCGCTGCTGCCGACCTGGAACCGCATGAACTTCGAAATGTTCACCCCCTCCTGGATTTTCAGCGGCACAATCACCCCGGTCATCGTTTCATTGATCCGCGGCGTATCCGCAACGAACCCGATCCGCGCACCCGCAAGCTGGATATCCGAGTTGCGAATGAGTCCGGCGGCGTTATCGAACGTCACTGTGAGATCGTAAAACTTTGAAAACCCCTGCCCGATGCGCCCAAACTCCGCGACCATCGCCGCAATCACGGCAAGCCCGGCAAAAATAAAGATGCCGACTCGAATTTCTACCCAGCGTTGCTTGTCCATGATGCGTTAATCCGTTTCCCCCGAGTGACCCAACACAAAATCACGCAACAACGGATCTGTCGTTGCCGAAAGTTCCTCCGGCGTCCCGCGGAAGTAAATTTTTCCCTCGTGCAAATAGGCGATGTCGTCGCCCACATGAAATGCGCTTTTCATATCGTGTGTCACCACGATGGAAGTGACGTGCAATCGGCTTTGCAAGCGTCGAATCAGGCGGTTGATGCTGTCCGAAACGATGGGATCCAGACCGGTCGTCGGTTCGTCATACAAAATGCACATCGGCTCGCTCACGATGGCCCGCGCCAGCCCCACCCGTTTCCGCATGCCGCCGCTCAGGCTGTCCGGAAGCTTTTTTTCCGTGCCCGCCAGGTCCACCATGTCCAGTGCAGCCGCCACTTTTTGCGCGATCAGCACCGGATCTTTGATTCCGGATTCCCGCAACGGAAACGCGATGTTCTGCTCAACGGTCATCGAGTCAAAAAGCGCCGCACTTTGAAACAGCATCGCCACCTTTTTCCGGATTTTTGCCAGGGCGCGCTCGCTGAATTGCGTGACGTCCACGCCTTCCACCAGGACGTGACCTTCGTCCGGGCGCCACAGGCCGATGATGTTCTTGAGCAACACGCTCTTACCGGAGCCGCTTCGCCCCAGGATCACCATCGTTTTGCCAGGCATAACGTCCAGATCGACTCCGCAAAGCACCTCCTGTTTGCCGAGCTTCTTTTTCACGCCCTGAATCCGGATCAGCGGTTCTGCCTCGCCGGGAGCAGGGGGTGATTTTTCTTCGTTTAAAACAGGCATGGGTCGCAGGCGGGATTAGACGCCGCCAGGGAATACCGCGTTCAAGAGCAGGCTGAGGAAAAAGTTGATGACCAAAATGGCGAGCGAGCTGTTCACCACCGCCTCGGTCGGAGCCCTGCCCACACCCACGGCCCCTTCGGTCGTCTTCAGCCCTTGGTGACACCCGATAAACACGATGACAAACGCGAAAACAAAACCCTTGGTCAGTGCCATCTTGATGTCCCGCGACCCGGTGAACGTGCGCATGTAGTCCAGATAGTACGCCCCCGGAATATCGAGCAAATGCACTCCGACAAAATACCCCGCGATAATCCCGAAACCCACGCACTCCGCGACCAGCAACGGCATGGAAACCATCATCGCCAGCACCCGCGGCACCACGAGGTAATCCACGGGATAAACGCCCAACGCGCGCAGCGCATCGATTTGTTCCGTGACCTTCATCGTCCCGATCTCCGCCGACATCGCCGCGCCGACGCGCCCCGCGATCATCAAACCCGTCAGCACCGGGCCAAGCTCCCGAAACATCGAGACCGCCACCACCGAACCCACTGCGGTATCCATTCCCAGCCGACTGAACTGAAAAAACGTCTGCGCCGCAAACACCGCCCCGGTAAACGCCCCGGTCACGATCACCACCGTCTGGGAACGATGCCCGACTTCGTGAAGCTGATTCAGCGCCAAACGCCAGCGGATCGGTGCCACGAACATCGAACGCACGGAGTCCGCCGCGAGCATGAAGAGTTCGCCAAGGTACCCAAAAAACGCGAGCGTCGTTCGGCCAAGCCCTGCAAAAAGATCGAAAAAAATCACAGTATCCCTCCTGCCCCTTCCGTTGGATGAAACGTTCCTCGAACTCGAAACATCACGTGCCGCTGATCCGCTGCGTCTTGGTCTTGGGTCTCAGTTCGGGAGGAATCGTTCCCACAATTTTGGCAGTCAAATCCAGCTTACTGAAAATGGACAGAATCTGCTCCACGCTCAGCACCGGTTCGGTAAATTCGAGATACACGATATCGTGATTCACATCGACCTTGTAGCGCAAGCCCGGAACCGCTTCGAACTCATGGCCGAGCTTGAGAACATTTTCAGTGTTGCGGACGCCCGCTGCATACAGTTCAAGTTCGATCATAGGTTTGGATGGGGTGAATGCTTTGGAAAATACGACCTGCCAACGCCGTTGCCAATGGTTTTCCTAGGGTTTCAATCAAGAAATCCAATCAAGAAATCCCGTCAGGGTGCGGGCTTCGATGCGCGGCGCAGGATTTCCAGCGCCTCACTCCAGCGTCCGGCACCGGCCAGCAGATCTCCCGCCAATTGACGCAAGTAAGGCGGACACGTCTTCTGGGCGTCCGCCTGCATCAGCACCAGCAACGCGGCCTCACGATCTCCCGCTGCCTGTTTCATGGTGAACAACGTGTAGGCGGCGGCAAAATCCGTCCGATCCCGCGCCCAACGCAAACGCATCTCGTCCTCCCGCCCCTGCACAGGCGGCGGCAGGGGAAACTCGGTCAGTGATTTTTTGAAAATCTGATACCCATCCTGAAATTGCTCGAACTCAGCCAGACTGTCCGCAGACAGACGAAGGATCATCCGGCGATCCTCCTCGCTCATTTGGTCAATCCTCGGCATCAGTTCATCAAGCAAAACACGACGCTCCGCCGCCGGGGCCATGCGAAGATACGGCACGAGCAGGTCATTTCGATCTCCTGCCAACTCCCGTAACTGGCGTCGAAAACTATCCCGCCCGTTGACCTGCTCCAGCATCCTCACAAAGTACACCAGATCATCGCGCTCATTCATTCTACGCAACCCTTCGCGCCACGCCTCAAGCGCAAAAGCCGGATAATCTTTCGCCCACAAAAAGCCCTCAGCCATGGCAATCTCGCCAAAGTGCGGCTCCAAAAATCGCGCCCGCTTGAAGTCCAACCGCGCTCGCAGAGGTTCGTTTTCTTCAAATAGCGCTATTCCGCGCTGATAATATCCCCGCCAATCCAAGGGTTTCCGGGCAAGCGCTTCATCGGCCAGGCGCAGCCGGGCTTCCGCACCAATTCCCGCAGCGTTTTCCAGCCGATCCTTTTTTCCCCAGCCCGTGGTCAACATCCACGCCCCGAGCAAAAACACCACCAGTCCGGCAATGCGAAACATTCCCCGCGCCCAAACCGACACCGATTCCGCCGGCCGATACGGCATCGCCAAAGAAGCCGCCAGCAGAGCCGGAAGCATGCTCCCCATGCGATGACCGGGAACATCCACCAGCGAATGGACCAGAAACGCACCGGCGGCGACCGCACCCGCAAACCGCACGCGCAACGCCGATCCCGATTCCATGGGAAACCAGCCGCGCACCATCACCACCACTCCCGCCGCCACGAACAACACCGCAATCCATCCCGATTCACACGCGAGTTGCAGCCAATCGCTTTCCGGATGCAGCACGCCCTGCTGAATCATCGCCACCTGTTGAAACTGCGGGAACACCCCGGCGAAACTGCCCATGCCCACGCCAAAGACCGGGCTCGCCGCAGACATCCGCAAAGCGTCCGTAAAAATCAGCTTACGAAAACCCAGACCCGGACCTTCCGCCTGGAAAAAACGTTCCAAGGTAGCCCCGCCAAAAACAAAAAAGAACGTGCAAAGCAGCAGCACACCGGACGCCCCGAGCACGAGCACCTTTTGTTTCTGCCCCTTCCAAGCGATCAGCAGTACAAGGACTGTGGCGCCGAGGAAAAAAAGCCCGATGCCAGCACGCGAATATCCAGCAATCAATCCCGCCAAAATGCACAGCACCGCAACCATCAAACCGCCCGCCCTGCGATAACGCCGTTCCCTCCATGCGTGCGCCGCACCGCCGATCCCCACCAATCCGCCCACCAACAGGAAGTTCGCCGTGTGGTTCCGGTTAGGAAATGGTCCGAACTTTTCCCCCTGCCAACCCGGCACCGCCCACCCAAAGCTCTTCCCCAACAGCGCCCAGACCGCAAGTGCCGCAGTCACGATCACAATTACCCGCGCCAGCAACGATCGCTCCTCCCGATGCCAACCGCGCGCGTCCAGCCAAAGCCACCAAAGCAGCCCGGCCAACAACGCAGGCAACCCCGCCACAACCAACTGCGGCTGCGGCGAAAGCGTCCAGGGCAGATGCACTCCCAGCGCCGCAAACTCCGTGCGCCACGCAGGCACGGGCCAGAACACGACCGGCAACAGCGCCAAAACCGAGCACAACACCAACCCCGCCGCCGCCCAAAGCACACCCCGGCGCGGCTTCAACTCCGGCGCATAAATCACCACACACAACCCCACCAACATCACCGCCAATCCCACGCTCCAAGTCTCCACTGCCCCGCCCAAAAACGCCCCGTGCAACGCCACCACAGCAGCAAACAGCGCTATCGGATAAAAAGAACGTGCGTGTGACAAAACAATTACCCCTTCGCTAAAAAACCATGCTCCAGCACCATCCGATGCACCCGCACCGCAGCCCTTGAAGGAATGGAAAATCGTTCATTCGTGAGCACCCGTTACTCCCCTGTAGGCTTGTCGATTTGCGACCGCAAATCGTCAGGGAGCCCTCTCCACAAACGCGGATGCGCCTCCACCAGGCGGGCAATATCCGCAAAATCCTTCACCCGCTTGCTCTGACGCCGCCGCGCATCACGCCACGCTGCAATCTTCCCCGTAAGCGTGTCCTCCAGACTCGCGACCCTCAACAGAATGCCGTGAACGTCCGCCGCCACCGACCTTGCCGGAAACGACTGATAAATTTCCTCCGTGCTGAGCTGAATGCTCACCTTCGAGCCACCTTCAAAGTTGATTGACCACTCGAACCGCTCGGAACGAAATCCTTCGCGATCCAGCAATTCGACCGTCTTATCCACCTCACCCATGGCCACGACAAAATCCAAATCTTTCGTCACCATCGGCTCCTCCGCCCAATGGTTCACCGCAATTCCTCCGATGGCGCACCACGGAATGTCCGCACGCTCGAGACACGCCACAAAACGCATCACATCGTCCGTCCCCCCGTCCGTCTGCCAGTCGTAAAACCGTTTGTCTGTCATTCGCTGGAGCCTACCAAGCAATCATGGCTCTGGCGATACGTCGTTTCCCGCACGTCTTGCTCTTGCTCTGGAAATGGCTCGTTGGAGAGCATGGGCATGAGTAAGAAGCGGTCCTGTGTAAAATAGCCTGCGCTGGAAATTTTTCCATCTTCCGGCTTTGACCCCGCCGCATACCGCGTAACATCCTCTACCATGCCGCACGAACCTTTCGTTCACCTCCATTTGCACTCGGAATATTCGTTGCTCGACGGCGCGGTGCGCATTCCCGCCCTGATGAAAAAAGTGCAGCAACTGGAGATGCCCGCCGTGGCGCTCACCGACCACGGCAACCTCTTCGGTGCCGTCGATTTCTATAAAGCTGCCAAAAAGGCGAAGGTGAAACCGATCATCGGTTGCGAAATCTATCTCGCGCCCGGTTCCATGACGGAAAAATCCGGATCGCAACGCGAATCGAACTCCCATTTCACCCTGCTCGCCGCCGACGCCACGGGCTACGCAAACCTCGTCAAACTCGTGAGCGCCGCCCACCTCGACGGCATGTACTACAAGCCGCGCATCGACAAAGACCTCCTCTCCCGGCACAGCGCGGGCCTCATTGGCCTGAGCGGCTGTTTGAAAGGCGAAATCAACCAGGCCATTCTCGCCGATCAAATGGCGAAAGCGCGCCAGCACGTCGGCGAATTCCGCGAGATCCTTGGTCCCGACAATTTCTTTCTCGAAATGCACGATCACGGCATCGAATCGCAGCGCAAATGCAACGCTGCGATGCCGGGACTCGCGAAGGAATTCGGACTCGGACTCGTCGCGGCAAACGACGTGCATTTTCTCGAACGTTCGCACCACGAAGCCCACGACGTCCTGATCTGCATCGGCACGGGGTCAAATGTCACCGACGAAAAACGCATGCATTACGTGCCGGAACTTTACCTCAAGTCCGGCGAGGAAATGCTCGCGCTGTTTCCCGATCATCCAGATGCCATCCGCAACACCGTGCTCATCGCCGAACGCTGCAATTTCGAAATGGAATTCGGCGTCACGAAGTATCCGAATTACGAACCGCCCGCAGGCATCGATCAAAACGCCTATCTGCGCCAGCTCAGCGGGGAGGGCATGCGGAAACGCTACGGCGAACGCTGGAACGAGGATCCCAAGCTGAACGAACGGTTCGAGCGCGAAATGGGCATTTTGGAAAAAGCGGGTTACGTAAACTACTTCCTCATCACGTGGGACTTCATCCACTGGGCCAAAAAGCGCGACATTCCCGTCGGCCCGGGCCGCGGCTCTGCGGCAGGTTCCATGGTCGCATTCGCTCTCGGCATCACCGACATCGATCCACTCCGGTTTGATCTGCTGTTCGAACGTTTCCTCAACCCCGAACGCGTCAGCCCGCCCGATATCGATGTGGACTTTTGCGTGAACCGCCGAGGCGAAGTGATCGATTACGTGCGCCAGAAATACGGCGAACGCGCCGTGTCGCAGATCATCACGTTCGGCACGCTCGGCGCGAAAAGCGTCATCCGCGACGTGGCCCGCGTCCTCGGCTGGGGCTACAATGACGCCGATCGCGTCGCGAAAATGATCCCGAACGAGCTGAACATAACGCTCAACGGGCACATGGACAAAAAAGGCGAGGAGGAGGAATTCGTCAAAGGTGCCATCGACAAAAATCCCGAACTCAAAGCCGAGGTCGAGACGAACCCCGCCGCGCAGCAGCTCTGGGAATATGCCACGACCCTCGAAGGCCTCACGCGCGGCTCCGGCGTTCACGCGGCGGGCGTGGTCATCGGTGATCGCGACCTCTCCGAATACATCCCGCTCACCCGCGGCAACGACGGCGAAATCGTGAGCCAATACGCCATGGGGCCGCTCACGGACCTCGGCATGTTGAAGATGGATTTCCTCGGGCTCAAGACGCTCACCGTCATTCACGACGCCGTGAAGTTGATCCGCGCAAAGCTCCCCGGGTTTTCCATCGACACCATCCCTCTCGATGACAAGGCAACGTTCGACATGCTCAGCCGCGGCGAGACCATCGGCATCTTCCAGTTGGAATCCGGCGGCATGGTCGATCTGTGCAAAAAGTTCGACGTCGGCAGCATCGAAGATCTGAGCGCCATTCTCGCGCTCTATCGTCCGGGTCCGATGGATCTGATTCCCGAATACATCAAAAGGAAAAAAGGGATCAATAAAGTAAAGCTCCTCCACCCCCTGCTCGAAAAGGTCTGCGGCGACACCTTCGGCATCATGATTTATCAGGAACAGGTCATGGCCGCCGCCAGCGTGCTCGCGGGCTACACCCTCGGCGGCGCCGACATGCTCCGGCGCGCAATGGGTAAAAAAGACAAAAAGAAGATGGAGGAGGAGCGCGCGAAGTTCGTCGAGGGCTGCAAGCGCGTGAACGATATCGATGATAAAAAGGCGGCGATGATTTTCGACGAAATCGCAAAGTTCGCGGACTACGGTTTTAACAAAAGCCACAGCGCCGCGTACGCGTGGGTGAGCTATCAGACCGCTTATCTCAAATCGACTTACCCCATCGAATTCATGGCCGCTGTGCTCAGCAACGAAATTAACAACACGGACAAAATTTCTGTGTTTGTTGGCGAATGCCAGCGCATGGGCATTGAGATTCTGCCGCCCGACGTCAATCGCAGCGCCGATAAATTTGCGCCTGAAACCCTCGAAAACCTTCCCGAAAAAGATGGTGCGCTGGGGGCGATCCGTTTCGGACTTTCCGGCATCAAAAACGTGGGCGAAGCCGCTATGCAACTCGCCATCGAAGAACGCAACCAAGGCGGCGCATTCAAGTCGCTCGACGATTTCTGCGCGCGCATGGATTCCCGCAAAGTGAACCGCAAAGTCATCGAGAGCCTCATCAAATCCGGCGCGTTCGACTGGACCCGTTCGGACCGCGCCGAACTGTTTGCGCGCGTGGAGGAAGTCATGGCCGCCGCATCGTCCGAGCAACGCGACCGCGCCTCCGGCCAGGTGTCACTTTTCGACATGCTCGAGGAGCAACCCAAGCAGGCCCCGCGCAAAAGCAGCGTGCGCTACATCCCGTGGAGCCAGCGCGAGAAGCTGGCGTTTGAAAAGGAGTTGCTCGGCTTTTACGTCACCGGCCATCCGCTCGACGAATACCGCGGTGCGCTCGAGAGCGGACGGTATCTCACCATCGAAAAATTGCGGGAAGCCGAGGATAAAGCCACGGTCACCGTCGCCGGCACATTCGCTGTGGTGGAAAAGAAATTCACGAAACGCGACGGCAAACCCTTCGCCGCCACAGTGCTTGAGGATTTCACTGGCAACATCGAGATCGTGTTCTGGAGCGAGGCGTTCACCAAAGCCGCGGCCATGATGGAACCCGGCAAGGTCGTCGCCGTCACCGGACGGCTCGACAAGCGTGATGAGGTAATGAAAATCTCCGGAGCCGAAGTGAAGTTGCTCAAGCCTTCGCCCAAGGAATCGCCCGTCGTGCTGATGTTTGAGGAATCCAGCATCACCGAGACCGACATGCTCATCCTCGCCGAAACGCTCCGCGAATTCCCCGGCCAGCGCCCCGTGGAAATCGAGTTCCAGCGCGCCGATGGCTGTATCATCCGCCTCCGCGCCGGCGACGGTTTCCGAGTGAACGTCGGACCCGAGCTCAAAAACAAATTGGGCCCCCGGCTGAAAGGCGAGTAGGGCGAGGACCCGGAATTGATTAAATACCGCCTGCGTTCCGCTTTCCACACCATTGACTTCCCGCCCCGGCCCGCCTGAATGATGCGCATGGACTGGGATGAAATGTACCGTAAAGGCGAGGCGCACTGGGATAAAGGCGAGCCGTCTTTGCCGATGAAACAGTATTTGCAACATCATCCAGTGAGCGGACGCACGCTGGTTCCGGGATGCGGACGCGGGCACGAGGTGGCGCTGGCGGTGGAGAACGGGCTGGATGCCACGGGCCTCGACATCGCGCCGACAGGAATCGCCGATGCGCGCGCTTTATATCCGCATCTGGCTGAACGTTTCGTCCTCGGAAGTTTGTTTGATCCGCCACAGGAATTGCGCGGCGCATTCGACATCGTTCTCGAGCACACGTGTATGAGCGCTTTGCCACCGACCTTGCGCGCCGACTACCGCCGCAGCGTCGATGCCACCCTCAAGCCCGGCGGTTTGCTGATTGGCGTGTGGTACATCAATCCAGACCTCGATCCCGGCCACGAAGGACCGCCCTACCCGTTCAGCGTGCCGGATCTGACAGCGCTCTTTTCGGACAGCTACGAAATCGTGGACGACTACGTGCCGGACGTCGCGTTCCCAGGACGCGAAGGCCGCGAGCGGTTGCGCGTCCTGCGGCGTCTCGCCGGATAAAGGTCGCGCATCTGTGACTCACGGGACCATGAGAAATGCATCGGTGAAAATGCCGACCGTCGATCCTCCGAGCAGCGTCAGTGCGGTGTAGGAGACGAGAGATGGATTCGGCGTAGCAGTAATTTTTGCGGTCCAATTCAGCGCCAAGGACTGACCGGGTGCCAACGCACCCACGGCCTGATCCGTCGCGCCGACTAGTGTCACATTGCTGCCCACGCCAATGCGCACTGTCTGGGCGGCACTGGTGCTATCGCCGATATTGGTTACGACGAGACTGATGGTGAAATTCGAGCCCGCTAGCACTGTGGCATCCGCAGGTTGGTTCCCTGGCGCGATGAAGAGCGTGGCCGGCATTTCAACGCCTTCGACAATGCTTTTCACAGTGCTCGTACGAGCGTCGGCCTTGCGAATGGTTTTAATGAGATCGTCCAGCGCTGAGGCGGAAGTTTTGTCCGGCTTTTTGCCTACCTCGTTGAGCAGCATGAAGACCGACTCGTAGGCAAGGCTGATTTCCAAAAACAAGCCCGAGGTCTGGTTGATAAAGGCCTCGGCCCGTTTGCGCGCCTTGCCTTCCAGTCCGGGTGCGGCGGCCAGCACCTTGTTTCGGCGCGACTCGATTTCCTTAATGAAATCCTGGTGAAAAACGAGGATGTCCGCCTGTGCCTGTGCATACTGCGCGGTGCCTGTGGCCACCACGATCCGTTTGAAATCCTTGATAGCATCCACGTAATCATCCACCACGACAGAGTTCACCTCGCCGCGCGGCGCGTTTTCGACCAACGAACGCACGCGATCTCCACCGGTCCGTGCAGTTTCACCGGGCCGGGTGCCGAGGATCGCGAGCTGGCTCAGGGAGGTGAGTTCGCGCTGGCGGAACAGCCATTCGTAAGCCGTGGTGAGTACAACGTCGCCGTAGATGGCCACGGCGACGGCCGTGGCAAAACCGCTGCCCTTGCTGGTGACGGGTTCGCCGTCTTTGATGACAGGCCTGCCGTTTTCTCCGATCACAAGCTCATCGGAAATCAGCGACCCGCGCACTCTGTTAACCCATTGCGTAGGCGTCTGCGAGCGGGCTTTGACGAGCACGCCATCCAATCCGCGAGTCAGCGAGAGCACCCGCAAATCCACGTCGGCCAAGCGGTTGAGGTTGAATTTTGAACGTTCCACCGAGTCGCCGTCGTCGCCGAACATGCTTTCGAGCACCTGCGCGGTGTGGCCCTGATAATAGCCTCCCGCAAGACCGTCGCAGGTGGAGTTGAGAAACTGCTGGGTATCGAGCATGTAAAACTCAGAGATCAGCATGGTGCCGCCCACACGCATCACATTGAACACCACTTCGAAAAGGAGGTCGCCTGTCAGGCTGCCCGGGTCGTTCAGATACAGCGCAAAGGCGGAGAGGGAATAGCGCGCCACCTTGCTGATGGTTTCCATGTAAAACTCCTTTTTCGCACCCGTCACCCCCAAAGAATCCAGCACGCCTGGCAGGATGAATCCCGCACCAAAGGCCATGGTCCCAACTTTTGCCGCACCGAATAGGTTTTGGGCATCGGTCGGACGCGCCCAGCCATTGCGCTTGGCGATGGCGGGCATCGATTTGGCAACCACGGTGGAGGAAATCGCGATGCTGATGGCTTTTGCGCAGAACTGACCAAAACCGGCGAAGCTTTTCTGCCGCTTCGCAAGCATTTCCACAAAACACGACATGCGCAGTACCGCATTCCAACCGTCTTGTTGATCGCCCTCGCGGTAGAGCCGGTCGAAATAGACTTTTTCGCCCGTGGCGCTGTTGATGAAATTGTTGGCCCGCGCCTTCGCCAGCATGGAAAGGATGGGAGAAATATTATACCGACCGTTGGCTTCAAAATCGACCAGCTTGCCGATCAACCCCTGAATTTCCACCGATGTAATGTCCGCAAGAACAAACTGGTATTTCAATGAGACAAACGTCCGCAAAGCGTTAACCTGCTTGATGACCTGGTTGTGCAGCGAGACAGGCAGATACACATCCTGCTTGAAAACTTTGTCATCTGGATCTGCTTCTGCGATTTCCACCTCGCGAAGCTCTTCCAGACTCGTGCCGTTCGGCACAATCTTTTCGGTGCCGATGTCGAAGTTGTCCACATCCCCGCGCACCCGAAGTTTGTACTTACCGGAGTCGGAAGCAAACACGCGGAAACGTCCACCGCCATCCGTCGTATCGGAATCGACCACCGCGTTGCTGGAGTTCAGCAGTTCCACGAGCTTTCCGCCGGTCTTGGGAAATCTCACGTCGGAACTTTTCGAGGCGTCAAACACGATGTCCATCACCTGCCCCTTGATGCGCCATGGAAAAATGATGGGAACAAAGGAATTAGCGCGGTCGTTCGCAATGGAGCCTTCATCGAAAGTAGCCTTCGCTGTGACAGTGGAAACAAGCGCCTCAGGATTGCGCGGCAGGTCAGGCACTTTCCCGAGTTTCACCTTGTACGTGCCACCCAGCGGACTCACGGTGCCGTTCCATTTGATCCTGCGTCCCTGCGCCACCCCGCCGCCGGTGATCGAACCTTCGACCAGCGTGGCACCATCGGGAATCTGATCGTCAATGCTCAGCTTCTTCAAGCCTGCATTGGCGGTGGCGTTGACCGTAAACGTAACTTCCTCCTCGGGCTTCGCTCCTTTTTCGCGAGGTGGTGCGGCGTCTTTGGTCACTTTGACTTTGGTGAATTCGCCGCCGAGCTGAATGGGCAAGATGCTGGCCCACATCTGGTACTGCGGACGGTCCAGAATGATATAGGGGCCGTTGAGTTGCGTGACGCCATTATCGTCCACATCGCTGGTGTGTTTCGCATTGACGCCGCGTTTGAGTTTGAATGTCGCGGTGTGAGATCCAGCACCCCCGGGCAGGGCGATGAAATACATCGGCCCCGTGGGGTTATGATGCGGGTTGAAATCGAAAAAATGGTCGTAATAGGAGCGATCATCACGTGGGACCGCTTCGCCGTTGAGTGTGGCGGAAACGGCATAAGGCACGCCGAGGATCATGTTCTGGCACCAGTAATCGCTGGTCAGCGTCACGTTGACGATCACCGTGTCGCCGCCCTGAAAAACACTTCCATTCGCAGAAAGTAGGCCCAAGCCATTAATGACGGATGGCGGAAACTCCGCCCGCCCCTGCGGAATGGCGGAAAGCCAGATCAAGCTGGCCAAGAAAAAATGCACGCAGGAAAAAAAACCCGCCTCTCGCTCACAACTTGTTTTGGTTTTCATCGGTTCATACCTCGATTGGAATTTTACACTAACGCCTGACTCTGCCTATATTCAAATTTGCCTTGTGAGCAAGAGAAAATATAAGCCGCACTGATGGATCGTCCGAATTCAGATGTGCTGCTGCTGCTCGGCTTCTCTCGCCGCAAGCCGGGCGCGCCGCCTTTTGATAATCACCAGAGCGCCCCAATACGCCGCAATTCCGGGAACCAATCCGATGAGCGCGGATCCCAAGAGCAACGGACTGCCCACGGTCAGAAAAGTGGACCAGTGCAACCATTCCTCGGGACGCAGGTGACGCAGGCTGAGTCGTGAACCCGCATCAAACCCCGAGGTTCCATGTCCCAGCACCAGCCGCCCAAGCCCAAATTCCCAGTGCAACAAGAGTGGCGTCAGCGGCAGGATCAGATCGTGCAGAGCCACTCCAACCGCCGCCGCCACGATGCTGCTACGAAAAACACGCGCAACCCCCATCGCCAGCAGCGTTTTAAGCCCGAACAGCGGAGTGAATCCCAGGAAAACCCCAATGGCCAATCCCATCGCAATCTCGTGCGGCGGTGCCTGGATGCCGAGGATCTGCCCACCCTGTTTTCGTACCCATCGGGCTATCGGCATCGCATCACGCTTCGCTTTCGCCTTCTTCGTTCTGTTGCGAAAGTTTGCGGAATATCTCCGTGTGATCCTCCACTTCCTCCCACACTTCGTTGCTCACATAAATCGGCGCTTTTTGCTGAAGCGCAAGCGCGATGCCGTCGCTCGGACGCGCGTCCAGTTCGATGATCTTGCGCGTGTGCAACTCGTTTTCCGCACTGATGATCACCCGCGCGTAATAGGTCCCGTTTTTTAAATCATTGATGATCACCCGCTCAACGTGCGCACCGAGCGCCGTAAGCAGGTGCGCAATAAGATCGTGCGTCAGCGGACGCTCTTTCGGGGCGTCGGAAATAAACATACTGATCGCCGCGCCCACGCCATCATCGACGTAAATGACAAAAATCTTTTCGTCGTTGCCAATAAACACCGCGCGCCCCGAATTAGTGGGAATCACCGCGCGAATGCCGACTGAAACGACCTCTTTGTTCATAGGAGAGTCAAGCTAACGGGTGACCGCCGCAAAAACAAGGTGCGCGTCGGCTTTCACTTTGAGCCGTCTTCCTGCCCTTCGCGGAGCAGCAACTCCTGCAGCAGCCCGAAAAAATGCACCTTGAACAACGCCAGATCGCGCTCGTTGTCGATGCGCGGATTCATCATGTCCGCCATGTCGCCTTCGTTGAACTCCTCATTCGCCGCGATGCACAGCCGCGCCTGATTCAAGGCATTGAGCCACGCGTCCTTGTGATCACCGGGGATTTTCACCGTGTTCTTCGTTCCCTCGTCCAATTGCTGCAAATCTCCGCGCACCGTTTCGACGGACGATTGAAAAATGTGCAGCAGTTCCGGCTGAATTTCCTCCCGCCAAAGATCCATGAAATCGTCGCCCACATCTTTTCCTGGATGCGGCAGAATGCGGTCCTGCGCGGCTTCGCTCCCCGTGTTTCCGGCTTCCTCAGGCAGACTGAGCAGCAGTTGTTTGATAAACGGATCGAGTTTTGAAAGCCGCACCCCGCCTGATTTATCGCCTCGAAAATACATGCGACGGCTATTGCGATTTCTCCATGGTGGCGAGCAGGAGATACCCATGCAACTGCTGCACGTAGAGTTCCGCGGGCTCGCGATTGCCCGTCCACACAATGCTCCGGCCCAGCTCATGGACTTCCATCATGTGCTTCTCCGCACGCTCTTTGCCGTAGCCGAAGACCCGTTGAAAAACCATCGTGACGTAGCTCATGAGATTCACCGGATCATTGTGCACCACGACGTTCCACGGCACGTCCACGCTCTCCTGCGTCTCGATTTTTTCTTCAGTAAATGTGTCCGGCATGGTTTAAAGGTAGCGTCTCCGCTTTCTACTTCAACGCACAGACTACTGCTCCGGTTGCGGCGGCTGCAAGGATGCCGCATGCCATTCAGCCACACGCTCGATCTTCAGCGCGCGCCCCGTTTCTTCGTCTATCTCGATGAGCGCTCCGTGAATTTTCACCGGACCTTTCGCCACGGGAAAAACGACCGGGGTGCTGTTGTAAAACCGTTTTACAATCGCATGGATGTCCCGCCCGAGGATGCTCTCCGTCGGACCGCACATCCCCGCATCCGCGAGGAACGCCGTGCCGCCGGGAAAAATCTGTTCATCCGCCGTCTGAGTGTGCGTGTGCGTGCCGACCACGCCGCTGACCCGACCATCCAGAAACCGCCCCATGGCGATCCGCTCGCTGGTCGTCTCGGAATGCATATCCACGAAAATCATGCGCACGCCATCGGCATGCAACCGTTCCACCTCCGCCTCGATGATCCGAAACGGATGCTCAAGCGGCGGCTGCATAAACGTGCGGCCCTGGACATTGATCACCGCGACGCGGCCCTTCGGCGTTTCCAGCACCACGCTCCCCTGGCCCGCCGTGCCGTCCGGGTAATTGATCGGACGCAGCAGCCGCGGCTCCGTCGGGAGGTAATGCACAATCTCCTTTTGATCCCAAATGTGGTCGCCCGTCGTCACCACCGCCGCACCCGCACGCAGCAGGTCGATGCAGATCTTCGGTGTGATTCCCCGCCCGTTTGCGGAGTTCTCACCGTTCACCACGACAAAATCGAC
>Ga0105048_10004628_pt1 | contig 22328 bp, 15 predicted proteins | sample MAT05_FD_78382 | JGI IMG/M metagenome (GOLD analysis project Ga0105048, IMG submission 78382) | Freshwater microbial communities from Lake Fryxell liftoff mats and glacier meltwater in Antarctica - MAT-05 | ecosystem: Environmental > Aquatic > Freshwater > Ice > Liftoff microbial mat | place...
GGTCCCACCCTTTGTGGACGACGCCCATGCCGCCTTTGGCGAGCACGCCTTGCAGTTCGTACCGGCCCGCGATGTGCTGCGGCGTGGCCTTCGCCATCACCGAGACTTGCGCAGAGAGCTTATTCTGCTCCGGCGTGGCAGCCTGGGTGCCGGAATCGGGCGGGTCGATCATCGCGAAGACTCCGTGGGGCGGTCTTCGCCAGTGTAACAAAAACAGACGCTGATGCTAGCTTACTGGCCGCCGAACAGGCCCACGTAGAACGCGAATACTTGCGTGTTGTCGCCGGGGGTTTTGTTGAGCGGGAACGCGAAGTCGAACGCCACGGGCACGGGGCCGAGTGCGGGAATCTTCACCCGGAAGCCGAAACCGGCCGAGACGCGATAGTCCTTGATGGCCACGGTGCGTTCGACGGTGCCGTGGTCGAGGAACGTCACGAAGAACAGCGAATCCTTTGCGTTGAGCGGAATCTGGTATTCGACCGTGTTCAGAAGCGCGAAGTTACCGCCGGTGTGCAGGCCGTTTTCAGTCGGGCCGACGCCGCGGAACGTGAAGCCCCGCATACTGCGGAAACCACCCGCGAAGAAGCGTTCGAACACCGGTGCATCCGACGTGATCGAGAGCTGGCTGCGGACCGCGAGCACGTGCTTACCACTGCCGTCTTTGCGTTGCAGCATATCCGACGAGAAGAACTTCGTGAACTCGGCGGTGCCGAGCGGGAAGGTGTAATCGCCGAGGACTTGTTCGTAGCCGAGGTCGAGAATGCTACCGCTGCTGGGGAACAGGAAACTGTCGCGGGTATCGCGGGTCACGCCACCACGGATGCCCAACACCGTCGACTGGCCCGCATCGCGGCGGATCGATTCGGGGGAAAAGCTCGGTACATCTTTCACGTTCACGCCTTCGATGCGTGCCGCCAGCGAAGCCCGCCAGATCGCATCGAGACGTCGGTCGAGCGTCACGCGAGCGCCGATGCGGTCCTCGTTGTACTCGAGGAACGAGCGGTTGAAGTAGTACGCGCTCGTCGTCAGTCCGAAATCGCTGTTGAGCAAGTACGGTTCGCGCAATGTGGCCGAGTAACGCTGGAAGATATTCCCCGGCTGGGCTTCGAGCTTTAACTCCTGGCCGCCCCCACGAAACGCGCGACCATTCACGAAGTCGTCGAGGCTCGTCGGAACGCGGAGGATATCAAAGTTTCGCTCGTTGATCGCGATGTTGCCGTTGATGCCCGAGTTCGAGTTGAACCCGGCCCCGAGCAGGAACTGCCCCGTGCGGGTTTCGTTGACGGTAACGATGATGTCCTTGTAGATGCTGTCGAATTCGTTCTGGCGGATTTCGACCGATGGCGGATTGTCCGAATCGAAGATCCCGCGGCGAAAGAGGTTGAGCCGGGCGACTTCGATCGACGGATATTGCAAAATCTGCCCGGCATTGACCCCGGCCAAACGCAACTCGTTCATAATCACGTCTTGCCGCGTGACGGTATTGCCGTTGATGATGATCCGCCCCACGCGGTCGGGTTCTCGCCCGGTTGCGCTGGAGTCGGCGGGCACTTGGTTCGAGACGCGGCGAACTGGCTCTCCAGGTGCGTCGGCGTTGCGTCGGCCCGGTTCGTAAATCGTGTAAACGACATCGACGAAACCGGGCTTGCCCGTGACGGCGATCCATTGGTCTTCGATGGCGGCCATGTAACCGCGATAGCCGTAGAAATTCTTCAACCGCGTCACGTCGCCGAGAATCGTATCGCGATCGTACTGGCCATTTTCCTTGAGTTCGACGAGGCTGCGCAACCGCTCGACGGGAAAGATTTTGCCGCCTTCGAGCCGCACTTCGCGCACCGTGTAAACGGGGCCTTCATCGACGTGGTAAACGACCTCGACATTGCTGAGGTCGCGGGACGGTATGACTTCTTCTTGCACGCGCGCTTCGAGGTGGCCGAGCTTGAGGTAATAATTGACGATCTTTTTCTTGTCTTCTTCGATCTGCTGCGGGTTGTACTTGTCGTTCATGAATCGCAGCAAACCAGCGAGCGGCGCGGAAAGCGACGTTTGCGTTTTGAGGCGACCGCCGGATGCGGCTTGGTACCCGCGGAACGACACTTTCGAGATGCGAACGACCGGCCCTTCGACGATGTTAAAGACCACTCGCGTATCGGTGAGCTTCATGCCTTCGCTGACGTTGACGGTGGCATGGTAACGGCCATCTTCGCGATACTTATTTTGAATGATCTGCGCGGCGGCTTCGTTGAACGCGGGGTTGAGCGGGCTGCCTTTGCGAATGCCACTGAGGCGTAGCATTTCGTCCGCACTCATGTGCTGGGCACCGACGAACTGCACTTCGAGCACCACGTTGTTCAATTCGACGACTTGCACGTAAACCGTCACGCGGCCTTCGGTGGAGATCGCCGTCTCGATCTTGACGCCGCCAGGGGCGAACCACTTCGACGCGATCAGCTTGCGTACGTCTTCCTGCATCGTGGCATCGTCGTAAGTTTTGCCCGGCCGCGTTTGCATCTGGCTTTGGATGAGTTCCTTGGTGCGCACGCGGTTATTCACGGTTACTACATCGGCGATGACCTTGCCAACGGGAGACTCGCCCGCCGAAAGATTTTGGCGTCCAACGCTAAATAACAAGACAAAAGCTAAGGCGATTAAGCCCGAGACAGTTGGACGGCGAACGGTCATCGACGATCCCCCTACATTTCCCCAGCCACGCAATCCATGCGTACGTTTGAGGCGAATACCGAGCCGCAGAAATGGTGTCAAGATCGATGCCAGGGTTGCCGAAGCGCTGTCAGAATCGGACAACGCTAAGCATGACTACCTACTTCATTACGGGTGCCACGGGGTTCGTTGGCAGCCACGTCGCCGAGCGTGCCATTGCGCGTGGGGCCAAGGTTCGGGCGCTCGTTCGCCACACGTCGGACCGGACGTTCCTCGAAAAAATCGGGGCCGAGATCATCCTCGGCGACCTCAACGATGTCGAAGCGATTCGCCGCGCCACCGAGGGCGTCGATGTCGTCGTCAACGCGGCGGCGAAGGTCGGCGACTGGGGGCCGGTCGAAGAGTACCGCAAAGTGAACGTCGAAGGCGTTCGCATCTTGCTCGAAGCGGTGAAGGGCAAGCCGCTCCAGCGGTTCGTTCACGTGTCGAGTTCGGGCGTTTACGCAGCAAGGCACCACTACGGAACCGACGAGACCGAACCGTTGCCGCTCAACCACATCGACGGATACACGCAAACGAAGGTCGAAGCCGAGAAGGTCGCGCTCGCTTACGTTCGCGATTTCGCAGTGCCCGTAACAATCTTGCGCCCAGGGTTCATCTACGGCCCGCGCGACCGTACGCTACTGCCACGCATGATTGAACGACTCCGCGAGCGGACCGTCATTTACGTGGCACAGGGCCGATATGCGTTGAACACGACGTACGTCGATAACATCGTCGATGCGATTTTCCTCAGCATCGATAACCCGCGTGCTGTGGGCGAAGTGTTCAACGTAAACGATGGCGAGCTCGTCTCGAAACGCCAGTTCTTCGAGGCCGTAGCGGATGGGCTGAATCTGCCGCGACCGCGTGGCTCCGTACCGTTGTTCGTGGCGTGGTGGACGGCGAACTGGCGCGAGCGCGTCTTCCGCAAAAAGAACAAGCCGAACCCGCCACGCATCACGCAATCTACGGTGAAATTCGCCGGGCTGAATCTCGATTTCAGCATCGCGAAGGCCCGCACCGTCCTCGGCTACTCGCCCGCTATCGGCTTCGAGGAAGGCATCCGCGCCGCGATCGAGTGGTACAAACTAGCCTACCCGACACCGGCAACGCCGTGAAGTATGTATTGGGAAGTGTGTAAACGATCTGTGGCGTCAGCCGAAATGAAAATGCACTGGGCCGCGCCGCAGGGAGAATCAGGGAGCTTACGCTCCCCGCTCGCCTGGACTCATTCAAAACTACGCATTTGCGGCGATGACTTTCGACAGTTCCGCGTCCGAGATTACGCCAACGTGCATGAAGATTGGCTTGTCGCTGCCCTTGAACAGCATGATTCTTGGGATCGTTGCGACATCGTATTTCGTTGCGAGTTCCATGTTCTCGTCGACGTTGATTTTGCCGACTTTCACTTTGCCCGCATATTGGTCGGCGATCCGGTCGATCACTGGCGTTAAGGCGCGGCATGGCCCACACCATGGTGCCCAGAAGTCTGCGACCACGAGGTGACCGGCGGCCACTTCCTGGGCGAAGTTCGTTTCGTTGAATTCGATCACATTCGGACTGGCCATCGTATCACTCCGTTACGGGGAAACGTCACAAAGGTATTCTACAGGACGTTCGCCCGATAAGTGTAGTACCGAATCCAGGTTCCCGGCTTACAAGCTCACGCGGCCTTCGTCCAACCGGAGCGTTTGCGTGACGCTTCGCGGCACATCGTTCGGGTTGTGCGCGACGAAAATCAGCGTCTGTTCTGTCGTCAAATTCGCATCGAGCCACGCTCGGACGCGCTCCGTCGTGCCGGGGTCGAACCCCTGGAATGGCTCGTCGAGGATCAGCATCGGCGGGCGTTTGACCAATGCGCGTACTAACAAGACAACCCGCTGTTGCCCCGTCGACATCTGGCGAAATGCTCTATCTCGCAAGTGATCCGAATGGAATGCGGTGAACAATTCGCGTACGGCGATAGCTTGTGCGGCGGTCGGTTCGCGGAACAACAGCGTGTCGTGGAACCCGGTGGCGGCGGCCTCGAACCCGCTCAGGCTTTCTGTGAAGTACAAGTGAAACTCCGGCGACACGAAGCCAATGCGCCGTTTCACGTCCCAAATCGTTTCGCCGTGACCGCGTCGCGTGCCGAACAGTCGCACGTCGTTGCTGAATGCCTGCGGATGGTCGCCGCAAATCAGGCTCAGCAACGTCGTTTTGCCCGCGCCATTCGGGCCAATCAGTGCCCAGCGTTCGCCGCGCCGCACCGTCCAGTTGACATCGCTCAGGATCGCCTTCCCGCCATGCCGCACCGTGACATCGTGCAGTTCGACGACCGCTTCGGTGGCTAATGCCACCCCAGATGCACGCTCCGTTACCGCGGAATGCCGCACGACAAACGACTGCCGTTCCCCCGCGTATTGCACCGTGCCCGCATCGAGTGCGAGTACGTGCGTCGCCCAGTGCGGGATCGCATCGGCGGGGCACACGAGCAACAGCTTCGTTCCCGTTCGTGCCAGTTCGCCGAGCGATTCGATGAGCGTTTCGCGGCCCGCAAGGTCGAGTCCCATGAACGGATCGTCGAGGAACAGCCAGTCCGGCTTCTGCAAAAGTGCGCGGGCGATGCGAGCGCGGCGCGTCTGCCCGTTCGATAATTTCATGAACGAAAGCGGAAGTTGCGCTTCGACGCCGAGCATTCGTGCTGCCGCTGTCACGTCACTGTCCGTCGCGTTCGAATTAACGCGTAAATAATCGACGAGCAGCAGCGGTTCGTCGGCATCGGCGAACTCGAACCGCTGCTGGTAGTAGTGCCCGGCATAGCGAAATTGCCGCGAATCTTCCTTAAACGAAACGTACCCAATGCTGCCCGTCGGCAGGTCGATGGTGCCCGCACTCAACCGATGCCGCCCGAGCAGCGTTTCGAGGAGCGTCGTCTTCCCGGACGCCGTTGGCCCAACGATCGCTGTGACTTCGCCCCCGCGCACGCCCCAAGTCACATCGCGAAGGACCACCTCGCCACCCGGCCGCACCACGGTGGCATCGTTCAAGGAAAACAGCATCGTACTCTCGGAGTGAGTGAACTTTCAAAGCCCACGGACGAACGTCCGTGGGAAGTAACGGTGCGATCATAGTATGAAGGCAAATCCGAAAAGAACGAAAGAACACCTGAGGCGGTAAAGTTACGATTGCTGTCCGAAAAATACGACCGATTTGGCATGAAAGCCGCTATATGGCAGGAAGTGAAACGGAATTCTTGCCAGGAACGCTCGTGGAGCCAGCTACAAGATATTGTTCTGAGGTACCCGGATGAAGGTCTTCCACTGCGATCATTGCGATCATCTCGTCTTTTTTGAAAGCGTTCGCTGCGTCAAATGCGAACGCCCGCTCGCGTATCTGCCGGATCAGGGCGTGACGGGGTCGCTCGACCCCGGCGAAGGCGGACTGTGGCATTCGCCGCTCGAACGGGCCAAGGGCCAGTCGTACAAGCTCTGCCAGAACTACACCGAGCACAACATCTGCAACTGGGCCGTGGCCGCCGAGGATAGCAACCCGTTTTGCGTGTCGTGCCGGTTTACGCGCGTCATCCCGAACCTCGGCACGCCGGGTAACAAAGAGGCGTGGTTCAAACTCGAAGTTGCCAAGCGACGCCTGTTTTATAGCTTGCTTTCGCTCAAATTACCGCTGGTCAGTAAGGCGGAATCCGAAACGGGGCTGGCATTCGAGTTCCTCGACGACGCGGATAGCAAAGACGGCCAGCCCGTGTTGACAGGCCACGATGACGGCTTGATTACGATGAACATTGCCGAGGCAGACGACGCCGAGCGCGAGCGCCGACGTCACCAGATGCACGAGTTGTACCGCACCCTGCTCGGGCACTTCCGCCACGAAATCGGCCACTATTATTGGGACCAACTCATCAAGGATAGCCCGCACCTCGTCCGATACCGCGAACTCTTCGGCGACGAACGCGAAGACTACGCCAAAGCACTCGAGCGACACTACAAGAACGGCACGCCCCCGAACTGGCAGGATCAATTCATCTCCGCATATGCCACTACGCACCCGTGGGAGGATTGGGCCGAGACGTGGACACACTACCTGCACATGATCGACACGCTCGAAACCGCGAGCGATTGCGGCATCTCGATGAACCCGAAGCGAGCAAATGAACCCGAATTGAAACTAAGAAGCGAACTGCCGGAAAGCGAGAACTCAAGTTTCCTCGCGATGATCGAGCGCTGGCACGCACTCACGTACGTGTTGAACAACCTCAACCGCGGCATGGGCCTCGCCGATGGCTACCCGTTCGTGATTTCCGCTCCCGTGATCGAGAAACTGCAATTCGTACACGAGATCGTGGGCAGTTACGAGCCGTGAGCGATTGCTAAGACGAGCACTCGTGAGTCTTTGTACTAAGGTATCGGACTCGGGTCGTTGTTGGCGACTTCGTTCGGAGGGTCGCCGCGCAAATCGCTAAACGGGGAAAGACGCCATATCGATCACGAAGCGATACTTCACATCGCTCTTTAAGAGTCGCTCGTAGGCTTCGTTGATCTGATCCATCCGGATCATCTCGATATCGCATGAGATCCCCTTCTCGGCACAGAAATCGAGCATTTCCTGCGTCTCGGCGATCCCGCCGATGCCCGACCCTGCGAAACTTTTGCGGCCCGTCAACAGACTGAACGCGGCGACCGGCAACGGGTTCTCCGGTATGCCGACCAGCACCAGCGTGCCATCCAGTTTCAGCAGTGCCAAGTACGCATTGATGTCGTGATCGGCCGAGACGGTATCGAGAATAAAGTCGAAACGGCCCGCCTGTTTGGCCATCGCGTCCGCATCCTTCGAGACGACGACTTCGTGCGCCCCGAGTCGCTTGCCATCTTCGGTTTTGCTTGCGGAGGTGGTGAACAACACGACGTGAGCACCGAAGGCGCTGGCGAACTTGACGCCCATATGCCCGAGTCCACCCAGCCCGACGATGCCGACCGTCATGCCGGGGCCGACCTTCCAGTGCCATAACGGCGAGTACGTAGTGATACCCGCGCAGACCAGCGGTGCGGATGCGGCCGGATCGACCTTCTCCGAGAGTTTGAGCGTGAACGCCTCATCGACGACAACATGCTTCGAATAGCCGCCGTACGTCATTCCGCCGGAGTGCGGATCGGGGCTGTTATAGGTGTAAATGCAGCTCTTTTCGCAATACTGTTCGAGGCCGCGGGCACAACTGGCGCATGTCCGGCACGAATCGACCATGCAGCCGACGGCAACGAGATCGCCCGACTTGAACTTCGTGACCGCATTACCGACCGATTTCACGCGGCCGACGATCTCGTGACCGGGAACGATGGGAAACGTGGTGCCCTTCCAGTCGTTATGGGCCTGGTGCAAGTCCGAGTGGCAGACCCCGCAAAACAGAATGTCGATCGCAACGTCAGTCGGCAGCAGCTGGCGGCGTTCGATTTTGAACGGCGCGAGCAGGCTGGTGTCAGATTGTGCAGCATAAGCATTCGTTGGCATCGGGTCTCCTGAAAAAGGGCGATACAGTGAACAGCGAGTAGCAAACGGCAAGCCAAATTCTTGCGCGCTGTGAGGCGGATAACCGATCCAGTGGTACGGCAGCGCACCCAGGCACAAAAGTCCCCACGATCATGTCGCGTCTTCGGACAAAATTTGCTTCGCTTGCGCGACGTCGGCGTGGAGTTGTTCGATGAGCGCGGCTACGCCTTCGAAAGGGCGCGTTTCGCGAAGCCTGACCTCGAATTCGACTGACAAGGTTTTGTCGTAAATATCGCCGTGGAAACCGATGAGGTGGATCTCGACCTTGCGTGCGTTTTCGCCGAAAGTAGGGTTCGGGCCGATGTTCGCGGCGGCGGGCCAACTTTGGCCGTTGACGATCGCGCGTACGGCATAGACGCCTTCGCCGGGGATCAGCGTTTCGATGCGGTCGAGGTTTGCGGTGGGGAAGCCGATCGTGCGGCCGCGCTTGGCCCCACTCACCACCACGCCCGCCAATCGGTACGGTCGCCCGAGGAGGTCCGCCGCCGTCTTCACTTGGCCGCCGAGGAGCGCCGCACGCACGCGGCTACTCGACACGGCTTCGCCGCCCACGGTCACGGGTGGGACTTCCTCGAACGGGATTCCCACCGCCGCGCCGAGCGCCCGCAATGTGCCGGTGTCGCCGAGCCGACTGCGCCCGAAGCGGAAGTTCGCGCCTTCGACTATCGCCTTTGCCTTGATCTGCCGTACGAGGACATCTTCAAAAAAGGCTTCGGGGCTTAGCGAAAGCAGGCGGGCATCGGTGCGGAGAATCAGCACGTGGTTCGCCCCGGCTGCCAGCAGAAGCACCGCGCGATCCGTCAACGTCGAGATCGGCGGCTTGGTGGCACCGCGGAAAAGCACGTTCGTGGGGGCAGGGTCAAACGTGACGGCGACCGTTGGCCCGCGTACGATTTTCGCCCACGCTTTGGCACGCTCCACGAGCGCGATGTGTCCGCGATGTACGCCATCGAAGTTGCCAACGGTCACGGCCCCGCCGCAAAACTCCGCTGGCGGGTATTCGTCCCAACCGATAGTACACGTCATCATTCGGGCATCTTATTCGCCACGGTAGACCGAGTGCAGGGCGAGCGGAGAATTCCCTCTGGCTCGGTTTCGCCGGACCGCGCCATAAAATCGACTTGAGAGTCCGGTCGAGTTTCCCACAGGCGACGCCATGCTGCTGCTGTCTTGCACGAATTTAAGTCGCGGTTACGATTCCACGCCGCTATTCGAAGAGGTGTCGTTCGAGATCCACACCGGCGACCGCGTTGGCTTCGTCGGCCCGAACGGCGCGGGCAAAACCACGCTCTTGCAGTCGATCGTCGATCCGATTCTGCTCGACGTCGGCAAGGTGCAACTTCACGCCGGTTCGCGGATGAATCTGCTGCGGCAAGTCGCCGAGTTCCCCGCCGGGCGAACGGTGTTCGAGGAAGCGAAGTCGGCGTTCGACGAACTGATTGCCGCGCAAGACGAATTCGTTCGTGTGGCCGAACTCCTTGCCGTGGTCACGGTCGAATCCGAACGCAAACAACTTGCCGCGCAGTACGACCGGCTACACGAACTTCTCGAAACGCAGAGCGCATACACGCTCGATAATCGCGTCGAGGAAGTGCTTTCGGGCCTCGGGTTTCTCGAAGCCGATTACCACCGCGCCATCGACACGTTCAGCGGCGGGCAGCAGCGCCGGTTGTTACTCGCGAAGATGCTGCTCGCGGCACCCGATGTCATGCTCCTCGACGAACCGAGTAACCACCTGGACATCGCCACGACGCGCTGGCTCGAAGAGTATCTGTCGCGCCAACCGCAGGGCATGATTGTCATCAGCCACGATCGGTTCTTTCTGGATAAAGTTTGCAACCGCGTCATCGAATTGCACGAACGGAAAATCACCGCTTACCCCGGCAACTACTCGCAGTACGTACGGCTCCGCGACGAAAAATACGATCGCGTATTGAAAGAATACGTCGCCCAGAAAGAGTACATCGAAAAGCAAGAAGACTACATTCGCCGCGCGCATTACGGCCAACTGGCGAAGCAGGCTCAGTCGCGGATGAAGTCGCTCGACAAAATGGAACGCACCGACAAGCCGACGAAAGTCAGCGGGCCGAGTATCCGCTTCGGCGACGTGTCGCGCTCCGGCGACGTCGTGTTTCACGCCGAAGATCTCAGTAAAAGTTACGGCGACAACATGCTCTTCAAGGATCTCAGCTTCGACATTAAACGCGGGAAACGCCTGGGAATCTTGGGGCCGAACGGCTGCGGGAAAACGACGCTCCTCAAAATCCTGCTCGGCGAAGAAGAGCCGACCGAGGGCAAAGTCCATCGCGGGCACCTCGTGCAAATCGGCTATCTCGACCAGCATTTGAAGATGCTGAACGAAGAACAAACGCTGCTGCGCGCCGTTTGGCCCGAACCCGACGCAACGCTGACCGAACAGAAAATGCGCGACCTTCTCGGCAGCTTCGGCTTACAAGGCGAGATCGTCGAACAGCAAGTGAAGTCCCTCTCCGGCGGTGAACGCAGCCGCGCCGCGCTCGCCCGCCTGACGGTCGAAGGCGCGAACGTGCTGATATTAGATGAGCCGACGAACCACCTCGACATCTGGGCGTGCGACTCGCTCGAAGCGGCGCTGAAGTCGTTCGAGGGCACGCTGATTTGCGTCAGCCACGACCGCTACTTTCTGAACCGTGTCGCCGACCTGCTCATCGTGTTTGAAGGCCCGCGTCCGGAGATGGTTTTCGGCAACTTCGACACCTATGAACTCCTGCGTGCAAACCGTGCGAACGCCGCCGCGAAGGACAAAAAGGAACCGCCGCGCGAAGTGAAAGCGAACGCGCCGATCGACAAGCGCAAACGCCGTCGCAAGTTCCCGTACCGCAAAGTCGCCGAAATCGAACGGAGCATCGCCGAGTGCGAAGTGCAAATCGCCGAACGCGATGCCACGCTGCAAGGCGTCGAAATTTACCGCGATCCCGCGAAACTCAAACAAACAATGTCCGAGTTAGAACGCGCAAAAACCAACCTCGCGCAACTCTACGAACACTGGGAAGAAGCCGTGGAGCTGAACTGAAAGTGCAGGCGAAACGGTGATACGCGGGTTACATGCCGATGCGACAGGGTGCCGAAAGATCTGATAAAATTCGGTCCGTAGAGCGGAGGGCGTTTCACGCCGATTAGTTCCCAGAACTTGAGCCGGATCGACAATTTGAACTCGACTCGGTAGTGAAGAGGTTTCGTGAGGTGGCTGAGCAGGTTCCGTCTGACGCTCTAGCGACCGATTTGCAGTTCCGCAAGGCAGCAGAAGCGACTCTGAAGACGTGACAGCGGTATGGGTGAATGTATTCGCCGAAAACTCAAACGCCCTCATCCAATAGTTGGGGAGTTACGCTTCCGATTGGACGACGAAGATAAGAACGGCGCTCGCGGTCGCTGGTGTCAATCGCCGGCCATACCTGCGAGTCAGGGCTGGCGACGAACACAAGGCGCGAGCCTAAACCATGCCTCATCATGATGAACTGCTCGCTCTAGAGCGGAAAGTAGGCACTATTCGCCGATTCGCTGTTAACCTACTTCCCGATGCAAAATCGGCTAAAGATGCGATCGAGCAAGTCGTTCGTGTAGATTGCGCCGACCATCTCGCCGAGTTGATCGAGGGCTTTGCGGAGTTCCAACGCGATCAGTTCTTGCGGGTCGTCGTAGAGGACGTGGGCGTGAGCGCGGCGGAGCGAATCGATGGCGGCATCGACGTGGTATCGGCAACGGCTCTGGCTCGGCGCGAGTGCGGGCCGCGATAGCGATTGCACTTTTGCCGTCAACGCGGCTCGTAAATTCTCGAGGCCGTGGGGTGTGGTCGTCGATGTGGACAGTTCGCCTTCGCGAAATGCGAGATCCGATTTCGTGTACACAGTCAGCGTGTCGAACAGGTGTAACGGTGGCCGCAAGGCGTCGGGTTCATCGCTCGGCACGCACCAGACGACGATCTCGGCGCGTTCGGATTGCGATTGCCCCAAGGCTTGCGAGGCGCGATCGATGCCGTCCGTTGTTTCGCGAATGCCTGCGGTATCGACGAGTTCGACGCGAATGCCGGCGAGATCGAGAACGGCAGTTAAATAGTCGCGGGTCGTCCCGGCAATCGGGCTGACAATCGCGCCTGGCCCGGCGGTCGATAACGCATTGAATAGGCTACTTTTCCCGGCGTTCGGCGGCCCCGCGAGGACGATGCGAATCGGCCGGTCGCTGACGGTGCGGTCGTCGAGTTGCCGCTTCAAGTTCGTGAGTTGCGCGAGGCCCGTCGCAATGCGCAAGAGTTGATCCGACTTGCCCACGAACTCGATATCTTCATCGACGAAGTCCAAACCGGCCTCAATGTCCGCGAGCAAATTGAGCAAGTCGTCGCGAAGGGTATCGAGTGGCCGCGCGACGCCACCCGCGAGTTGCGCGAGTGCCGCTTTGAGGTCCGCATCGGTTCCCGCATCGATCACGGCCAGAACCGCCTCGGCCCGCGTCAGGTCTTTCTTTCCTGCTAAAAATGCGCGTAACGTGAACTCGCCCGGCTGCGCAGATCGCGCCCCGGCCATTAGCAGATCGGCAATCAGCAATTCAATGAGTGGCGGCGACGATACCGTGTGTAGTTCGATGCAATCTTGGCCCGTATACGAGTGCGGCGCAGCAAACAAATAGCGATCCGCAGGCAGCGGTGAACGCACGCCCGTAAGGCGCAAATGTCCCGAAACGAGTCGTCCCCGCGCATCGGCAGGCTCCGCGGTAAAGACGCGATCGACAATCGCGCACGCCGCCGGGCCGCTGAGGCGAACGATGGCCCTCGCCCCCGGCCCCGGTGCCGACGAGAGCGCCACAATCGTATCGTCGAGGAGTGCATTCATGGAGTGTAGTTTACGGTTTACGGAACGGCCCGTTCGCTTCCGGCACCCGTAAAGAATTACCGCCCATGCAATGCAATCACGTTTAGTAGCGAGGGATTGTTGCCGTTTTCGCGATAGTATGCATCTGCGTGGGTTTACCTCATTGGCGCTACGAGCTAACAAAACCGTTTGGAGTCGTTTTCAACTGGCGGAAGTATAGTGGAAGAACGATCCTCATGAAAACCGAACTCGCCCCATTATCGAAGTGCCCGGAATGTCCATCACTTGCCGCACGCTTGCGATCCTCGTTGTCCTCTTCGCCGCTTCGCCGGTGCTTGCGCTCGACCCGGCTGCGAAGGCGATCCCGGCTTCGCTGGTGAGCGTCGATGCGCCTACGCTGGCGCTGACGTTGATCGAACTCGAAAAGCAAACGGGCATCAAAGTCTCGGCGGGTTCGCTCGACCCAGCGATGCCGATCGCGATGCCACTTCGCAAGGTGCCATTCTGGAGTGCGCTCGAAGCGATTGCCGCGAACTCGGGCAGTCGCATTGTTACCAGCAAACAAGGAAAGCAGATCGCGTTCGCCAAGAAAGAGGCCGAGAATCGATCGAGCATCGACGGCGCGTTTCGCTTCGTGCCGAAAAATGTGTCGGCCCGAACCGATCTCGAACGCGGGCGTACCTACTATGATTTGACGCTGGACATTCAGTGGGAACCGCGGTTCCCGGTATTTCGTATCGACAGTCAGCCGAAAATTCGCACTGCCACCGACGACAAGGGAACCGCACTGACATCGCCCGCGATCTCGGCGAAAAGCCCGACGACCGGTTCCGCACACACGACGACGATTCGCATCGATGGCTTGACGCGGAACGCCCGAACGATCGCCCGCCTCGAAGGCGAGTTTATTGTGACGGCCAGCCCGAAGATGCTCGCGTTCGAGTTCGACGACCTGCAAGCCAAACTGCCAATCGTGAAGGAGCGCGACGGAGTGAAAGTGACGCTGAAATCGTTCGCGAAAATTGAAGACCGCTGGGATGTCGAACTCCATCTCGAATACCCGGCAAGCCACCCGGAGTTCGAGAGTTTCGAATCGTGGGCGACGGGCAACGCGATTCGCCTGATCGCACCGAATGCGGGTAACAGCTACGCCGAAGATAACTATGACATCACGGGGAGCGGTCGTAGCGTGGTGGCGGCGTACCGGTTCAAGGATGCGACAATCGGCCAGCGCGACCCGACAAAAGCGAAGGGCTGGAAGATCGTGTACGAAACCCCCGCACCGCTGATCGAGTTCCCGATTCGCTTCGATTGCAAGGACATTCCGCTACCATGACGCCGCGCGCGATTGCACTGTTGTTCCTCGTCGCATGGGCGGGTATTGCCGTCGGGCAGCCCGTTGCCATCGATGGCGCATCGGTGCGCGGGGAGTCGCCGCAGACGCGGAAGCGGTTGGCCGAAGCGCAAAAAAACATGCAGGACAGCAAGTGGGACGATGTCCTCGACCCGCTCCAGCAACTGCTCGACGATGCCGGTGACGACCTGATCGGAGTCGATGGCACGTCGTTCTCGGCTGCGCGAATCACCGTGCATAAGCTACTCGCGAAACTGCCGCCGGAGCCACTTAAAAAATATCGCGACCGCGTGGAGGAACCGGCGCGGCAACTCCTCGAAACCGGTAAGCGAACCCGCGACGAACAGCCGCTGCATCTGTTGCTCGACCGCTACGCGATTAGCCGCCCAGCCGAGGACGCGCACCGCTTGCTCGCCGAATTCGCGTTCGAGCGCGGCGACTTTGCACTCGCGAAACGGCACTGGGAGATGCTGCTTCCCGGAAAGCCGACCGACTTCGTTTACCCTTCGCCACAAGTGAATCTGGCAATTCCCCGTGCGAAAATCGTACTCGCCACGATCTTCCAACGCGACATTCCCGCGGCACGTACGCAACTCGCCGAGTTCTGCACGAAGTACGCGATGGCCGAAGGATTGCTCGCGGGGCGCACGGGGAATTATTGCGACACACTTCAGGAACTGCTGGAGCGACCGCCGCAACTCGCAGCGAATTCGGGTGAGTCGTGGACGGCGTTCGCGGGTGGGCCGAGCCGCGCTGGCGTGGCGGGCAGTTTACGGCGCAACTGGCCGAGTGCGCCGACGTGGAAAACGCCGATCCCGCCAGACCCGTTGGCCGACGCTATGCGAACCCGCTCGAGGCCGAGCGCCATCGGTGGGGCGCGGGCGGTGGCGTTCCACCCGGTGGTGTTCGGCAATGAAGCGTTCATCGCCGATGGCGGTCGTCTGATCGGCTTCGACCTCGCCACCGGTACATCCCGCGTCGCGTTCTCGAATGCCGACAAAGCGACCGCCGAGGATCGCAAACTGCCGCTCGCGTTCGATGCCGATTTCACACTGACTGCGACTGACACCGCGATCTACGCACGATTCGGACATGCCGCGATGTTCCCGAATGCCGCGAAGCCGAGTTCGCTGGTTTGCTGGACGCCGATGGGTGTGAAGTGGACGCGCGAGCCGCCAGTGAATGCGGACATCGCGGCTTCGTGGGAAGCCGCGCCGCTCGTTGCGAATGGCCGTGTCTGGGCGGCGTTCCTGCGTTCTGAAGGCGGGCGATTCATTCACTCGATCGCCTGCTACGACGACCGCAGCGACAAGCCCGTCTGGGTGACCGATGTGTGCGAAACGCCGATCGCCACGGGGAGCGAATCGCGGACGCGGCACGAGCCGCTGACGCTCGCGGGACGCAACGTCGTCTTCTGTTCGCACACTGGTGTGATCGCGGCGGTGAACGCGCTATCGGGCAAGTCGGCGTGGGCGTATCGCTACTCGCGCATCCGCAAAATTCCCGGCGACGGTCGGCACCGCGACATCGCCCCCGCCGTGGCCGCCGACAGTCGCGTTTTCGTCGCACCCACCGACTCGGATCGGCTGCTCGCCTTCGATGCCGAAAATGGCAATTTGCTCTGGAATGAAGGGCCAATTGAGGTCGAGCACATCCTCGGCGTGGCGGAGAATCGCGTCGTTGCCGCCATTGCGGGGCCGGTTCGTGGCGTGCGTTCGTATCGTGCTTCCGACGGTTCCACCGATGCGCCGCACGGCTGGATTTGCCACGACGACCCCGGCTTGTCGTCGTTTGGGCGTGGGCTGGTCGCCGATGATTTCGTCGCGTGGCCGACGCAAGCGGGGTTGTACTTCCTTCGCCTCGCCGATGGCAGTGTGGCGCGGCAGCCGCAGCGCGGCCCACATGGGAATTTGGCCTACGCGAACGGCGTATTGCTGGTGGCGACGCCGACCGAAATCTGGGGATACGCCGCCGAGCCATTGCCCGCAAAAGAACCCGAGCCGATCGCACGAATCGACGTTCCCACCCCGCGAAAGATCGCCGCGAAACCGGTGATAGTGCCGAAAGCGAAACTGGAATTCGCACCGAAGCTGAGCCTCACCGCCCCCGTATTATCGATCGGCAGCGCAGTCGGTTTCGACCGCATGTTGATCCCCGCAACCGGCACGTGGGGCACCACGCCAGCGGGGCCACGCTGGCTGGTGCAGATCGGCCGAAACCGTTCGCGGGCGGTGGCCACCAACAGCGAAAGCCGTGAGATCGCCGGTCGCGCCACGGGTGCGATTTACCTCGGCGCAAACGCGATCCTGTTCGGCGAACGGCGAATCGCCCGCATCGCGCCATGGTCCGATGACCGCACCTGGACGTACGACATCCCGCTTGTGAACAGTCCCGAAATCCTCGGTTGCGTCGTCGCCGGTTCGACCGTCGTTTGTCGCGTCGGCGAACATCATCTCATCGGGTTATCCTTCGACGATGGCCACCTGCTTTGGGCGATCGATGGCATGAAACGCAACTGCCTCGCCTCGTTTGCCTTCGACGGCGCGCCCCGATTCGACGCGCACCTTTACGCGGATTCCGCTGGCATTCTCGTCCATTTGTCGAATGGCCGGTGTTGGCAACTCGACTCGGACACCGGTACGATCCTCGCCGATTCGCCGAGTGCGGATTCGCCGTGGTTGACCGGTCCCGTTGCCATCGACGATGCCATATCGTTGGTGTTCGCCGACGGGCCGGGCCGGGTGCGGGCGTGGGATCGGCGGCAATTTCAAACGACGTGGACGAGCGATGCGGGCCGCGACACGAGTTTGCGCGGCATCTCGGCAGGCGTCGTGTTGCGGGGCGATTCGATCCTGATTACGGTCAACCGGAATCACGGCGTCGAACTCGAACGACTGAACGCCACCGATGGCCGGCGTGTCTGGCCGCAACCCGCGTACTTCCCCGTCAATACGATTGACGCGAACGCCTTGACGAGCGATGGCGATCACCTTTACGTACCGCTGCCGGATCGCATCGTGGCGTTACGTTGGGACACGGGCCGCGAAGTCTGGGAGCACGCAATGCCGACGTATGTCGAAGGCTGGCAGGCGAAGCCGACACGCGATGCGATTCTCGTGTACCCGGCCCGCGCGATCCGCCCCGACGAACGGCTGCACGGGTTGTTGCCGCCCGATCCTGCACGGTTATTCGCACGGCTTGCGGTCGCCGCAGACGACTACGAAACGCGAACGATCCCGATTTGGTTGCTCGAACCCGCCACGGGCCGCGTACAACGAAAAGCTGACATCGCCGCACGCGGTTCGCAACTGGGCGTGGAACTGTTGCCCGAAGGCGCGGTCTTTGCCGCAGGCGGATCGTTCGAAACTCTGCCGTCCCACTCACCCCGGAGCGCACCCGGTGCCGACCGATAACCCCGTCGAATTGACCACCTCGGAACCCGACATTCTCGAAACCGCCGAGCGTTTGCGCATCGGTGCGGCGAAGTTGCTAGCCGAGTGCAGCAAGGTCATCGTCGGCCAAACCGACGTGATGGAGCAACTCCTGATCGCGGTTCTGGCGCGGGGCCACTGCCTGCTCGTCGGCGTGCCGGGCCTCGCGAAGACGCTGATGGTACGCACGCTTTCGGATGGCATGAACCTCACGTTCAGCCGCGTGCAATTCACCCCGGACCTCATGCCGTCGGACATCACCGGCACCGATATTTTGCAAGAAGACAAAGCGAGCGGCGCACGTTCGTTTCGCTTCGTGCAAGGGCCGATCTTCGCGAATATCGTCCTCGCCGACGAAATCAACCGCACCCCGCCCAAAACGCAAGCGGCACTCCTCGAAGCGATGCAAGAACGCCAGGTGACCGTGGCCGGACACCGGCACGTACTGCCCGATCCGTTCTTCGTGTTAGCCACGCAAAACCCGATCGAACAAGAAGGCACGTACCCGCTGCCCGAGGCGCAGCAAGATCGCTTCATGTTCAATATTCGCGTCGATTATCCTTCGGAAGAAGAAGAAGTTCGCATTATCGAAGCGACGACGTCCGCAAATAAAACGCGAATTCATCGCGTGATTACCGAGGCCGAACTGCACGCGATGCAGGAACTCGTACTGCAAGTGCCTGCCGCGGAGTACGTGATTCGCTATGCGTCGCGATTGGTTCGCACGACGCGACCGGTCGCCAAAAACGGCGAAGTTTCCAGCGTGCCGATGCCCGACTTCGTGAAAAAGTACGTCAGTTGGGGGGCAGGGCCGCGAGCGGGGCAGAGCCTGATTATGGCAGCCAAAGCGCGTGCGCTTCTGAAGGGCCGAACCTACGTCGCCATCGAAGACGTGAAGGCGGTCGCGCTGCCAGTGTTGCGCCACCGCGTGATTGCGAATTACAACGCCGAAGCCGACGGCGTCACCACCGACGACATCGTGAAGCGACTCATCGAAGCCATCCCCCGCGAAGCGGAAGAAGCGCGACGATGAGTACGCCATCGGACATTCTCGCTCGCATCGACAAGCTCGAACTCGATGCGCGGCAGGTCGTCGAAGGCTATCTGTCGGGTCGGCACAAAAGCCCCCGTCACGGCTTCGCCGTCGAGTTCGCGCAACATCGCGAATACACCCCCGGCGACGACATCAAGCACCTCGATTGGAAAGTCTATGGCCGCACCGAACGCTACCACCTGAAGCAATACGAGCAGGAAACCAACCTCGTTGCATGGCTCGTTGTCGATGCCAGCGAGTCGATGAGCTTCGCTTCGGGATCGCGTTCGAAGTACGACATTGCGTGCATTTTGGCGGGCGCGATTGCGCACCTCGTGCTTCAGCAATCGGATAGCATCGGGATGGTGTCGTTCGCGGATCGCATCCAGCAGTTTCTGCGGCCGTCGGCCCGTTCGGGTAGCCACTACCGCGAGTTGCTCAAACTCCTTGCCACCGGGCCAACGACCAACGCTTCGACTACGGGGGCAGTGTTAAACGAACTTGCGGGCCGCACGGGGCGGCGAGGGATCGCGTTCCTCATCAGCGATCTGCTCGACGATGTGCCCGAGATCCTCGACGGCATCCGCCATCTAAAATACCAGAAGCACGAAGTGGTCGTGATTCACGTTCTCGATGCCGCCGAACTCGATTTCCCGTTCCGTCACCCGACGCTTTTCAAGGGGCTGGAAGCAATTGCCGAACTGAGCACCGACCCACTCTCGGTGCGCGATAGTTACCTCGCCGAACTCAACGCTCACCTCGGAGCCATCGAAGAAGGCTGCCGCGTCTTGCAGTCCGATTATCTGCGCGTGCGAACCGACGACGACCTCGGCACCGTGCTATCGGGTTACTTCCAGAAACGCGGCAGTCGGTAGCGTAACGGTCACGGCTTGGGGAACAAGAACAGACGAATGGTCATGGCGACCGCGAACGAAATCAACAGTCCGAACATCCAGCGAATGAGAAGCATATCGCCACTCAGCTTCGTGTAAATCATGTCGATCTTGGAGTTCAACAGTTCGATTTTGCCGGTCAATTCTAAACGCAATTGTTCGATCTTAGCAGTGAGATCAGATTTATTCTGTTCGATCTTGGCGGTGAGTTCGGTTTTGTTTTGATCGATCTTGGCGGTGATGCGCTGTTTGAGTTCGCGGAATTTACCGTCCAGATCCGCAACGAGACGTTTGAGGTCTTCTTTCGTTGCCACTTCGCGGAAGTTGATCGAGAAGACTTCCGAGAGAACCTGCGCTTCTGCCTCGGCTTGCTTGTCGGGCACGCCGACCGCTTTGAGTGCATTCGCGAATTTCAGCGTGTCGAATGTTGCCGAGGCCATGTTTGCTACCAATGGGGTTAAATGCATTATGCGCGAAGAGCGACGGGAATGCAATCGCTTGCAACAACGGCCACAAGCACCCAGGTACGACGTGGACGTCTTGCCTTGCGCGTTTTGAAGTTGCGCAATTCTCATGTAGGGGCACCCCTCGTGGGTGCCGGTTCTACTGACAGGAACTGGGAGGTTGACCCGGTTGACCCAAGGGCACACGCAAGGGGTGCCCCTACGAAACTCTCAGCCTCACAATTTCCGCCTCGCGTTTGTAACCCTGTTGGTTCCGCATTCTCGTGGTTCCCCTTGCGCTGAGGCTGGCACGATTACGGCACTGCACCGGCGTGCGTGCAGACGGTGGCTGCGATCTCGCAGGCGTTCCGCAGGTTGATTTTGTGTGGCATGCCACGAAGCACGCCGAGGAGAAACGAGGCTGCGAAGGAATCGCCCGCGCCAACAGTATCGACGACGGCGACGGCGATTCCCGGCTGATGCACGACTTCGTCGGGCGCGACGAGCACCGCGCCGTTCGCACCGCACGTCATCACGACCATGTCCAAGTTTTGGGATTCGCGCAGTTGCCGAAGCCGGGCTTCTTCGGACGCGCGGTTGTCGATGCCACATGCGGCACAGACTTCGTTCAATTCTTCGTCGCTGAGTTTCAGAATGCTCGCCAGCGCAATCGACTCGCGAATACAAGTGGCATCTGTAAAGGGCGGGCGAAGGTTAATATCGACCAGCCGCGGGATCCCCGCCACTCGCGCGATCTCGATGCACTTGCGGATGGTGTTGCGAGAGAGTTCGAACCGCTGACCGAGCGTACCGAAGCAGACCGCATCGGCCTGTTTGACCTTTTCTTCCCGTTCGTCGATCCATGCGATTTGATCCCACGCCACGCCTTCGTGAATCGTGTACGTCGGCTTGCCGGCCTCGTTCAAGGCCACCGTCACGGTGCCCGTTGGCGATTCGGGAACGATGGAAATGTGAGAAATATCGATGCCGAAGCCGCGCAGAATCGCGAGCGATTCGCGTCCTCGTCGGTCGTCGCCGACGGCACTGATGATGGCAACATCCGCACCGAGAATCGCTGCATGACAAGCAAAGTTGGCCGGCGCGCCACCGAAGCGTTCACCATCCGCGAACGCGTCCCAGAGCACTTCGCCGAGCGAGAGTATCACAGGCTTCGTCATTTGATTTCCTCCAGGCTACGGCCCTTGTTTCGGGCACCACGAAACCAAACCGCGAAAAGAGGTATCCCGGTGGGCTCGCATTCACCATGAGCGGGAATCCCGTTGTCAGGATTATCGCGAAAATCCAGTGGGTGAAACTGCCGATCGAACGAAATGAAAATGCCGAACGCGATGGGGACCATCCGCAATTCGGACTTACGACGATTAGGACCGTTGTCGGAACGCCTTCCGAGGCGTATAGTTTGATTGCTGTGAAGCACCCGGGGGCGAACTGGTATCGACCGGGCAGTTGAGGTGTTTGGTTGCGTGCCGAGGTTGATCGGATGGCCTCGTAAAAATCCGATCAAATGATAACTGCAGAAACGCAGTTCTCTTTGGCTGCGTAAGGTAACACTTACTTCAAGCCCCGTTTGTCAGTCTTCGCCTGAAAGACTGCCCTGCGGACGCCAAGTCAGGCTCGCGAACACCTGAGAACCGGGCAACCGGTTCGCCTCGGTGGCGGTGATTGCTAAAAAAGCTGACCGATAGTTTTCCCAGAACCCTGTCTGCCGGAGTCTGGGCGAGCAAACGTGGGGCGGCCATACGGTAGGCCCCAGGAATAGACGGACTACGCACGTAGACGCCAGCATTGAAGTGCCACGGGACCCGGGTTCGATTCCCGGCGCCTCCACTAAAAAGCCACTTGCGAGCAGTCGCAAGTGGCTTTTTTCGTTGGGTTTACGTCGACTTCGACCCCGCAGCGCATCGTGGTTTTGATCTGAACTGGTCTGAAATTGGTCTGAAATCAGGCCACCTCCTTCGAGTTTCCGAGACGCCGACTCGAACGGCGTGTACGAGGAAAGGGGGCGAGCCATGAAGGAACTCAAACGACTCAAAGACGGTCGATACTTCGCGTTCGTCGGCTACAC
>Ga0105048_10004630_pt1 | contig 22323 bp, 26 predicted proteins | sample MAT05_FD_78382 | JGI IMG/M metagenome (GOLD analysis project Ga0105048, IMG submission 78382) | Freshwater microbial communities from Lake Fryxell liftoff mats and glacier meltwater in Antarctica - MAT-05 | ecosystem: Environmental > Aquatic > Freshwater > Ice > Liftoff microbial mat | place...
TAAGCACCCAAAGAAATAGGGATTCGTGATAGGAGATGCACTATGTTTTTGCACGCAATGACGCTAAGCACGCAAAGAAATAGGGATTCGTGACAGGAGATGCACTATGTTTTTGCACGCAATGACGCTAAGCACGAACAGAAAAAATAAAAGAACTAACCCGAAAACCTGAAAAACTCTGCGCTCTTTGCGTCTCTGCGTGAACCAATAGATAACACGTAATGACATTAAGCGCTAGCAGAAAAAACAAAAGCACTAAAATCTGAATCAAAAAAACTCTACGCTCTTTGCGTGCCCCGAAAAATCGGGACAAGTTTGGCGCGAAACATTTCATGCGTAAAAAAAATAACGATGACCGAAAATGAAATTTCAAAAATACTAGTTGACATTTTTATTAAAGTTCACAGTCAATTGGGGCCTGGTTTGCTGGAAAGCGTGTACGAAGCAGCTATTTGTTATGAATTAAGCAAAAGAGGCTTAAAATTTAAAAGGCAGCATGGGATTTCTGTATTTTATGATACTGTTAAAATGGATCTTGGTTTTCGCGCAGATGTAGTTGTTGAAGACAAAGTGATTGTTGAAATTAAATCCATCGAACACTTGCTTCCCGTTCATCACAAGACTGTATTAACCTATTTAAAACTGACGAACATAAAACTAGGTCTCTTGGTTAATTTCAATGTAAATTTAGTAAAGCATGGGATTAATAGGATTGTTCATAATCTCGAGGAGTGAGTTTGGTTTAAATCTGTGCAACATAGTAATTAAAAACGCTTGCTTTTCTTACCAAAAGCAAAGCCAAAAAAAATTCCGCTCTTAGAGTATCATGAAAATCGGGACGAGTTCTGTGTGCCACCTTCCGTAAAACCTCCGTCCACAAAAACCTTTGCGCTCTTTGCGTCTTTGCGTGCCACCTTCCCTGAAACCTCCGTCCACAAAAATCTTTGCGTCTTTGCGTGAACCCTTCCCCGAACCCTAGAAATTAAAATAAATGAAATTCTGTTGACCGCTTTTAAAAATCAGAATTGTGTATAAGATAAAAACATAGGCCATCCAGCGCAGTGACTTTGACAACAACGGTCGCGAAAGTTCTCCATTCTTAAACTGTAACGCATGCTCCTTATCTCTTTGAATCCATTCAGTAACAAGCAGGACTATACTAAAAAACAAGAGTACCCATAAACTGATTGCCTTACCAAACACTGGTTTCGAAACAATAGTTTTCGCGAAGAGACTTTTGTAATAATCCACTGCATCACCAATGGTGTATGACCTAAAAAGAACAAAAGTAAGGGTCACCAGCAAAAAGGTTCCAATCATATTACTTAACTCTTTAAAGCCCGGTAAGAATTTGTTCTTAGCGGGTTTCTTTCTTTTATTTATAGTACCATTCAAGATCAAAGGAATAAAATAACAGCCATGCAAAAATCCAAATAAGATAAATGTCCAGTTTGCACCATGCCAAATTCCTATCAACGTAAAGTTTATAAGAATTGCTGCAATCACTCCGAGCTTACCATAATCTCTGAAAGCTATACTTAGCGGAGTGAATACATATTCCGTCAACCAATTTGTAAGGGAAATGTGCCACTTACGCCAAAACTCAGCAATGTTTTGCGCGAAGAAAGGAAAGTCAAAATTTCTCGTGATCGTAAATCCCAATAACTTTGCGATACCAATGGCCATATCTGAGTATCCCGAAAAATCAGCATAAATCTGGATAGTATAGAAAAACACGCCGATGAGCAAAGAGCTGGCTGGCAAACTTTCATAGTTATCAAACACCTCGTTGGTCAGTGCTGCGCAATTGTCTGCGATTACCACTTTTTTAAAAAGTCCCCAGAGTATTTGCTGCATGCCGTCCACGGCCTGTTCATACTTAAATGTTTTTTCTTTATTTAATTGAGGAACCAGCAGATTGACCTTGTCGATTGGTCCCGAAATAAGCGAAGGAAAAAAGGAAACGTAGTTAAAAAAAACGCTCCAGTCTCTGATAGCCTGTGTTTTGCCGTTATTAAGATCCAACAAATAACTGATCATTCTGAAAGTATAAAAACTGATTCCTAAAGGCAGTATCAGTCCAAGCGTTTGTATATGAGCGTCCAGACCAATACCACTCAATAACTTCGCCATTGAACCAATAAAAAAATCTAGGTATTTAAACACAATCAGGCAACCCAATCCTTGCAGCAAACCGATGAAAACAAAAACAGATTTTCGTTTCTGATCTTTACTTTCAGAAATAAGAATACCAAGAACATAGTTGAGCAGGCTGCTTCCAACCAGCAGAGAAAGGAAACGCGAATCCCACCAGGCATAAAAAAAATAGCTTCCCGCCAGCAAAAATAAATTTTGAAAGCGAAGATTCCTCGCAAAGACAAACCAATAAAAAAGAAAGAAGACGCTGAAGAAAACCAAAAAGGGGATGGAGTTAAATATCATCTTACGCTAATTTTACTGAATTGAAGCCCCGGCATTTAAAACAATATCTAAACCATTCTCCTTGCTGGCCGAAGAGCACAGAAATTCAATAGCTTTCGCTACCTCTTCCGGCTCCACTAGTTTTTTTTGAGGCTGATTCTCTTTTATTTGTTCGATCAATCTTTCGTCTAACTTACTTGTGAAATCAGTAAGCATAAACGAAGGCGACACCGAATTGGAAGTGATATTAAACCTGGCATTCTCAAAAGCCCACACCTTGGTTAACTCTTGCAGGTAGGCTTTGTTGGCGACATACACCGAAGCTCCAACCGGAGGATTCCCAATCAACGCAGATGTAAGAACCGTAATTATTTTACCGCTCTTTTTTTTGCGGAAGGTATTTATCGCTGCCTGTGTAATTTCTATGACGGGAACTATGTTTGTTTTGAAAGAAGAAAGAAAATTTCCACTAGGCGTTTTATGAAAATGAGCATCTATAAAAGAACCCGTGTAGGCATTATTAATAAGAACGTCAAGACCAAGCTCTGTTATTTTGTTGCACAGGGTAGCTACTTCCTCTTCTCTGTTAAAATCACATTTTAAGGGGAAAGCATTTGGCAGGTCACTTTTAATCTTTCCTGCTTTTTCGGAGGAAGTGTTATAAGTAAAAAAAATCTCGTTTTCTTTTTGAGAAGCCAACTGCCTTGTTATCGCGGCGCCAAGACCAGATGCACCACCTGTTACCAATATCTTCATGACATTATTCCTATTTGTATTTTTCCTTTAGCTACAACCTTTGCCTCAGCATTTTTAAACTGAAATTTAAACTCCACTGCATTTACAGATTCAAAAATATCAACTACCACCGCTTCAAAATTCAGACTATCATTTAAATATACAGGATTCTTATATTGAATTTCCTGCGAATGAATAATGACATTTTTTATCGGCAGACATTCTCCTATAAAATAAGACAAGAAGCCATTCAAAATATTTCCATGCATCACTTTACCGCTAAATCCCTTGTCTATCGCAAAATTTTCGTCGGTATGCAGTGGATTTTTATCCTGAAAGACTTCAATAAAAGAGGTATACACTGAGTCGGAGATAGTAAAAGTTTTCTCAAAGCGGTCGTCCTTTTTAAACAGCATACTATTTACTTTTTATACAATCCATCATTTCACCGACGTTTTTCCAGCTCTGTATTTCTTTAGAAGTAAATCGGATCTTGAAAAACTTCTCAACGGATACGACCAACTGAATATGTGTGAGTGAATCCCAGCCATCCACATCTGCAGCGCTAGTGTTTTCAGTTAATTTTATATTTTCCTCATCCAGTACCTCGATGAAAATGGTATTTATATTTTTTAAAACCTCTGTCCTCTCCATAGAATTAATTTTTATGCGCTTTTATATAAGTTGTTCTGCGAGTATGATCGGCGGTGTTTAATATCCAGCCCTGTCCCGACTTTTCGAAGCCCAAACTTTTATAGTGATCCTTCACCATTTCATTTTTGGCTGTAGGCCGATACTCTCCTTTTATAAATTTAAAGTTTTTTTCTTTTGCAAAGTCTGAAATCGTGTTCAACACAAAATTCTCCATTCCTCTTTTTAAAACCCTGCAGCTCATGAACCAGGCAGAGATGAACAATGTGTCTACTTTTTCCTTTTCCAGAATCACCACACAGATCATTCCATTGTCACCAAACTTATCTTTCAATGTGAACGAAAAAGTAAAATGATCCATAGAAGATGAAAGTAATTCTATATCTGTCTCCGTGTACCTTGCCGTTCTCAAATTAAATTGGTTAGAGCGCTGAGAGAGTTGTGCAACACGCGGAATGTTGAATCTATTAAAAGACTCCACTACGGAAACCATTTCCAGGTTCTTGAGAAAATCTTCTTCGTTTGTAAAGCTTTTTGAAAGGCTGGTTCTTTCTGCTTCTACCTGATAGAGTTTGGTACGTTCAGCATCTTCGTTCGAAAAAGAAATGGTCTCGAATAAATTTAAATTGTAGAGGTACTCCAGATAATCCGCAGGGTCCTCCGGAAGCTCAGGAACGGTAATCCCAGGAATGTTTTCGCGTACTATGTTTCTTTCAAAAGGATTGTCGTCAAGAAATACCATAGAATCAAAACCAATATTCAAGATGCTTTGAATGCGACGGATATTATCTGCTTTGTTCTCCCAATTAGCAACAAACACTGCAATATCTTCCATCCGTATTACCATATCCGGATGCTTTTCAAAAGGCTCGCGGGCAATCGACTCTGTATTTTTACTGCAAACCGCCAGAATAATTCCCCGGTTCTTTAACTTTTTAATCCAGCCCTGAAATTCGGTGAAAGCTTTTCCTATGCCGAGGGTTCCGAGTTGAATATTCTCCATGCCATCATCACCAATAATTCCACCCCACAGGGTGTTATCAAGATCGAGGATAAGACACTTTTTGGATTTGCCGTACATCGCGCCGATCAGATCCACGGTGCGCGCCGCAACAAGTGGCAAAACATCCATACTTAACACCATTTCGGTATTTACATAAATGGAAGTATGGAACAGAGCCGATTTACCACAGGAATTCTGTACCGACACCAAATCACAAATGTAAAAATTCGGATGCGCTACAGCGTATTTCATTAACTCATAGTTTAGCTTTCGGAGCTGAAATAAAAACGACGACTCCAGCTTGTTGGCATAGTTTCCAAAAACAGAATCATTTATTTCAGAATAATTGTAGTAAATAATTTTTGCGGCAACACGATCAGAAATCACAGAACACAGGCTTTCTACAAGTGCTAAACGTTCATCTGCCAAATGGGTGTGGGCTTCTGGCAACAGCTTGTTGTATTTGCTCATGAGCTTATGGCTCGCTTGAAATACAATAACAACTTCTGGTTTGAATGCGTACAACTCCGAATTCTCATCAAACACCTGACGTTCTATCTGGTCAAAATCGGCTTCAACGATCTGCAGATCGAATCCCGCATCATAACCCGTTGCCCGGAGGGTCTGGTTTAAAAATTGAGTGGCGGTATCTCCAAGAAGCGCCACTTTGATTTTCTTCAGACCTGAGAAATCTTTCTTCAAATTGTTTTTGAGTTTTAAAAAATCCTTCATGCTTCTGCCCGATTACGATTACTGGCAAAGGCTAAGCAAAAATTATCCTGGTAATAAAAAGCACTGAGCGCCAAGTTCATTTTTTTGCGACTAAGATACGAGAAAAGAGAGCAGAAGCAAAGGCGCAGGCCTATTTTTGTCTTGCAATCAAATCTCAAATTCTCGTTTTGCAAGAATCTTTTCAGCTGTAGTTAATTCTACAAAGTATCTGCCTTTCGGAAGACCTTTAATGGGAAGGTCCAGCTTATATATCTCATTTGCACAAACTTTTATCCACTCGCTTCTTATCTGGCAAACAGGTAAACCTTTTTCATCCCTTACCCACAAGGTTCCATACGCTTCCTTTTCGTTAGAATACGAAATAGGGCCTTGTAAGCGAAGGTTTACAAAAGAAAAGGCGCCACTCTTGTACACGTATTTTTTCGAAATGATTCTGTACCACGGCAGTTCTTCGCCCTTAAGCATGGCAACCATTTCGCGCAATGTTTGAGTTAACGAATCATTTTCAGAACTAATGTGTGCCGAAGAACGTTTATCACTAATGGCCCAAACGGCATCCTGCTCGGCCCCTCTGTCAAACTCTTTAAAATTTAAAAGCCGCGCAAGTTTTACGAGATTACTGTCGGCCAGTTTGTTTATGTCGTATTTTGCGCCGCTGGGTGGCGAGTGATGCGATGCCTGACAACAATACCCCTTTACGTCTATTCTTTTTTCTTCACCCGTCTTTAAAGCTATAATTTCCTCCTTCACGATAAGAATATCCTGGTTTTGGTCGTCCAGTGAGTTTAGCCGTCTCCCCGGCTCTACCATTATTACCAGCGAATCCTTAGTCAGATTTTTAATCGCTAAGTTTACACAAAATCCCTGGTAGCCACCACGACTGAAAACCTTTGTGCTAACTAATTTTTTATCTAAAGCCTTTTGAAGGCTCATGCTTTGATGCCTTGCTTGGAGCTGTAACCCAAGCATGCTAACAATAATTATAATCGCTTTTCCCATGGGTTGGTCTTTACATCATAATCCCTAACAAGTAATTTGGTTACAATTTTATCGCAACATATTTCTATCCTGAAAGAAATTCTGAGATAATTTTGTAATTTGCTTTTGTAAAATAACGAGTCCAATTTCATGATTAAAAAAATCAGTCTTATTCTTTTCTACTTTTTGCTCCTTCAATGCGGGGCTCAGAATGTTGATTTCAGGATTCTTAAGGCCATAAACAAAAAAGAAATGCCCGTTTGGGACAAAGGCATGAAGGGCCTTTCAAACACAGTGAATCCCTTGATCCCCGTTACTTTTATTGAAATATGGGCTGATGGCTATTTTACAAAAGATAAAGTTATGATGCGCAACGGCTTCAAAAGCGCCATCACCATTGGGTTTGCAGCCCTGGTTTCTACCGGACTCAAAGTTGCCATTGAAAGGACGCGTCCAGCAAAAAAATATCCGGGCGAGATCATACAGCGCACGCACGCTGGAAAATATTCTTTTCCAAGCGGCCATACAACTTCTGCATTTGCTATGGCAACCGCGCTCACTTTAAGTTACCAAAAATGGTATGTGGCTGTGCCTGCGTATGCGTATGCAGGAATGGTAGGGTATTCAAGAATGCGCTTAGGTGTTCATTTTCCTACAGATGTTCTTGGCGGTATTTTTGTAGGAATTGGCTCAGGCCTTTTGGTCTGGCAGCTTGATAAGATCATTAATCACAAATAAGTTTTACTTAGCAAATTTAGAAAGCACTTCTATGAGATTATCAATCTCTTCTTTTGTATTAAACGCGTGAATGGAAAAGCGAATCCGCTCTTTACCAGGCTTTACAATTGGACTTTTCATGGCCCTTGCATGGATGTTCTTTTCTTTTAGTTCGCGATCCATCCGGTCTACCTGCTCATTATTGCCTAATTGAATGGCGTGAATGGCACTCTGACTTTTTACACAGTTTTTGAGCTCCCCCGCTTTGGAATAAAAATAGGCGATATTGCTTTGTAACTTATCTTTTTGCTCGGTCTCTATCAATAATTGGTACGAATGCTTTATGGCTTCTACACTGTAAGAAGGCAATGCCGTTGTATAAATAAAAGTCCGCGAAAAATTAATAAGATAATTCCTTAGAATCTCGCTTCCCACTACCGCTGCTCCATGACAACCCATTGCTTTACCGTAAGTGTAAACGCGCGCAAAAATTTTCTTTTCAATGGAAAGTGCGTTACATAAACCCCTGCCTTGCTTTCCGAATACACCAATCGCATGGGCTTCATCCACAATCAGAAAAATATTCTTAAAATCCTGGCAAATCTCCACCAGTTCTAATAAAGGTGCGGAGTCGCCATCTAAAGAATAGACACTTTCAACGATGACATAAATGTTTTCAAAATTCTTCTGATGTCTCTGGATAAGTTCCTCAAGAGCCTCAGTATCATTGTGTTTGAATTTATAATGGGTGGCATGACTCAGTCGGATGCCATCATAAATAGAAGCATGCACCCATTCGTCGTATAAAATGAGATCGGTTTTTTGCGCCACGCTGGAGATTAATCCCACATTGGCATCGTAGCCGGAATTAAAAATAAGCGCACTTTGACCATGATGAAATAAAGCGATCTGTTGTTCCGCTTCTTCAAGGGTGCGGCTGTTGCCACTAATCAGTCTCGAACCAGTCGCTCCGAATTGCGTCGGTTGTCTATCGCCTGAACCCTCATCATTAAGTGCCTGCAACTTAGCATCCAGTAGTCCCATTTTTGAAAAACCTAGATAATCGTTACTACAGAAATCAATTTCAGGAAAAGAGTACGTCAGCTTTCTCAACAAGCCATTCTGCTCTCTTTCAGCAAGTGCCTTCAGCAAATAGGTAGGATGGTGGTATAATGACATACAACAGGTGTTTAATATCAAATATAAGTATTAGAATCCACTTTTAGAAGTGCTTACGGGCAGAATTTGATGGATTTCAAACAAAAAATTTATTCCGCTACGATGCGCCCGTCACGCATAGTCATAGTGCGATCTGCCATCTTTGCCAGTTCAGCATTGTGTGTCACGATCACAAACGTTTGTTTGAAATTATCCCTGAGCTGAAAGAAAAGATGATGCAGTTCCTGAGCGTTTTTACTATCCAGATTTCCACTTGGCTCGTCAGCGAAAATAACTTTAGGATCGTTAATCAATGCGCGTGCAACTGCCACCCTTTGCTGCTCTCCACCGCTTAGTTCAGAAGGTTTGTGAGTCAACCGTTCTTTCAGGCTAAACATTTCTAAAAGTTCTTCAGCTTTTTTTTCAGTTTCCTTTTTATTTTTATTCGCAATCAATGCGGGGATACACACATTCTCAAGCGCCGTAAATTCAGGCAAAAGCTGGTGAAACTGGAAAACGAAGCCAATGTTCTGGTTGCGGAATGCCGCCAGTTTCTTATCACCTAATTTTGAAACTTCTTCGTTGTTAATGATCACAGAACCGGACGTGGGCCGATCAAGGGTTCCAAGAATAGTAAGCAAGGTTGTTTTTCCGGCGCCTGAGGATCCTACAATAGAAACAATCTCCCCCTGTTTTATTTCAAGATCCACGCCTTTTAAAATTTCGAGTGTATTAAACTTTTTATGAATGGAATTTCCTATGATCATGTTTAAGATAAATATAAGTAGCACATAAAGGTAATAACTAAAATGCCAAGTGAGTCCAGTACAAGGCCTACGCGCAGCATGTCCTTCATTTCTATTTCCCGTGTACCAAAAACAATGGTATTTGCTGCGGTGGCTACAGGCAGCATAAAGCCAAGGGACGCAGCAAACGTTGCCGGCATCATCAATAACAAAGGTGCTACCTCGAGATCCTTTTGCAAGGCAATCATCACCGGAATTGCTAATTGAATGCTCGCAATGTTGGAGGCAAATTCACTAATAATAGTAACGACGATACAGATCCCCAAAATAATCAACAAGGGATGTACGCCCTTTAAAACATGGAGACTTGCCGCCAGCCAGGTACTGAGCCCGGTTACTTCAAATCCGTAAGCAAGCGCAAATCCCGACCCGAACATTAAAATGATATCGTACCTCAACTTCTTCGCATCCTCCCAAATCAACAAACCTTCTCCCCTATTCTTTTTCGAAGGGATTAAAAATAAGAGCACTGCTGCAAGCAAAGCTACCACTGCATCGTCTACGTATTTCGGCACCACGAACACATGGTTCCAACCTTTAAATTTAAAAGGACCGAAATCAATGTCTGCTCTTGTGAACCAAAGTAAAATGCAGGAAATGAAGATGCCGAATACCCACTTTTCTTCGTAAGAAAATTTACCCAGTTCATTGTAAGACTTCTGAAAGAATGATTTTTCGATTTTCAGTTCTACTTTTTTTCGCATGAAATAAAAATTAAGTACCCCGAATGTTAACGCTAAAAAGATTAATGAAATGGGATAACCGATAGCACTCCATTTTAAAAAGTTAAGGTCTGTACTATCGGGAAAAGCTTCTTTAAAAGCCTTGAAAAAATACATATTCGGTGGCGTCCCCACGGGCGTAGCAAGACCTCCGATTGTTGCTGAAAATGCGAGTCCTAAAAGAAGTGCCGCTGCAAACTTTCCTGAGTTTTTTTCGATGTAGTGTTTGGTTTCCTGGATGAGTGCGAAAACCGCTCCGAAAAGCATCATCGTCGTGGCCGTGTTACTGATCCAGTTACTGATCAGGTAAGTGGAGATCATCACGCCGAATAAAACCGTAGCGGGTTTGGTTCCCACAACGGATAAAATCTTTAGCGCAATGCGTTTGTGGAGTTGCCACTTTTCAATAGCAAAGGCAAGCATAAAGCCGCCAATAAATAAAAAAATAATGCTGTCGCTATACTGTTGCGCAACACTTTTACAATCTGCAATTCCCAAAACAGGGAGCATGAGCACAGGGATAAGAGCGGTAACCGCAAGACTCACTGCCTCGGTAAACCACCAAACACACATCCAAACAGTGATGCCGGCCATAAGCGTGGTTTGTTTATTGTTTGGATCCAGATCTGCAAACAACCATACCAGCACCGCCAATAATGGACCCAGAATCTGGAAAAAATATTTCTTATTGCCTTCCAAAAAGTATAATTTTTGCTAATGAATTTATGAAGATAATTTAATTATCCGTATCGGTTAAATAAATTGCTAATTTTGTTTATTATGGCAAACCTGGTATCGCTGGCAAAAAAATCGGTGGAGTTCGTCTCCGAAAAACTGTGGAAAATTCGCCTGAATAAGGTCGATAAGCGTCAGGGCATTTTTATAAAACAACTCAGGGTTTTTTCTCTTGCCATTAAAGAATTCAGAGATGATAATTGCCTCGTCACAGCTACCGCTCTGACTTTTTACACCTTGTTCTCTATCGTGCCGATTCTCGCCCTTGTATTTGCGATCTCTAAAGGATTTGGCTATGAAAAAGATCTGCAGGACCAGATCCTTAAAAATTACAGTCAGTATGCCGACATTTTAAATAATGCATTTGTTTATGCCAACTCCATGTTATCGAGTGCAAAAGGCGGAGTGATTGCCGGTTTCGGGATCGCCTTATTATTGTGGAGCGTCATGCAATTATTAATAAACATTGAAGATAGTTTTAATACCATCTGGGAGATCAAACGCGGCCGCAGCTGGGTGCGCAAAATCACAGACTACTTAACCATTATGCTCGTTGGGCCTTTGTTACTGATCGTTTCAGGAAGTTTAACAGTAGCCATCGAAACGGAGGTGGGAAATCTACATCTACTTGGCTTTGTGGGGACATTGCTGCTTAAAGGATTAGCCTATTTATTAGTGGCAGGCACTTTTACTTTTTTATATGTTGCTTTGCCCAACACAAAGGTGAAGCTGAAACCCGCGTTTGCAGCGGCTTTGGTAGCAACCTTTTTATTTGAATTTCTGGGCTGGGGATATATTCGTTTTCAAATTGGCGCTAATCGCTTAAATGCTATTTATGGGGGTTTTGCCGCATTACCTTTATTTCTGATTTGGGTTCAATACAGCTGGTACATTGTTTTGTTCGGAGCAGAGCTGGCCTACGCCAATCAAAATGTTGATCGTTACGAATTAAAAGAAGACATTCAGAACCTGAGCAATCGCTATAAAAAAGTGATCGCCTTAATGATCGGTAATCTTGTTGCCAAAAGATTTTACAATCACGAGGCTGCTCTTACTGCCGTTGAAATTTCAGAAAAGCTGGACCTTCCGTCCCATCTTACACGCAACCTCTTGAATGATTTTGTGACTGCAGGATTATTCCTGGAAGTCATTCCTGAAAACGATAAAGAAATAGTTTATCAACCGGGGGTAACCGAAAGTAAATTTACGGTGCAGTATTTTATCAATACACTTGATAGTAATGGCATTAATAGTCTGCCGATCAGCGACACTTCAGAGCTTATTCACATCAATAAACTAATGGGGGAGATGGATAAAGCTATGGATACTCCTCTGGGAAATATGAACATTAAGGATATTGTGATTTAATTGAAAAAAAACTTTCTCATATTTTTTCTTCTGATCTTGTTAGTTCCTTCCTTCGCGCAGCAACAGGAAAGTCTTGTAAGCAGCCAGGACAGTATTGCCCAGGTGAAGGCTGATCGGAAAAAAACATATTCCGGGCCCAGGAAAGCGAGTATTATGAGTGCTATCCTTCCTGGCTTGGGGCAAGCCTACAATAAAAAATTCTGGAAGATTCCAATCATTTATACTGGCTTGGGAGGCCTGGGTTACATGTTTACCATCAATCAGCAACAGTACAACTATTTTCGAAAAAATCTGATCGCTGCAAATGACGAGGATCCTAACACTATGAACACAACGCGTTGGGATAGTCAAAACCTACAAACGCAAAAAATTACTTACCGAAAAAGAAGAGATATTGCGATCATTGGAATAGCAATTCTTTATGTTCTAAATATTGTAGATGCGAATGTGGATGCCCATTTAAAGACCTTTGACGTAAGTGATGACCTGAGCATACAGATCGACCCTTGGCAGGACACTTACGTCGGACGATCTGAACTTGGCACCACCGTTGGTTTTTCAGTCAAATTAAATTTCAAATAAAACAAGATGAACATTGCATTGATCGGGTATGGAAAAATGGGCAAGGAGATCGAAGCCATTGCTTTAAAAAGAGGACATACCATTACTTTAAAAATAAACAGAAGCAACACAAATGAGATCACTTCTGCGGGTCTAAAAAAAGCTGATGTAGCCATTGAATTTAGCACACCCCATACCGTGCTGGAAAACATCAACACATGTATGGATGCCGGACTTCCCATTGTAGTAGGAACCACAGGCTGGTATGAACAATTTGATGCGGTCAAAAAAAACTGCGTGGAAAAAGACGGAAGTTTATTTCACGCTACCAATTTTAGTTTAGGGGTCAACCTCTTTTTTAAGGTAAATACTTACTTGGCCGAATTAATGAATAAATACGAAGACTATGAAGTGAGCATGGAGGAGATCCATCATATTCATAAGCTGGATAAGCCCAGCGGAACAGCCATTACCTTAGCAAATCAGGTGATTGACAAGGTTAAACGCAAAACAAAATGGAGCATCGATTCTGAGAGCCCTGAAACTCTTTTTATAAAAGACCTCCGCGAAGGCGAAGTCCCAGGCACACACATCATGAAATACCACTCTTCGGTAGATGACATCGAGATCATGCACAAAGCCCACAACCGTAAGGGTTTTGCTTTAGGCGCGGTTATTGCAGCGGAGTTCCTTCAGGACAAAAAAGGGATTTACACAATGAGTGACGTTATTTAGTTTTAACCTTTGAAAATTTAATTTCCGCTAAATCCGCACCCCTGCGGCTAAATTATGAGCTACCATTGGATCCGCATCTTCGAAAACCAAACTGAGTTTGAAAACTACATTCAGCCCAATACGTTTGTAGTATTTGAACTCAGAGGAGAAAAAATTTGCGTAACGCGCACCGATAAAGGTTTTTATGCGGTCCAAGAAAAATGCCCGCACAACGGAGCAAGCTTAAGCAGAGGGTTTTGCAGTAAAGAAAATGAAATTATTTGCCCGCTTCACCGCTATTCTTTTGACCTTAAGACCGGGAAAGCAACGTCCGGAAGTGGCTTTGCCCTAAAAACTTATCCTATCCAAATTAAGCAGGACGGGGTTTATGTGGGCATTAAGGCTAAATGGTGGGAGGCGTAAAGTTTATAGTCAATAGTTTATAGTCGATAGCTTATGGGCGGTAGTTTATAGACGATAGTTTATAGGTGTGAGTTGTTAATTTATAGGCGAGAATTAGCATGCAAGAGTTAATAAGCAATAGTTTACATTGTTTAGCGTACTCAACTCCTATTAAAAATAAACTATCGACTCTTAATGGACAAGGTCTGTCTTTGTAAAAACCCTTACCGGATATAACGCTGCGAAAAACCCAATGAGCATGATCAATCCAAAAATCCAAATAAAATCTTTTAGCTGCATCTGTATTGGGTAATATGGGATAATGAATTCGCTTCCAAATTTTACAAGGTGAAACTGCATTTGTAACCAGCAGATAAAAAGTCCTAACAACAATCCTATCAATGCCCCTATACCGCTGATCAGAAAAGCCTCGCGCATAAAGATACCTCTTATTAAACTAAGATCTGCACCGAGACTGTATAGGGTTTTAATGTCTTTTCTTTTTTCGATGATCAGCATTGTTAGAGCACCAATGATATTAAAAGTGGCAATCACTAAAATAAAAGCGAGTATGATAAACGTAGCCAGCTTCTCTGTTTCAAGGGCCTTGAATAATACGTCGTTGAGCTCGTAGCGGTTTTTGACAACAAACGCATCTCCTAATTTTTCCTTCAGAAGTTTTTGAACATGATCGGTCTCTCCTTCTTCACAGGCCAATTCCAGTGCACTAACTTTATTTGGTAAATCAAATAATTCGCGTGCTGTTTTAATATTTACAAAAGCATATTGATAATCCAGTTCGTCGTTCAAAGAAAAAATACCACTGGGCGTACAATACACCTGATTAAGGTTGTCGTCCGGATTCAGGTTACTCATTTTACCTTTCACCGGACTAAACAAACTGAGTTCATTTACATAGGCGTTCATGTTAATGCTTAACTGATTGGCAACACCTCTTCCTAACAAAATTTTTCTTGGTCCCGCCTCATTCAAACCATAGGAGCCTTCTAGAACAGCCGAATCTATTTTAGTGATCTTGTTAAAATTATAATCCACCCCTTTTATAGAAACAAGTGCCTGCTTGTCGATATTTTTAACAAGCACCTTATCACTCAAACTCTGAGAAATTATTTTTACTCCTTTTATCGCTTTTATTTCGTTCAGAAAAACATCAGAAGTCTCAAAGTATTTACCTTTTGAGGCCGTCACCCTAAGGTCTGGCTCAAAAGTATTGTACAGATTGCCAACTATGCTAGTGAGTCCGTTCATTGCGGAAAGTATCACAATGAGTGCCCCTGTTGTTACTGCAATCGCAATAATGCTGATCCAACTAATAATATTAATAGCATTGTTAGATTTCTTAGAAACTAAATACCGCTTTGCTATGTAAAAGGAAACAGACACTAGATGAACGAAAAATGGGAAATGGGAAATGTCAGACGGAAAATAAAATTGAACATATCGGAAATCACATCTTCCATTTTACCTGCTACAACTTACATTTATTTCTTGAGGAGTTCCTCGATTTTCATCGCGTAGTCAAGCGAGTCATCAATAAAGAACATAAGAATGGGAACTATTCTAAGTTGTTTCCCAATAATTAAGCCGAGTTTTTTACGGACCACATTGGTCTGATCTTCGATCAATTTAAAAACTACTTCCTTGTCCTTATTACCCATAATGCTCAAGTACACCTTTGCAGAGCTTAGATCGGGACTCACGCGAACAGTTGTGACAGTTATAAAGCCACCGCCGAAAAGCGAACTTGCTTCGCTTCTGAAAATTTCAGCTAATTCCTTCGCTAATAATTTATTTACTTTTTGCTGTCTTAGGCTCTCCATAAGGCAAAGGTAATCATTTTAAAATAAATTTGATTTTATATGCTACAGGGGCTAAAATGGCCTGTAACTTGTATAATTCGTATATTCGCCCCCGAAATGATCAAGCTATTCTCTGTTTTTAAATATATTAAAGGATATTGGAAATACGCTGGTCGAAATATTGCTTTCAATGTTCTGTTTTCTGTTTTTTCGGTTTTTTCCATTACACTCATTATTCCTTTTTTAGACCTTTTGTTTGAAAAGGACATTACAAAATATAATGAGTACGTTACTAACTTTACCACTTCATCCTTTCAATTAAGCATTTCATGGATCAAGGATTGGTTTTACGCCACAATGTCCAATTTAATTGTAAAGAACGGAATCTCCCCCGAGGAATTAATAAAAGGCAAAATGGAAGCCCTAGTATTAATTTGTGTATCGATTGTAATCCTTACCTTATTGAAAAACGTGTGCAGGTACATGGCCATGTATTACCTGGCACCAATAAGAAACGGGGTGGTAAGAGACCTTCGCAATAAAATGTACGATAAGGCTCTGAATTTATCTTTATCTTATTACAGCGATGAACGCAAGGGTGATATTATGAGCAGGATGACAACCGATGTGATAGAAATTGAATGGAGCATCATGCAAACCCTTGAAATGGTGTTCCGCGAACCTTTAATCATTCTCATTTCACTTGCTATGCTTATTGGTATCAGTCCGTACCTTACGCTTTATGTTTTTCTATTATTACCTGTTGCAGGCATTATCATTGGTTTAGTGAACCGTTCGCTAAAACGAAACTCCGCTATGGGTAAAACTATTTTAGGCAATTTGTTTAATATGATGGAAGAGACGCTCGGTGGCCTAAAAATTATTAAAGCATTCACTGGTGAAGCCTATTTAAATAAAAAATTCAAAAATGTAAATCAGGAATATTACGCGCTCCAGGTAAATGTATACAGGAGAACCGATCTGGGCTCTCCCCTGAGCGAAACCATAGTGATTGCTATTTTAATGGTGATTTTATTCATTGGGGGCGGCATGGCACTTTATAATGATGGCTTTACTTCGGCAGAGTTTATAGGTTATTTTGCGGTAGCCTCTCAAATTTTGGCCCCCATAAAACAAATCACGCAGGCCTACAATAACATTCAAAAAGGACTGGCCTCAGAAGAACGCATTGAAAAGATTTTGCATGCAGAAATTACCATTAAAAACAATGACAACCCCGTAATCATTAAAGAATTTAATTCTAAGATCGAATTCAAAAATGTTTCATTTGCATATTTAAAAGGGGATGAAGGCTATATCTTAAAAAATATTAACCTAAGCGTTTTAAAAGGCAAAACCATTGCTTTAGTAGGTCAGAGTGGAAGCGGCAAAACCACGCTGGCAGACATGATCCCAAGATTTTATGACACCGACCTTGGAGAAATCTTAATCGACGGCGTTCTCGTTAAAAATATTGAAATAGAAAGTCTGAGAAAACAAATAGGCATTGTGACCCAGGAGAGTATTTTGTTTAATGATACTATTTATAATAACATAGCGTTTGGTATTGATAGCATTGACGAGGCGAAAGTAATAGCCGCTGCCAAAATCGCAAACGCGCACGACTTTATTCTACAACAGCCCAATGGTTATCAGACAAATGTGGGCGACAGAGGCGGCAAATTAAGCGGCGGGCAAAGACAAAGATTAAGCATTGCCAGAGCCATTCTTAAAAATCCACCCATTCTGATTTTGGATGAAGCAACGTCAGCATTAGATACCGAAAGCGAACGCCTGGTGCAAGAGGCTTTAAGCAATTTAATGAAAAACCGCACCAGCATTGTCATTGCGCACCGCCTTTCAACTATTGCCAACGCCGATGAAATTATCGTGATGCACAAAGGTGAGATCATAGAACGCGGTAACCATCCTCAATTACTGGCCTTTAACGGCACTTACAAAAGGCTTTGTGATATGCAGAGTTTCAAATAACCCCTTCCCGAAATTTGAACGACGTAAGGGTAGATAAGAATCCATAAGAAAATTATGTGTGACTTATATGAACCTATAAATCTTATAGGGTGCAAATTTCAGCGCGGATTAACACCCTTGTATCAATAACTCTTCCGGCACAACTTTCGCATAAAGTATTAAATCATTTAACTTCATTCAATGAGCGGACAATTATTTATAGTTCCAACACCCATTGGTAATCTGGAAGACATTACTTTACGTGCTATAAATGTATTAAAGTCGGCAGACCTTATTCTTGCAGAAGACACACGCACTTCTTCTTTTTTATTGAAACACTTGCAGATTGAAAAGCCTCTGAAGTCTTACCACCAGCACAACGAACACAAGATCCTCGAAGAGCTGGTCGCGGCTTTGAACTCCGGAAAAAACATTGCCCTTATCTCCGATGCAGGTACGCCCGGTATTTCAGATCCCGGTTTTCTTTTGATCCGCGAAGCCATCGCCAATGATGTCACCATTATTTCTTTGCCAGGTGCAACTGCTTTTGTGCCAGCTCTCGTCAACAGCGGTCTTCCTTGCAACGAATTTAGCTTTTACGGATTTCTTCCGCAGAAAAAAGGAAGACAAACCCGCCTTAAATTATTAGCACAGGAAGAAAAAACATTTATCGTTTATGAATCTCCTTTTCGGCTCGTAAAACTATTGCAGGAATTTAAAGAACATTTAGGATCGCAAAGAAAAGCCTGCGTGTGCCGCGAGCTCACAAAAATGTTTGAAGAAACAAAACGCGGAACGATTGAGGAGCTTATCACATTTTATACTTCTAAAACTGTGAAAGGTGAAATTGTAGTTGTAGTTCAGGGAAACAAAAATATTGAAGCCGAAGAAGATGTCGAATAAATTCAGAGGCATAGGCGCTCCTCCGGGAACTTTACTTTACACAGGTGCGCAAACCAATGCCCGTGTAAAAATAACACTTATTGAATTTAATGAAACCGAATTTTTTGAGCGCGAGTTTTATGATTTCTCCGATTGCTCTAAACACATCAAAGACAACATGGTTAAGTGGATCAATGTTGAAGGGGTTCACGATACCGCACTAGTAGAAAGCATAGGAAAGTTATTTGACTTACATCCCCTTACGATGGAGGATATCGTGCATGTAGATCAAAGACCTAAATTCGAGGATTACGAGCATTACGTCCTGGCGATCATGAAAATGATCATGTACGATGAAGGGGTGCATTCTGAGCAGCTTTCCATGATCTTGACTAAGAATACCGTCATCTCTTTCCAGGAACCTCAGGGCGGAGACGCTTTTGACATTATCCGTACACGTTTAAGGCAGTCAAAAGGACGGGTTCGCAAACTTGGAGCCGATTACCTTTTTTACGCACTGATGGATGCAGTAGTGGATTTATACTTTCATACGATAGAACGAATCGGCGATAAGGTAGCCAAGATAGAAGAAGAAATAATTCAGGAGCCAAAAAGAGAGTCACTTCTTGAATTATACAAGTTAAAGCGTGAGGTGATCTCGCTCCGCAAACAGGTATGGCCGCTTCGTGATATGATTAGTAATTTATTGCGCTCAGAGTCAGAATTTATCCATGCCAACACCCAATTATTTTTTAGGGACTTGCAGGATCATACTACCCGCATTATAGATACCGTAGAAACCTACCGCGATCTGCTCAGTGGCATCATGGATATTTACCTCAGCACGAATGCCAACAAAATGAACGAAGTCATGAAGGTATTAACCATCATGTCGAGCATTTTTATTCCTGTAACTTTTATTGCCGGGGTATATGGAATGAACTTCGAATTCATGCCCGAATTAAAATCTCCTTATGGGTACGCTACAGTGTGGGGAGTAATGCTATGCGTAATGGGAGGACTGGTAATCTATTTTAAAAGAAGAAAATGGATGTAACTCAATTAAGAGATTAACCAATTTCAACCGCGTCAGGATATTTTGCTTTCCAATTTTTTAAACTTTCTTTTGTTCTCACTGTAATAACCGTGCGTGCATCAATACGTAGTTTAACAAGATACGTGCTCCCTTTGATTTCTGATCTTTTTGCTATTGCTTTCGTTGCCATAAGTACTATAAATTTTGTATCACAAATAAACCCATTTAAGCGGATTACTAACGTTAAAATACGTAAATAAATTGGGTTTAAATGTGAAATAAAATAAAAACGCCCCTAAAAGGGGCGCCTTTAACACATTTATATGATAAAAGTCTACTTTACTTGGTTAATAACCGCCACGAAAGCTTCGGGGTGGTTCATCGCTAGGTCAGCTAGTACTTTACGATTTAATTTTAAACCTTTTGCATTTAATTTTCCGATAAATTCAGAATAACTCATACCGTGTTCGCGAACACCGGCGTTAATACGCTGGATCCACAAGCCACGCATTGTACGTTTTTTGTTTTTACGATCGCGGTAAGCGTAAGTTAAACCTTTTTCAAGAGTATTTTTGGCGATTGTCCAAACATTACCTCTTGCACCCCAATAACCTTTGGTTAAATTAAGGATTTTTTTTCTGCGAGCCCTGCTGGCTACGTGATTGACGCTTCTTGGCATTTTTTGTTTTTAATTTGTTTTTGAATTTTAGTGCTCATTTAAGAGGCTTTTGACTAAAACTCTGGTTAAACATTTTGTTTAATAACCGATCTGGTAATTTTAAAAGGGTTTCGCTTAGATTCCTAACATGAATTTCACGTTCGGAGTATCTTGCTTGCTCACCAGCCCTGTCTTAGCTAAACCGCGTTTACGGTCTTTTTCTTTTTTAGTTAAGATGTGGCGTTTGTAAGCATGCTTTCTTTTAATTTTACCTGTTCCAGTAAGCTGAAATCGCTTTTTAGCACTGGAATTAGTTTTCATTTTTGGCATGTCTTGCTGTTTTTAGGAGGGCGAAGATAGGACGTTTACCGGACTTATCCAAAGGAAATTGTTGAAAAAAAAACATTTCGGCACAGAAAAGGCAAAATCTCGCCTTCAGCGCACTCTTTAAGGTCATGGGAGAAATAATACCGGTATTGGTTTGAGTCCCGCCTTAATTGCAGCAAAGTATTGTGGAGAGTTTTTCGGAATTTGAAAATTCTTAGACTGCACCCAAAAAAAAGATTGTTTTGCCTTCAACTTATTAATTTTCGGCGCTTCACTATGCAGCCAATCCTTTAACCACTGAAGTTTTTTAAGAACCGACTTGACTTCACTAGTATTTGCAGAACAAACTTCCACAAAAAAAACTTCCGATTTGTATGAAAAAACGTAATCCCAACGATTTAATTGAGGGTATTTAGCGGTAGTACAAAAATCTATATCCACACTTCCTTGAATCTTTGTTGTATCACCCACTTTTACTTTATTGCTATACTGCCCCAACGCTAATAAACCCATTTTATATCCCTTAGAAATATCCGGAGTTTCTTCGACTGCTCGTTTAAAAAAAACTACTGACTTTGCCATTATTTATTGTCTACAAAATATTTTGAAACAATATCAGTAGCTTTACCTGCAAATGCAGACAACCCACCCCATTCAGCAATTGCGTCATCTTCGTTTCCGGCATCTAAAGTGGAGATATCCTTTGTGACTACTTTTTCGTTTACTCTATCAAAATAAAAAGTCTTTATTTCTTTGCCAGATATTATTTTATCAAAAAGTTTTTTAGTTAGTCCCGTCTTTGGTAAATTGAATAATTCAAATAAAGCTTCCTCGCCGACCTTAGAATCTTTGAGATAATTAAAAACCCAAGCAAACTCTAATAAAACTGGAGAATGTGTTGAAATAATCACTTTATACCCTCGTGATAACAAATCTATGACCTGAAGAATCACAGAAATGATAGCTTGCGGATGTAGTCCCATTTCTGGTTCTTCAATAACAACGTATTTGTACTCATCCTTCGAGTCCGCTGCAAGCAATAAACAGTGTGATTTCAACAATATATTGTCTGAAACTATTGATATCATTGGTTTTTATTATGTGAATAGCTTTGTATCTTTGACTATGATTAAGAAAAGCAATCTCCCATCCCTTGTAGACGTTGTTATTGAACACAGAAAAATACCAACAAACTTATTTGATAGAGTAACCATTATTCTTGACGCGGTTAATATTGAATCCGAACTCCAAAAGTATTATCAAAAGGGTAAAAGCATTGATGGTAGAGAAAGTTACAGTCCTGTTGTGCTTTTTAAAATGTTGTTATTACAGTTTTGGTATGGATTAAGTGACGTATCAATTGAAGAAAATGTAAGAGATAGAATTTCCTTTAGTCGGTTTTGTGATATTGCGATGGACGAGGAAGTTCCGGACAGTACGGTTCTTTGCAGGTTTAGAAATATTCTTTCCAAACAAAATGCATTTGAAATACTTTTAAATTTGATTAATGATAAAATGGCTCAAGGTGGACTGATTGTAAATAAAGGAATTATTGTTGATGCAAGTGTTACGGTGACACAGCGGAAGCCTCGTGGGAAAAAGGAATATGAAGTTTGCGAAGATAGAAAAGAAGGCGAAAGTGAAACGGCTCCAGTGGTAAAAGCAATTCCACAAAAGCATGTAGACAAGGAAGCTGCCTGGATTAAGAAAGGCGGCAAAATCCTATACGGCTACAAACAACATTTGGCTTCAAACCAAGAAGGATTTGTTTTAGCTATTCATACTACATCAGCAAACGAGAGTGATACTAAGAATCTTGAGCCAGTTTTGAACAAATTAAAGATTGCTCAAAGAATCCCTGTGTATGCTGATAAGGGCTATGCTAGTGAAAATAACGACAACATCATAAAAGGAAAGAAATTAAAA
>Ga0105048_10004631_pt1 | contig 22322 bp, 13 predicted proteins | sample MAT05_FD_78382 | JGI IMG/M metagenome (GOLD analysis project Ga0105048, IMG submission 78382) | Freshwater microbial communities from Lake Fryxell liftoff mats and glacier meltwater in Antarctica - MAT-05 | ecosystem: Environmental > Aquatic > Freshwater > Ice > Liftoff microbial mat | place...
GGCGGAACGCCGCGAGAGGACCATTGAACTGCCCCGCCCGCCCGCTACACTGCCGGCGTTCCCTTTCCCAAAACCCCACGCACGAGAACCGACCATGGCACAGGCAATCATCGACCCCGAGGAAGTGCGGCGTTTTGCGAAGGAACTGAAGCGGTTCAATGACGATGTGCAGGCGCGGGCGGGCGCGCTGCAAGCACGGTTCACGGCGCTGGGCAGCACGTGGCAGGATCAGGAAGCGGAGAAATTTGCGGAGGAGTTCATCACCACGATGAAGGTGCTGAAAAAGTTCGTGGAGATCTCCGAGAAGAACACGCCGTATCTGCTGCGCAAGGCCCAGCGCATCGAGGAATACCTCAACCAGCGCTAGGCCATGGCAACTCAAGCGCGGGTCACATCGGTCGATGCACTGGACTCGCTCCGGGCTGGCCTCATCGTGTTCGTGACCAAGGCGCGGCAGTCCGTGGATGGAGTCCGCGACCGGGTGAAGCGGACGCGCAACTGGCTGCAGACCGAGCAGCGCATGCATTGGGAGAGTGAAATCCGGCGCAGACGCCGCGTGCTCGATCAAGCGCAGCAGGATCTTTACAGCGCACGACTCTCGGGGCTCACGGAGACGGTCACGATGCGCCAGGCGGTCGTGCGCAAGGCGAAGGCCACGGTGGAGGATGCCGAGCAGAAACTGCGCAACGTGAAGAAGTGGAACCAGAACTTCGACGGCGTGGCCGATCCCCTCATGAAGAAGCTGGAGAGCTTCCGTGAATTCCTCGACCACGAGATGCCGGAGGCGATCACCCTGCTCTACCGCACCCGCGAGATTCTCGATGCCTACGCGGAGAAGACCTCGCCCGGCGAGAAGCCGGCGCCAGCCGCGGCGGAGCCCAGCCCCGAGCCATGAGCGATACCGAGGCCACTGCCACGCTGCTGCAGGCCATGAAGCAACTGGCCGTGCTATGGCAGCAAACGAAGGACTCCTGGCGCGATGTGAAGGCGGACGAGTTCGAGAAGCAGTATCTCGACGGCCTCCCGAATCTGGCGGCGCGAACCTCGACGGCCATCGACGAGATCTCCGCGCTGCTTAGAAAGGTGCATCTCGACTGTGAGTAGCGACTTCGACCTCCGAGCCAGCAGGTGCCTCGCATTGCTCGGAAAGCTCACGCGCACAGTCGCGGATTTCGCACAGCGGGAGACGCAGTTATCGGGCAGTCTCGCGACGCGCAATTACCAGGCAACCCGCCGCCACCGCGACGCGATCTACAATCTGGACAAGGCGCTGGAGGCGCAGATTGCCGAGGCCCGCGCCGTTTCTCAGCAGGAAGCCGACCGCCTGACGGCCATCCACGACCGGCGGATGAGCCGCGTTCAGCGCCTCCACGGCGTCGCGTTGCGAACGCTTCCGCAGCGGGCGCGCGACGCGAAGGGAAACTGGCTCGCCGAACTCCAGATGCGCCAGTTGCGCGGGGAGAAGGCGCTCGCCGCCGGCATCCAGCAGAACGACGCCGACTTCACCGCCGCCAAGGCCGCGCTGCTGAAGCAGCGGGCATTGATCGAGCAGATCGAGGCGAACGCGAAGGCTGCGATGCGTGGGTACCCCTCGCTGGCGAAGCCGCTCACCGCGCCGCAGCCGGCAAGTCCGGCCACGGCGACACCCGCTGATCTTCTCGACGACCTGCGCGCAAAAGTGGATCGCGCGACCGAGTGCATCGCTTGTTTCCGGCAACTGCCGCATCCCCGGCTGTTCGCGATGGTTCCGCTACCGGTGCTCATCATCGTCGCCGTCGCCATCGGCGCAGCCGTGGCCTTCGCCCGCGGGGCCGCAGCACCGGCGTACCTTCCGGGCACGTTGCTCGCGGTTCTGATCATCGGCACCGGCATCGCGGTTCATCGCAAGGGAGCCATCGTCGCGAAGGAGCAAGGTGTCACGACAACCGAAGCCGTCCTGGCTGCCAGGCGCGCATTCGTCGCCGCGTGCGCGGCCGCCGACTCCCGGCATGTCGCGGAACGCCAGCGATTGCAGGACGAATACAACCGGGCGTTTGCCGAACTCGAGAAGAAGTGGACGCGGACCGACGACCTCGAGGCGGATTTTGAAAAGACTGAGAGCCAGAAACTCGGCGCGCAACTGCCGCGGATTGCGGCAAAGATTCAGGGCCGCCTCCAACGGAAACTGGCCGAACTCCAATCACGCACGGAATCCCGGATCGAACAATTCCGGAGCCAGGCGGACGGACAACGGAAGCAGTTCGAGGCAGCCCTCCGAGGCGAAATGGTCGCGGTTCTCGCCAATGAAAAGACGCAATGGGACCAACTCGACGCGGACTGGAAACGCGAGAGCACGCCACTGTTCGACGAAGTCGCGAAGATCAATGCCGCCTCCTCGGCGCGATTCCCCGCATGGACTTCCCAATTCGTCGAGGCCTGGACACCACCCGATCAATTCACACCGGCGACGAAGTTCGCGCGCCTGGACGTCGATCTCTCGCAGCGCAGCGACGCCATCCCTGCGAAGCTCGCGCTTCCCGGTCCGCCGCAACTCTCAATCCCTGTCGCACTGACGTATCCCGGGCAGGGCTCGTTGCTTGTCGAGAGCCGCGAATCCTGCGGCGGCACGACGACGCGTACGCTGAACAATGTCATCCTGCGCCTGCTCTCCACGACGCCGCCGGGAAAACTTGCCTTCACGATCCTCGACCCCGTCGGACTCGGCGAAAATTTTGCCGGCCTCATGCACCTCGGCGACTACGAGGAAAGCCTCATCAACCGCCACATCTGGACCCAGCACGATCAGATCGATGAGCGCCTCGGCGAATTGAACGCGCACATCGAGAAGGTCATCCAGATGTATCTGCGCAACGAATACGCCAGCATCACCGAATACAACGAGCAGGCCGGCAGCGTGGCGGAGAAATACTACTTTCTCGTCGTGGCGGACTTCCCGACCGGCTTCAGCGAGACGGCGGCGAAGCGGCTGCAAAGCATCGCCGTCAGCGGACCGCGTTGCGGAGTGTTCACCCTGATTCACTGGGACCAGCGGCAACCGCTGCCCGATGGATTTTCCATCGATGAATTGCGCAAGAGCAGCGTCTGCCTGCGCAGCGAAGGGCGGGAATTCGTCGTCGGCAAGGAACAGGGCGAGGCGGGCGCGAAACTCACATTGGATGCCCCGCCGGAACCGGCGCTGGCACTCAGTCTCGTCCACAAGATCGGCAAGAGCAGCGTGGATTCGAATCGCGTGCAGGTTCCCTTTTCCCAGATCGCGCCGGCACCGGCCGAGATGTGGACGAATGAAACCACCAACGAACTCCGCGTCGCCGTGGGCCGCACGGGGGCGACGAAGCTCCAGTATCTCGCCATTGGCAAAGGGACGCGGCAGCACGCGCTGTTCGCCGGCAAGACGGGCTCGGGAAAATCGACGCTGTTCCACGTCATCATCACCAATCTCGCGCTCGCGTGCAGCCCGGATCAGGTCGAGTTCTACCTCATCGACTTCAAGAAAGGCGTGGAATTCAAATGCTACGCCACCAAGCGCCTCCCGCATGCGCGAGTCGTCGCCATCGAAAGCGACCGCGAATTTGCGCTCAGCGTCCTCCAGCGCGTGGACGAGGAACTGAAGCGGCGCGGTGACATGTTCCGGAAACTCGGCGTCCAGGATGTCGCCGGATACAAGCGCGCCGGCGGCAGCGAGCCGATGCCGCGCTCGTTGCTGCTCATCGACGAATTCCAGGAATTCTTCATCGAGGACGACACGATCGCGCAGACGGCGTCGCTGCTCTTCGACCGCATCGTGCGGCAGGGCCGCGCATTCGGCATCCATGTCCTGCTCGGTTCGCAGACGCTCGGCGGCGCGTATTCGCTCGCCCGCGCGACGCTCGGGCAGATGGTCATCCGCGTCGCGCTCCAGTGCAACGAGGCGGATGCGTATCTGATCATGGATGAAGGCAATTCCGCGCCGCGCCTCCTCTCGCGACCCGGCGAAGGCATCTACAACGACGCCGCGGGCGCGATCGAGGGCAACAGCCCGTTTCAGGTCGTCTGGCTGCCGGACGACGAACGCGACCAGTGGCTCGAAAAAGTGCGCGCTCTCGCCGAGCAGCGCCACGACCGGCATTCCGGGCCGATCGTCTTCGAGGGCAACGCACCTGCCGACATCCGCGAGAACGAACTTCTCGCAGCGGCTCTCGATTCGAATCCCACTGCTCCGCCATCGGCGGCGCGATGCTGGCTCGGCGCGCCAAATTCGATCAAGGGACCGACCGAGGCCGCGTTTCGCCGCCAGAGTGGCGATCACCTTCTCATCGTCGGCCAGCGCGAGGACGCCGAGTTCACGATGGTCGCGCTCTCGGTGCTGGCGCTCGCGGCGCAGCTTCCGGTCGGTTCGGCGCAGTTCATCATCATCCACGCGACGACGCCCGGAGGCACCGACGCCGCGATGTTCGAGAAGCTCGCGAAGATCATCCCGCATGGCGTAACGCTCGCCTCGACCCCGGAGATCCCGGATGTGATCCGCGACATCACCGCGACGATGAAGGCCCGTGCCAGCGGCGAGACTCCGCTGGGCGAAGCGCCGTCGGTGTTCCTCTTCATCCACGGCCTGCACAAATTCAAAAAGCTGCGACACGAGGACGACTTCAGCTTTTCCAGCGGCAACGGCGAGGCGTCGCCCGGCGCTGCGTTCAACGATTTGATCACGGAGGGCAGCGCCCTCGGCATCCACATCATCGCCACGGTGGACACCTTCAATAATCTCAACCGCTCGATGAACCGGAAGGCGCAGAGTGAATTTGAAATGCGGGTCGTCTTCCAGATGAGCGCGAACGATTCCGCGAGCCTGATCGACTCGCCCAAGGCCGCCAACCTCGGGCTCCATCGGGCGCTGCTCTACAACGAGCAAGCCGGCCACCTCGAAACATTCCGTCCGTATGCGACGCCGGATGCGGAGTGGCTGGAGCACGCCGCCGCCAGACTGTCCGCGCGGACGAGCTGAGCGCGGCGCATCGGGGATTCCGCGTGTGATTGAAACTGAGTCCAGTGGATGAGCAAAATTGGGGCGTCGAGCGTGGCGCCAGCCTTTGGACTGCGCGCGGCTGGACGCCGCTTTTCCCTCGCCGCGGGTCCGACGCGCAAATTCACCGTTGCCCTGCAAAGCAACCCAGCGCCTTTCGTCCGCGCGGCGCATTCCGCGATTTCGCCGATCGCTCCTCCGCAAAGCCAAAGCGGCGTCGAGCCGCCGTAGTCCAAAGCCACGCGGCACTCACGCGCTGCCCGGCTTTGGCCGGCAACCAGCCTTTGGACTCCCATTGAAAACGGCGATGGGATGAACCGCGGATTGCCCGGATTGACGCGGATGGAAGAGCTTGCGCGTATTTTCGGGTTCACACTTGGCTCCCCCATCGGGTGAGAACGTGGTCTTGGGCAAGTGCCTGCTTGTCCGCATCAATCCGCGCAATCAGCGGTTTCCATTCACGTTTTTTAGGTTGAATCACGCCCGGACAATCCGCGTTCAGCGGAGTCTTGTCTTGCCCACCGCCAGCCGGATGTCGAAAATCGCCGCCGGATGGAACGCCCCTGCGCGACGCAACTCACCTCGGAAATGACGCCCGCTGAACTGGACGCGCTCCGGGAGATCATCACCCGCAACCCGCGGCCGGGAAAACATCTGGAGATCGGAACCGCGGCCGGTGCGACGCTCTGCGAAATGATGCGCGCCGCCACGCATCGCCCGCCGTTCGCGGTCGTGGATCCGATGACCTATTTCCGCGATCAACGGCAGACCGTGGAACGCAATCTCACCACCCACGGACTGCCGCTCTCCCAGGTGGATATCCGCGTGATGCGGAGTTGGGACGCATTCCGGGCGGCCCGCAGTTCGGGAGAGACGTTCGACTTTGTGCTCATCGATGGGACCCACAAATTCCGCTATGTGATGCAGGATCTTCACTGGGCCGGCCTCATCAATCCACACGGAATCCTCGCCCTCCACGATTACACGCCACGGCTGCGTGCGGTGAAATGGGCGGTCGATTATTTTCTCGCGAACAACAGGAATTACCACCGCATCGGACTCGCCGACTCGCTGCTCCTGCTCGAGAAAACGGCCCCGGATGGTCCCAGCGGTCCGCACGTAATGTCGCATGCCAAGGCCGCATTGATGCACCCGCTGTTTCAATTCGAGAACAGCATCCGCAAGCGGCTCGGAATGGGTGAGACCGCGTAGCAGCCACTTGAAAATGCCGCGCTCCTCCGATTGCACGGAAGGAACGACCACGGATCACGGGCGCAGGCGCGGTGAGAATCTGGATACGCTCTCTGAATTCGGGAAGCCGCTGCGCGGGGCTCCACTCGGAACTCGGAACTCGGAACTCGGAACTCGGAACTCGGAACTCGAAACTCGAAACTCGGAACTCGAAACTCAGAACTCGGAACTCGAAACTCAGAACTCGGAACTCGAAACTCAGAACTCGGAACTCAGAACTCGGAACTCAGAACTCGGAACTCAGAACTCGGAACTCGGAACTCGGAACTCGGAACTTGGAACTCAGAACCCTCACTGCGGCGGCGACATTTCCCAACCCGGCGGAGCCGGAACCAAGGACGGGCGGTATGATACCGCCCTCTGGCAGCGGTCGCTCCGCGCCGCTGCCAGCCCTGAGCGGGGCAATGCGAAGACATCTCCGGAGTCCGCACGCCGTCCGCGTTGGCCACGCCTCTGGCTCGATGCGGCGCGGAGCGTCCGCATCGAGAGGGCGCTTTCAAAGCGTCCCTCCTTGGGCGCCCCACAAGACCGTCGAAACGTGTTCGTTGTTTGGCAGAGAGTTATACTGCACGAATTGATATGGCTCGGCAGCCCGTCCGGCCCGGTCGCCGTATTATGATCCCAGCCGTACGGCAGTCAGCCGTCTCGGCTGACAGGGCGGACAGGCGTCCCGCCTGTAGAGTCGCACCGGAGCATGGTTTGCAGGCCAGAGGCCCGCATGGCCTGCCAGGCCGGAGGCCTGTCTTCCACCGTCGTGCGTGGGTTTTCCAACAGGCTGCTAGGCATTTGAACGAAAAGCTTAAGGGTTCGGACGAAGCCTTTAAGGGTTGCGGGCAAAGGCATAAGTTGGAACGGCCATGGCTTGTGCCGGTTGGGTGGCCGTGGCCAAAAGTAGGCTAGGGTTTTTGTCCGGTGCGCCGTTCGGGCCAAAGCCTTGGGCTACTTTGCGCGCCAGGTTCCTCAATTCAGGGACCTGGCTGCGGCGGACATGCCCGGCGCATTTGCCGTGGCGACACCGTTGGCAGCCGTCCGTCATTTCTCGAGATCAACGGCCCGGATGGCCCGTTGCAAAAAGGCGCTCCGCTCCTTTATCCCATTTTCTGTCCGGTCCTTGTTTGCATCGAGGATACTTTGGTCGCCCGACAACTGGTGCGACAACCAGCCACGGACCATCACGTAAAAGCGTGATTGCAGTCCGAGTTCTGTCACCGCCGTCATCGCCTCCGGTGCCTTTGGATTCTGAATGGCCCGTTCGATTGCCTGCACCTTGCGCCCAATCTCCAGCGCGGCCTGTTCTTCCTCCGACAACGCTCCTGTGATGACTGCCCTACTCTTGCCCGGTTCTTTTGTCCCACCTGTGGCCGGCGGTTTGCGCTCGACTTTCGTTCCGTCGCGCAGCTCTGCGATCCATCGCCCCAGCAGCGCCGCACCTTCGCCGTCTCCGGCCATCGTTCCCACCGGCGGCATCTGGCCCGGACCGCGGACGGCTGCCCGATACATGAGCACCGAGCGCTCCGGGGCACCCGGCGCGACCAGCCGCGCATCCGGGATCTCGAAGGTCGCGTGCATCGGCATGGCACCGATGAGTTCCAAATCCTTGTCGGGCGTCTCGAATGCCAGCTTCATCGCCGAGTTCCCGCCGGCATTTGGCATGTGACAATGCGCGCAGTTCACATGCAGGTAAGTGCGCGCCCGCGCGTGCAGGGGTTGTTTTTCATCGCGGGGATCCACGAGCCGGGGCAACTCGCCCGCCGGTAGCGACAGCAAGGATGCCAAAGCGGGCGCCCGCTGCGTGCCGGGACGCCGCACCATCCTGAACGCCATCTCCATGGCTTCATCGCCAAGCTTCCGCTCCACGAATTCATTGCGCCATTGCCCTTCCTCGACCTTCGAGTGATCGACCGCAAGCAGCCCCTCCCGCTCCCACCGCGCAATCTGATTCTCCCCATCGCGACCGGCGCGATTGAGTTGCACGGTGCTGAGGCCGAGGACGAAATTCGCCTGCCTGCTGTGACAAAGCGAACACTCCTGCCTGCCAGGGAAACGCCACGTTCCGCGCGTCTCCCCTTCCCCCGGCACGAGTGTGGCCTCGGTCTGCGCGTCGTTCCACGCGTAGGTGTAGCCGGCCCACTCGGATTGCTGGCGCAGCATTACGCGCGTCTCGATCCGTTTCCCCTCCACCGTCAGCGTCTGCGCGATCGCAGTCCCGTCTGGAAAACCCCAACCCCCGCGTTCGGCAAAGTCCATCCGCCCGCCCGGCGTCATTGCGATGTAGCGCTCCGCCGCAGCACCATCGTGCCAGCCGGGCGCATTGATCTCGTAGCCCATCAGCCCCGCGTGCGGAGTCAGCTTCGCCGTATTCGTGAAGAGGCCCGTCTCGCTCAGCTTCGTCGGGAAAGGCGGCCCGCCCACATGGGCTGGCTGCACCTCCAGCCGGTGGACGGCATTCCCGAGGTAATCCACCACCAGGATGTCGCCCTGCGGCGTCTCGCAGAAATTCGTGATGCCCAGCACCGTGTCCGCGATGCGTTCGTCGCGGACGAGCTTCCCACCCTCCTGCCGCGCAGCCCAGATCTGCCCCGTGCTGTGATCGCCGTAGATGTAGCAGCCCGCGAGATTCGGGAACTTCGTGCCGCGATACACGATGCCACCCGTCAGCGACCGGAAATCCGTGTGCGAGTGCTCGATTAGCGGCATCGTGATCGGCGTGGGACCGGCCTTGCGCTGCCGATGAAAATCGTGCCCGCCCTCGACGATGGGCCAGCCGTAATTCTCCCCGCGCCGCGCGATGCGCGCGTACTCCCAGAGGTCCTGCCCATTCTCCCCCACCCACAAATCCCCGGTCTCGCGATCGATCGACATCCGCCATGGATTGCGAAAGCCGTACGCCCAGGTCTCCGGCCTTGCGCCTGCGGTCGTCAGGAATGGGTTGTCCGCCGGGATGCCGTAGAGATTTCCATCCGCAGGATGATCCACATCGATCCGCAGCAGCTTCGCCAGCAGCCGCGTCAGGTCCTGGCCGGAATTCCATTCATCCGAGTTGCTCGTGCCGTCGCCGGTGGTGATGTAGAGCATCCCATCCTTGCCAAACGCGAGCGCCATCCCGTTGTGCCCGTGCGAGTGAAACTCCATGAGCAGCGTGCGCGACTCCGCATCGATCGCGCCCGTCTTGCGATCCATCGTGTAGCGCAGCACGCGGTTGTTAAAGTCCATCCTTCCCTCGCCGAAGCGCCCATTCGCGCTGATGTAGAGATACCCGTTCTCCGCAAACCGCGGATGAAAGCACACATCAAACACCGACTCATTCAGCTCCAGCAACACCTCCGGTCCGCCAATGCCCGTCACATTAGCCACACGCAGCACCCGGCTATGGCGGACCGGGCCGTAGCCATTATTCTCCAGCAGCAGGAACCCATCGCGCCCCTGCTCATTGACGATGGTGATCGGGTAAGTCGTCTTCAACCCAGGGAACGCATCTGCCGTCCGATACGGCAGCGGCGGCTCCGGCGAACCCACGAGCCGCGAGGCATCCCACGGCACGCGTTTCATCGACGCCCCCTCATGCGGCCCGACAAACTTCACCGGCAGGTAGTCCTCGTAGTGATGAAAGTCCGCCTTGCTCAGCGGCGTGTTCGTCGAGAGCGACTGCGTCTCCAGACCCGCCGACCAGTCGTAGCGACACAGCGAATGCTGCCACACCTCCCCCGGCGCGGGCCGACCGCCGGTCGGCAGAAAATCCCGCCACGGGATCCGTCCCTCCACCGTCCAGCCCTTGTCCTTGTCGCTCCAGTCATTGATCGTCCCGCGCACCTGCACCGCCGAGTCGAGGTGAAAGTCGCGCTCCTTCCCATGCCGGTTATAGCCGCCCGCACCGCGCGATGGCAGGAACATGTCCAGCTTCCCATTCGCCGCATTCACCTCGAATTCGTAGTAACCCGTCTTGTCCTTCGCCGGCTTGAAGAACAGCTCGAACACATCGCACGTCCAGATCGGCCCGTCCTGTTGCGTCACATTTGCGAACACATCCCAGTCCTCCATCTCCGCCGAGAAATACAGATACTCACGATCCCACAGCAGCCGCGCCTTCGTCGCCGTCGGAGGCTTGCGCTGCCCTTCCGGCAGCCATGCGGTTTGAAACTCCGTGACCACCTGCGCCTTCGCCCAGACGGCATCATCGAGCTTCCCATCGATCACCGGCGGCGACGCCGCCCACCGACACTCGAAATCCTCCGCGAACAGTGAGGAACACACGACGAACAATGCCAGCGGGATGGAAACTTTCATATGCGATCGAAGCGAGTAACCAGCGTGCGTCACGTTTCCAAGGACATACCTTCACACCGGCAGGCCGCCGGAGCCAGGAGGAGTAGCCCGCATATCTCATGCACCCGGCCCAGACTCATTGCCCGAAAGCTGGGGGAGCGGTGGCGTTGCGTAGCGTAGCTCTCCAGAGCTGCGCGGGTGGTTCCGTGCGTGAAGCCTCGTGTTGCGCAGCTCTGGAGAGCTACGCTACTTCCCAGTCACGCGCCGCCATCTAGCCCGCCTGCCGCCGTCCCAACCACCGCCGCATCCCCTCCACATCCTCCGCGCGCAGAAAGGCGACGTAGGTCACCATCATCGACAGCAGAAACAGCCCCAGGTCGTGGGCGAACAGCGAGATGCCCGCGTGCAGCGCGAATCCCAGAAGCGCTCCCCACCAGCGCGTCTTCCTCACCCACAACAGCACGGGGATCGCCACCTCGGCGAGCTGGACGGCGTAAGTCACGCCAGTCAGCAGCCCCGCGTATTCATGCACCCACGCCCCGGGCCAGCGTGCGTGATGCGACAGCAGGAAGTAGCTCATGAATTCCCCGTTTCTCCAGTAGGGATCCGGGTTGCCCAGCCGCGACAACACCGCCTGCCAGTAAATCACCAACACCTGGAGGCGCATGAGAATCAGTCCATGGCCCGATACGAGGGCCGGGATAATCTTCCCGCGCAACATTGCCGGCAACGTCCAGCAACTCCCGGCGGGGCTCACCAGGACCAGAAAGGCAAAGCTCCGCAGCACCGAGTCCCAACCAGTCGTGGAGAGCGGCGCGCGGGCCATGTAGGAGACGTGCCACACCAGCACCCAGAACGCCGCCAGCCGCGTGCCGATGCCAGCCATTAGCAGCACGAGCGAAAGCGCCGTCACCAGCAGGCAGCACGTCACCGCCGTTTCGCTCCCGGCCAGTGCGAAGATGGACAGGTAAATCGGGCTCGCCTCCCTGCTCACCACCGCGCGGTCCATCATCCCTGCATCCGAGAAAAACACCTGCCGGTCCGGCCACAGGAAGATCAGATTCAGCAGCGCCACCGTGGCAAAGGCGATCCGCACCGCCGCGTAGATGCGCTCATCCTCCGGTCGGAAAAACATCCGCTCCGGCCACCGGAGCCATTGGGAAATCGGCGGCATGCTACGGCGCGATCCCGCCCGGATTCGCGGGATTGAACGAGCGCGTGGCGAACACATACAGCTCCCCATCCCGCCGGCTCAGACTCAAGGTCCGCGTGTACTCTGCATCGATCACCAGCGACCAGCGCCCGCTGACCTCCTTCCCTCGCTGCGCGGCCAGCCGCCCCTCCACCCGGCGCAAATACGCCTCCAGGAAAGAGGGCTTCGAAGCCGTCATCAGCATCCGATGAAAGAGGACGTAGTAACGCGCGAGTTCCGGCTCCGGATACGGCGTCCATCCCGGCAGCACGCAGCCGCCGGTGGTATTGTTTCCCTTTTCGTCCTCCACCTCCAGCCGCGCATCGAGCGAATGCAGCACAGGGATCGTCTCAACCATATTCCACTCCTGCCGCCCACCAGCCACCAGCCGGTAGAAGTCCATCGCCGGACTGGCCGGAACCTCACTTTTCGGATCCTGCGGCACGATCGAAAAGATCAGGAACCCCGCATGCCAGCAGCAGAAAATGAGCAGCAGCCCCGCCCCCACGCGGCGCTTCCACGAGGAACCGCCAGCCTCACACAGACTGGTCGTCCATTTCATAGCATCGGGCATCCGGCATGGTGCGGATGAGACCCGCCTTCCACCACAGCGGCAAGTCAATTGGGCTGCGCCCCACGCGGCGGGACGTGATTCATTTCGCATCCACACAAGCGCCGCGGCGAGATCAGGGAGGGGCGCTTTGATAGCGCCCTCTCACTGCGGTCGCTCCGCGCCGCAGCGAGCCATAGGCGTGAGCAACTCTGGGGCGTTGCGGAGTTCGAGGATCCTTTCGCATTGCCACGGTCATGGCTGGCAGCGGCGCGGAGCGTCCGCTGCCAGAGGGCGGTATCATACCGCCCCTCCCTGCGCTCTCCACGACGCTGCTGGACCTCGTCTTGGACTCGGATCCAATCACGCCCCACGCGGCGGGGCGGCGGGTTTGTGCAATGAGCCGGCAAGTTTCCTTGCCTGAGGAAATCGCTATCCCCGGCGAAGCGTTCCGGCTAATCCGCAGGTCACCATTCCATTCCGCCAATGTCCAAAATCACCGCGGTCGAAACCGCCATTCCCGCCGGCATCATGCCGAATCTCGTCCTCGTCCGCATCCACACGGACGATGGGCTCATCGGCTGCGGCGAGACGTACTACACGCCCCACGCGATCGCTTCGCTGGTCCACGACTGGATGGCCGAACGCCTGCTCGGTGCCGACGCCCTCGCGGTCGAATCGCACTGGCGTTTTCTCTACGAACGATGCACGCCGTTTGGTCATCCGGGAGCGGAGATGCGCGCGCTTTCCGCCATCGATGTCGCGCTGTGGGATCTTCTCGGCCAGACTTGCGGGCAACCGGTGTACCGACTGCTTGGCGGCCCGGTGCGCGATTCCATTCCGATCTACAACACCTGCGGCGGGCCAGGCTATGGCGCGGTGGCCGATGCCAGCGTCGCACCACGGCATCCGGGATGGCCGGGCTACGGCGATGTCGGCAAGGCGGGTCCGCTACAGGACAACTGGTCATCGAATTTCGCCGCCGGTGATCTTGCCGAGGAACTCGTCGGCGAAGGAATCCGGGCGCTGAAGATGTGGCCCTTCGACGCTGCGGCGCATCGCAATGGCGGACTGCACATCTCGTGGGCCGACTTGGAGGAAGGCATGAAGCCGCTGCGCGAGATCCGCGCGCGGGTGGGGATGAAATTGGAAATCGCCATCGAGGGGCACGCGTTCTTTCACCTGCCCGCAGCCCTGCGCATCGCGGAGGCGCTGCGCGAGATCAAACCGCTCTGGCTGGAGGACGTGCTGCGCGTGGATAACGTCGCGACCCTGGCAGATTTCCGCCGGCAATCGGGCCTGCCGATCGCGGCGAGCGAGATGCTGCTCGGGCGCAAGGAATATCTCGCGGTCCTGCAAGCCGGGGCTGCCGATTACGCGATGGTGGATCCCACGTGGAATGGCGGCATCAGCGAGACGAGACGCGTGATCGATCTCGCGCAGGGATACAACATTCCCGCGACCATCCACGACTGCACCGGCCCGCTCACGCTCTTCGCCGGCCTGCATCTCGCGGCGTCTTCGACAAATGTCGTCTTCCAGGAAACGGTCCGTGCCCACATCCGTTCATTCTACGAGAAGCTCGTGGACACGCTGCCCGTGATCGAGCGGGGAAACGCACGGTTGCCGGCGGGCCCGGGATTGGGGACGCGGTTGCGGGACGAACTGTTCCGGCCTGGAGTGAATTCTTTCCGGCGCAGCGGAGTGAAACGCTGAGCGCGCAGGCGCTATTTTAAGTCGTTCAGCAAATCCTCCACGGTCTTGTCCTTCTTCATCGCCGCGGGATCGAGCGCGGCGGTGCGCTCTGCGTGGAAGCGGACGTGGCCCCAGAGCTCTGGGTGCAGTTCGGCTTCGCTCGGCGCGTCGGCGGTGATTTGCGTGGCTTTGTTTGCCCAATATTCGCGACGCAAAACCTCCGTGCCGTCGGGGCCGCTGACGAGGATGCCCCAGTCCAGCTTGAGGCGGAGGCCCGGCGTGATTTTCAAGCCGAGCGCGGAAAGCGGGACTGCGGCTTCGAGGACGTAGCCGTTGTCCGCGTCCTCCACCGCGATGCGCGCGGGGTCAAGTTTCATCACGCGGTCGAAGGCGACGGAGTGAACGGGGCTCACGACCTGCCACGCCTTGTCCGGCGGCGTACCGGGGACGACGGCCTGGTAGAGGACGGCGGCGGACTGCTCGCCCATGAGCGTGAGAAGCAGCCGCTGGTCGCCGGGCACCGGAGCCTTCCGATCGGGATCCGCAGCGGCGTCGGCGGCAAATTGCAGGTCCACGCTCGCACCGGTCTTGAAGAGGCGATCCCACTGCTGGCCTTGGTTTTTCAAAGGGCCGCGACGGGAGACTTCGTAGGCGAGGTAGAGATTCTGGTCGTCGTATCCGATCCGAAATCTCGCGTCGCGATCCAGTTCGGCGCTCACCGGCCCCCACTCGTTCAACTTTCCGTCGAGCTTGGGCGCGGACATGCGGTAAGCGTCGAGCACGGGCGCGCGGGCGTAGAGCACGCCGGCTTCGCGGGTGCGCTCCCAGGTCTGAGCGGCGGTGATGTCCGCCCCACCCAGCGCGAAGTCGCCGCCGAAGCGCTTGAAGCGATCCATGCCGATGACTTCCACGACGCTCGCGTGGTTGTGGCCGGCGACCGCGTAATAGTGATTGTCCGAGGTGCGCGTGAAGTAGCCTTGGAAATGTTCCTGGCCCGGAGTGATGTCGTCCATGGGCATCCCGCGTGTGTTGTTTGCGCCACTCCACGGCACTGCCTGGCGGTCGCGGATGTCACGGAAAATTTGACCGGCGAAGAGCCCGTCCGCCGTCACGATGTCGAAGACGCCGACGTTTGAATTGAACACGAGGAACTCGCCGAGATCGCCCGCGTGCGCGGTCGCGTGTCCGGCGAAGCCCAAGTGGCAGACCATCTGCGCGGAGTGCCAGGGCCTGGCGCGCGTGAGCGCGTGGACGCCCGCGCCTTCGGTCTGGTAGGTCCAGAGGACTTTGCCGTCAGGCTGCTGCACGGCGCAGTTGTAGCGCTGGGTGTAGTCGTCCTCGAAGTGGTAGAAGTTGCCGTCGTCGAGCCGCAACGCGACGCCTGCCCAGATGGCCGGCAGATCGGCGCGCACGTAAATCGGCACGCCGTCGGGACGGAATTCCTTCACGCGAAAACCGATCGGGCCCATCTGCACGCCGAGTTGGGAATCGAAGACCACGCGCACATTCTTCGGCCTCGGCCAGAGCTGGACTTCCTCGGGCTGGACCTTTTCGTCGCCGTTCAGATCGCTCCACGCGCAGAGGTATTCCATGAGCACTTTCCCGCCGAAGGCGTTCACGAGGCGCGGATCCAGCAGCGGCTTGAACTGACCGGCGAGTCCCACCGCCGCGACGAGCCGCGCGTGATCGCCCTCGTGCAGATAGACCACGCCGCACTGCTGCGACGGGCCATGGCCGCCAGGGCGCGTGTTCACGAGGTAGAGGCGCTTGCCGGCGTAGATCGGCGAATCGCCCGCGCCATGCCCATCGAGGGAGAGCAGATTCTTCAATCGCGACTTGCCGCTGGCCCAATCCAGCTCGAACTCGAGCGGGCCATAGAAGAGCCGGCGTTTGTCGCCGGGGTCGAGCTGCCCGCCACCGCCATATTCGGTGGGGCCGAGGAACTCCTTCTGGAACTTTCCATCCGCGCTCCAGAGGCTGATGCGCTTGGGCCAGTAGTTGCCGTCCACGGCCCAGACCTGATCGCGCGCATCCACGGCGAGCGCGGTGACGTCGCCGAGGCGGTTCGGGTTCCACGCGCCGCGCTGGTAGCCGCCGGGCTCGCCGATCTCGCGGAGAAACTTTCCGCCCCGCTCATACACGCGGATATTCTTCCGCTCCTTCGCGGAGTCGAAGACGTAGAGGTTCCCCGCGCGATCACACGCGAGCGCGGCGGGTCTCTTCAAATCGCCGGCCAGCACCCGGTGTGTGCCGTTGTTGAAATCCACCTGCACCAGTTTCTCATCCGAGACGGTGAAAATTTCGCCGCGCGCATTTGCAGCGAGGAGATTGCCGCGCGCCCGATCGCCACCAGCCTCTGCGATGCCCGGGACGTGAACCTCCTTCAGCACCTTGCCGGTCTCGCCGTCCAGCATCTCGATGCGCTCGGTGACGAGCGAATCCACCGCCGGCTCCCCGCCGAGGTAGCGCAACGCCGCGACACCGAAGATGCGGCAGCGCTTCGTGTCGAGCGTCTGCCCGCCGAGATCCTCGCGGATGCCGCTGGGGTAATGATCCTTCGTGTCCCACTGCTTCACGACTCGCAGGCGCACGGCGCGCGTGCTCACCTCGCGACCGAAATCCACATAGCCATCGAGGTAACGCGCGCAGCCATTGTTGCTCTCTTTGCCGTTGTAGTAGTCACGCAGCACCTGCCGGTAGGTCGCCACATTTTCCCAGCCCGCGTCCGCTGCAATGTCCACGGGCGAATCTGCCGCGCCGGTGAAGACATCCACCTCCGTCACCGCACCGTCCACCTCCCGCAATGCGAGGCCGCGAAGCGGTTGCGGCGACTTCCATTCGAGCGCGTAGATCCCGGGGTCGGCGGCGCTGAGCGGCGCGGTACGCTGCGCATCCCACGAGCCATCGGGTGCGAGCTTGCCGGAATTCACGCGCACCTCCGCCGTGGAGAAAAGATTCTCAAAGCGGCGGCTGAGCACCTTCACACCTTCGAGGCGACGCTGCCAGAGCCCTTCATCGGCTGCGGCGAAGCCGGACTTTCTTGCCGCAGGCTTGTCCGCGAGGTCAGGCGCTGGCGCGCCTTTCTTGTCCTCGATATCCGCGAGCAGATCGTCACTCACACCACCGCCGCCGCGCGTGAAAGTCATCCGCAGCGCGCGGGTCGTCGTGCCAGCGGGCAGCGGCACGACTGCCCACGCGTTTGTGTCGGTGAGCGGGACATCCGCCCAGTCCGTGCGCTCGTCGGGCCGCGGCGGAAACGGCGCGGACGGCTTTAGAACGGCGATGGAAAATTGCATCCTGTCCTCGCGCGGCGGCAGCGGGAATACAACGCTGCCGATGGAAACCGGCTTGGTGAACGCGAGCACGATGTGCTGCTGGCGCGTCGGATTCTTCGTGGTCTCGAGATAGACGAGGCCATGGTTCGGTCCGAAGCCAGGCGGCAGATCCTTCAGCCGGAAGAGGCGCAGGAAGTCCGTGCGCTGGTCCGGCACCATCTCGTGGGCCGCGCGCGGCTTGCGCGCGACCGGGTAGGTGGGGAGTGAATTCTGCAAATCCACATCGGCAGCCCCGGCGGCATTTTGGAACCAGTTCTCCGCACCGTGGACAGCCACGAAGACCTTGCCATCGTGCGCCGCGAGTCCCTGCGCTCCGCGCTTCCGCTCAGCGGCGGGTTGCAGCATCGCGAGCGTGCGGACCTTTTTGGTCTCGATGTCCACCGCCCAGATCGCCTCGGTGTTCTTGTCCATGCCGGCCTTGGCGAAATTGCGCGCGGGCGCGAGATTGAAAACAGTTTTCCCATCGCTCGCGAGCAGCCACGAGCCGGTGAATCCCGCGAAGGAATGGTGCCCCCATTGCTTGCGCCCTTCGAGGTCGCATTCGATCAAGGACACGCCGCTCTCCGCGACCGGCGCGCCGAGGAAGACACGGTCACCCGCGACGCAAGCCGCGCGCGGCGGCGAGTGATCCGCAAGCCAGCCGCCGGAGCCATCGGGCCCCGTCAGCCACGCGGGCCGCTCGGGGAAATGGCTCGTGACATTCGGATACGCAGTCATCTCGTAGCGCAGTTCCAGCGGCGGATGCGTGATCGCCTTCCAGCGATAGTCACCCGGCGGGACGTAACCGCCCGCCTCGTCCTTCAAGTCCCACGCCACGGTGTTCTTCCCGGCGGGTTGCGCTGTGTTCGCGATCAGGTTGCGCACTCGCGTGCCATCCGCGCGATCCACGACGAGCGTGACTTTTCCCGCCTGAGACAACCCGTAACTGATCTCGAAAGGTGGTTCGGCGGACACTGGCTTGACGACAGCCGGTGCGGGCTGGTCACCGAGGTCCGCGAAAACGTGGAATCCTGCGAGTCGCGCGACCGGGCCTTCGCTGGTCTTCGTGATCAGCAGGCGCAACGCCCGTGTCTGCACGGGGTCGAAGGCAAGCCAGCGGCGCTGACCGTCCTGGATCTGTTTGGATTTGCGGATCGTCTTCCACTCCTGCTCGGTGGCTGCGACGGCGTTGATGCCCGGCGGCCCGGTGAACGCCTGGAGTTCGAATGCGGTGAAGTTTTCCTGCAACATCACGCCATCCACCCGCCGCGCCTCCGGCCAGGAGAGAATGAACCACGACGGCTGCAACTCGGTGATGGGCGCGCGGGAATTGACGCCATTGACTTCCTTGCCGGAATTCACCCATTCGCCATGACCACGCGTGAGATGGCCCGCATCGTAGGTGTAGGGCGGGCTGAGGGTGGGCTTCGTGGTGTAGGCGGACTCGGCATTGGCCACGCCGGCCGGCGTGTCGTTCGCGAGGCGGGTCGCGAGCAGTTCGAGATGCACCGCGGATTTCGGCGAAGCGATCGCCGGAATCAGAACTGCGCGCGTGCGAGTGCCCGGCGGCAGCGGCGCGAACTGCGGAGAAGATTGATTCGGCTGCACGCCCACAGACAGCCAGTCGGAAGGATTCGCAGGATTTGCCGGCAGCGGCGCACCGGGTTTGTGGACGCGGACTTCACCCGCGCCTCCCAGAACCGTACCGATCGCCACCGGCTGCCTGAACACGAGGAGATACTGCACCGCCCCGCCCTTTTGTCCGCGGCTGGGACGCCCGCGTTTCCCGGCATCCTCGTCCTCCTTGGAAAAACCGAGCAACTCCCGCAGCCCATCCGCATCCAGCGCCGAAACCTCATTGCCGCGGAGCAATTGGCACGCGGCCACATCCAGATCCTCCTCCTTCACCGCGCCGGGAAATGGCGCGGCAGGGCAGGCCAGGAGTGTGCAGAAAAATGCGAGGCAGGCAAAGAGCGGGGATGATTTCATCGTGGGATTTGGTCGGGATGGCAGGCGGCGCGTGCCGTGTTCATCACCAATTATTCAGCCGCACGCGAGCCCTTTGTCCTTTGTCGATTGGGCGGGTAACTCTTGAGCAGTGTTTCGACCTGGCGTTGATAGCTGGCGATACGTTCTGCTTCGTTGTGCGCGAGGTTGTTTGTTTCGCCGGGATCGGCGGCGAGATCGTAAAGCTGCGCGGTCGTGCCCTCGGGCTTGGGTTGCTCTGTCTTCGGATCGCTGAAGCCGCCGGAGCCGAGACGGTTGATGAACTTCCATTGGCCGCTGCGCATCGTGATGGCGCCGAGCGACGACGCGGCGATCAACGGTCTGTCGGTCGGTCGCTGCCAGGGTTTGCCGAGCAGTGCTGCTGAAAAATCAACACCGTCGCTGGCTATGTCGGGCATGCCCAATAGGCCGGCGACGGTCGCGAGGAGATCCGTGAGTGAGACAAGCGCCTCACTCGTGGCGTTGACGGGAACGTGGCCGGGCCAGCGGGCGATGAGCGGCATGCGGTGCCCGCCTTCCCATGCGTCGCCCTTCATGCCGCGCCACGGGCCGGACGCGGAGTGGCCGGTGGCCTCGACGTTTTGCGGATACCACAGCGGGCCGTTGTCGCTGCTCACGAGCACGAGGGTGTTGGCGGCGGCTCCGGTTTCATCGAGGACGCGGAGGAGGCGGCCGATGTTGTCGTCGGTTTGCGCGACGTAATCGCCGTAGCTGCCGAACGCGCCGAGCTTCGTGCGTCCGCGAAATTCTTCCGACGGCAGCAGCGGCGAGTGCGGCGACGGCATGGCGTAGTAGAGAAAGAACGGGCGCTCCTTCGCACCGGCGGCGAGTTCGCGCAGGTCGCGCTCGGCGCGGCGCGTCAACGTGGGGAGCACATCGGCGTGGCGGTAGCCGGATGCGGCGACGTCCTCGCGCCAGAATTCTCCCATGAAATCGCGCGGCCAGCCCGGCGAGCCGTGCGCGGGCATTTTCTCCGCGGCCTGGGCGACGATGCGGTTGCCCTCGATGAAAACATACGGGCCGATGTCGAGCGACGACGGGATGCCGAAGTAACGCTGGAAGCCGCGGTCCACCGGGCCGCCGCGCAGCGGCTCGTCGGGTTTGCGCAGCAGGTCGTCGCAACCGAGGTGCCACTTGCCGACCATCGCCGTGGCGTAACCGGCGCGCGCGAGGATGCCGGGCAGCGTCGGCGCATCAGCGGGGATGAGCGGCAGCGTGGATTGATTGCCGCCGTAGTGCCGGTATTCGGGTTCAGGATGGCCTTTGCCTTTCATGCGCAAGGCATGCAGGCCCGTCATCAGCGAAAAGCGCGACGGCACGCACACGCCGCTGCTGGAATGTGCGTCGGTGAACCGCAGGCCTTGCGACGCGAGACGGTCAAGATGCGGCGTGGGAATTTTCGACTGCGGATTGTAGCAGCCGACATCGCCCCAGCCGAGGTCGTCGGCGAGGATGAGGAGGATGTTCGGGCGCGGCGGCTCCACAGCGAATGACGAATGCCGAACGACGAATGCCGAAAGCAGCAGGACGAGGGCGAAAAGGTTGCGCATGGTTCCGTTGAAAGTGACTGTCCCTATCATTGCACGGTCCCTTTCATTGCACGGTCCCTTTCATTGCACCGGCTGTCCCCACGGTCCCTGGGGACCTTGCGGGCCGGGCGGACCGGCGGGGATCGACTGATTCAAATCAAACAGCGCCTGCAATTGCGCGCGCATCTGCGCGGGATCCGCCAGAGTGTTTGCCTGTGGAAAGTTTGGGTCGAAGGGCATTGGGTAAGTTGAATGTTGAATGTCGAATGTCGAATGTCGAGTGTTGAGTATTGAGTATTAGCTATCGCGCGGCGATGCGCCGCATAGTGGCGCAGGCGACTCCGCCTGCGGCAGTCTGTTCCGGCGACTCGCCGGAACATTGGGCGGGTCGCCCGCTGCAACCAGGCAGGCGGGTCGCCTGCCCCACTTTTGCGCCAGCATCAGATTAGGAATTGGCAATTGGTGACAACGGTTCAGTGGATCGAGGAGTCGAAGGTCGAGAGGAGAGTGCTGGGCGCGCATGGCGCGCGACACTCCACTCTCAAGCCATCACTTCCCCATCACATCACCGGGCGCGCCACCGGCGCGCTCCACGGACCCAGGCTGGCCACATTCACTCCGGCCATGCGGAACCAGCACTTCTTGCCCGCTTCAGCCCCGTCCACGGTGCAGGAGGGCTTGGTCGGAGTCGCCACCTGCTCCCAGTTATCCTCGACGATCGGGGCGGCGCACATTTCCACGAGGAAGGTGACCGCGCCCGGCAGCGGGTCGGCGCTCAGCTTCGTCACGCCCGGCGTGCCATTGGTCGGCGCGCGCAGATTCGTCGGCGCCTCCAGCGGCTGCGGGGGTGTCGCGTCCGCTTTCACGTCAAAGCCCGCGCTCAAAAGCGCCTCGGGACTGCCCTGGGTGATGTCCTCGGTCTTCGCGGCCATCGCCTTGAACTTCGCCTTCCACACCCGTTGCGCGGCCTGGCGGGCCGCCGTTTTCGCCTTGGAGGTGGACTTCGCCGCTGCGCAGGCCGCATTGGCGGTTTCGAAGTCCGCCTGTGCCGTGACAAACTCCGCCAGTTCATCGGCATTGCCGGGCACGAGCGCGTTATTGGTTCCTTTGGTGATGACGTCCTGACCCTTCGCAAGTTGCGCGAGAGTCGGCAGGCCACTTACATTCAGTGCAATCGTTGCCATATAACTTAACTTTCTAACTTGCGAAACCGGCGCCCACACCGATCGGCCCCAATAGGATAGAGACCAGACGAGAGCGGGCAGTGGTTTCATGTTTTTTTTCTTCATGAAAAGGAGTGGGCTTTCGCCCGCTCCCAGAACGGGCAACAGCGCCCGCTCTTATGGCTTCGTTAAGCGCCATGCCGCGCGCTCCCGCTTTTCGATTTCCCCCTTCGAATTCCGATTTTCGCAGCCGGCACAAGATTCCCTGCTGCGACGACGCCGGTTTGCGCACCTGCGAAGCGACGGCTCCGATGCAATTCTCCGATCTCGCAGGAAGTCAGCCCTGCCCCGGATGACGA
>Ga0105048_10004632_pt1 | contig 22319 bp, 17 predicted proteins | sample MAT05_FD_78382 | JGI IMG/M metagenome (GOLD analysis project Ga0105048, IMG submission 78382) | Freshwater microbial communities from Lake Fryxell liftoff mats and glacier meltwater in Antarctica - MAT-05 | ecosystem: Environmental > Aquatic > Freshwater > Ice > Liftoff microbial mat | place...
GCGATGTCATTGGTGGCCCGCAATTTACGCATGTGGCGGGTTTCCAGGCATTTACGGCCGCGCGCAATGCATTGTTTCCTGGCGCATCCAGGGGCGTGTCTGAGCACGTGCCATGGACGACGTTTACCGAGCCCGAGGTCGCCCACTGCGGCATGAGCGAGGCCGAGGCTCGGCAACAATATGGCGATGCTGTGTTGGTGCGAACGAAGCCGATGACGACGGTGGATCGCGCCGTGACCGAGAGCGATGTGGCTGGCTTCATCAAAGTGATCTTGAAGGACGATGGCACCGTGCTGGGCGCGACGGTGGTGGCCGAACGTGCCGGCGAGATCATCCACGAGTGGATTCTGGCGATTGAACAGGGATGGAAGTTGAATCAACTGGCCGGGGCGATGCATGTCTATCCCACCTATGCCATTGCCAACCAGCAACTGGCGTCGGACTATGCCGTTGAATCTTTTCTGAACAGCACGGCGGCTAAATTATTAAATCGATTGAGTGGACGTGCGTCAAAGCTGTGACGGTATCAAATCAAAGGCCGCGCGGCTTCGCTTTGCAATCCCACGCGCCGGCCACGCCCTGCTCGGCCAGCACGAACTTGCGCACGCGGTGGGTGGCGGTGCGCGGCAATGCATCCAGAATCTCGATGTAGCGCGGCACCATGAAGTGCGGCAGGGTTTGTTTGCAATAGCGCCACAGGACTTCGGCAGTGGGCGGTTGTGCCAAAGATTCAGGCCGCAACACCACGCACAATTTGACCTCGTCCTCGCTCAACGCACTCGGCACACCCACGGCCGCGCACTCCAGCACGGCCGGATGCTGGTTCACCACCTGTTCGATATCGAACGATGAGATGTTCTCGCCACGCCGGCGAATGTAATCTTTGAGGCGGCCTTTGAAGGTGAGATAGCCGTCTTCATCCAGGCTGCCCACGTCGCCGGTGTGGTACCAACCCTCTCGAAAGACCTGTGCCGTGAGTTCAGGGTTGTTGTAATAGCCCGTCATCATTAGATGAGGCTGGGTTGGCCGCATGACGATTTCGCCGGCGGTGTTCGGCGGCACGCGCGCGTCATTTGCATCCACCACATGCACATCGGCTCGTGCGGGCGCAACACCAGCCGCGCCCACTCGTGTTTTGCCGCGTGGATGTTGCACCCACACCGCAACCCACTCGCTCTGCCCATACGTTTCCAGCAGTTGCAGGCCAAAGCGCTGCTCGAACGATTTCCAAATGGCGACGGGCGCTGCGGCACCCAGTGCAAATCGGGCCGGGTTGTCGGCATCATCGGGCCGGGGTGGACGGGCGTGCAACATGCTGAGCACGGCACCGAGATACGGAAACACCACGGCCTGGTGCTGACGAATGCGATCCCAAAAGCCAAACACATTGAAGTCCTCATCCAGCGCGACGTGGCCGCCACCGACCCACTGACCCATCGTCACGCCCATTGAGGTCACGTGAAAAAGCGGCAGATAGGTATAGGCGGTCTCGCCGCGCGCAGTGCGCAACAGGTCGGCGTGGTAATACGTGGGGTGATGGGTCTGTGCGCGGCGATTGATCATCACACCTTTGGGTCGGCCGGTGGTGCCGGAGGTATACAAAATCAGCGCGAGGTCTTCGTCGTCGACGCGCACATCGGGCGGACGCTCACCGCTGGCCTGGTTGAACAGCGACTGGTAATCAAAGCCATGGTCCAACGGGCCGTGCACATTGGGGTCGCGGTCGATCACCAGCACCCGGCAATCGTCCGGCAAGGCATGGCGCACGGCCTCCACGTTGGGCAACAGGCTGCGGGTGGTGATGAGCAGCCGCGGCGCGCTGTGGTGCAACTGATAGTGCAGGGTGTCGCCTTTGAGCTGGATGTTCAACGGCGTCATCGTCGCATTCAACTTGATCAGCGCCAGCCACACGAACACAAAGTGCTGGCTGTTCGGCAACAGCACGGCCACCCGATCCTGCGGCCGCACCCCCAACTCGCGCAGCAGGTTGGCCGCGCGGTTGCTGGCGTGGTCGGTCTGACGATATGAATAGGTATGACCCTCGAAGGTGAGAAAGGGCTGGTCGGCCAGCGCAGTGGCCTGGGCATCAATGAGGGCGCGGAGGAGCGGTGGATTCATCGCGTTGATATTGAGTTGATGGTGAGTTGGCGTTGAATTAAGACGTGTGAGGGTTACAACAGTTTGCGCATGTTGATTAATCGTGACGCCATCAGCAGCACGGCCAGGGTCACCCCCAGCAACACGGCCGATGCCGCGGCCACCAGCGGCGTCAGGTTGTAGCGCAACTGCGGCCAGATCAACGTGCTGAGGGTCTGTGTGCGCGGCGTGGCCAAAAACTGGGTCATCACGAATTCGTTGATGGAAATGATGAAGGCGAAGAACGCGGCGGCAAATAAACTCGGCCCCACCAGCGGTAACGTGATCTTGAAGAACACCTGCGCGGACGAAGCGCCCAGCCCTTGGGCAGCCTGCTCCAGTTGTTGGTCCACGCTGCGAATGCTGTTGCGCATGATGAGCACCACCAGCGGCATGGCGATCAGCGCATGCGCCAGCGCGATGCTGATCGGTTGGCCCCACAGGCCGATACGCTGATGCCAGGCCAGGCTTTGCATGCCCAGCACCACGGTCGGCACAAACAGCGGAGCCAGCAACAACAGGGTGATGGCATTGGCACCGGGAATACGGTGCCGCTCCAGACCCAATGCCGCAGCCGTGCCTGTCACCAGTGCAATGCCCATCGCCATCACGCCAATGATGAAGCTGTTCCATGCGCCTTCCCGCCACAGTGCATCAGCAAAAAAGGCTTGAAACCAGCGCAGTGTGATGTTGTTCAACTGGGGCAGGCCGATGGTTTCCTCGGGAGTGAAAGCGACAAATACGCTGAGCACGAGTGGAATCAGCAGGAGCGCCAGGGTGAGCACACCGGCTGCTCGCACGCCCCAGCGCGCAAGTCCATCGCCGGCATCATCCAGCCAGCTCGGGATGGGCACGCGGAGAGACTGCATTCGCGGAGGGCGAGATGATGCTGGCAGGACAGAAGAGCCACGCGCGACTAAACGGCGCTGCAACCACAAGCCCGCGCCTAACACCAGCCCGATCAGCACCAACTGCACCACGGCCAGCGCCGCGCCCAACGGCCAGTGGGTGTGATCAAAGGTTTCGGTGAAGACTTGCACGGCGGCGGTGTAGTTGTCGGGCGCGCCCATAACCACGGGGCCGATATAGGCACCAAAACCCCATACAAAGCTGATGAATGCGGCCGTGATCGCGCCGGGCAGGGTGATGCGAAAGGTGGTGAGCAGGAAGGCTTGCATCGGCCGCGCGCCCAAACCAATGGCGGCTTTTTCAAGATCAGGGTCAACCGATTGAAACAGGCCCAGCAAGATCAGGATGGGATACGGCGCGATGATCACGACCTCGGTGACCACCACGGCGAATAGATTCGCGAACATGCGGATGGGTTGGGTGATGAGGCCGAGTTGCAACAGCGCGGTGTTGATGAGGCCACTGTTGCTGAGCAGGACCAGGATGCCGTAGCACAGCACCAGCACATTCGTCATCTTGGGCAGCATGACGGCGAGGATGGCTGCTGTTTTTGCCGCCGGCACCCAGCGGTGAATCGTGATCGCGCAGGCAAAGGCCAGAACCATCACCACGACAGCGACCAACGCGGCCTGCCAGAATGTGATCTCGAAGATGCGCCGGTAAAACGGGTCGGTGAGCAGTGTGGCGTAGTTGGCCAGGGTGAGTGTGGTGGCATCGTAGAACCGGCTGCCGCTGGCGCTGGTGGGCCGGGCATACAGGCTGAGCCGCACCAGCCAGATCATGGGGGTGAGTAAAAAGCCCAACACCAGCAGCAACGCCGGTGCCATCAACACCCAGCCCGTGCCGCCGCGAGGGGTGTTGAGTTGAGAAGGATGGGTGGCGGCTGTGGAGACGCGCGCGGCTAGGGTCATGGGTGAGGGGCGGGTGGCTAGTGGCTAGTGGCTCGTTACTAGTTGCTAGTCGTTAGTGACTGGGTGAGGAGTTTTGAAAGGCAACTAGAAACCAGCAACCAACAACCAGTTACTCAGACTTTCGCAGTACCTCGCGATCCCAAAACCGGCTGATCTTGTCGGCGTTTTTGTCGTACACATCATAGGGGTAATACGACAAATTATTGAACTGTTCCGGCGTGCTGGGGTAGACCCTGGCCCAGATCGGCTGCGTTTTGGCAACCTCGACGGCGGCCGAGGGAATGTTCACCGACAGCGAGCCTGTTTTCAGGCCAAACTCGGTCTGGTTCTGGGTGCTGGCAAAGTAGTCCATCGCGGCCAATGCCACATCCTGATTCTTGCTGGTGCGCGGCACGAGAAAGAACAACTGCACCACGGCCGGGTCGTCGGGTGGAATCACAAAGTCAATGGGTTTGTTGTCTTTGGCAGGGGCGATGAGGCCGTTGCCATGAATCGCGCCGGCGCTGACATTCTTTTGCAACAGCGCGTTGACGGCATCGGCCGTGGTCGGCCACCAATAGCTCACCCAATCGCGCTTGTCTTTGGCAAATTGCAACACGCCGTCCAGATTGTTCGTCAGCTCTTGTTTGGCCGTGCCGGGCTTGCCATCGAGGTCGACTTTGGCCGCGGCAAACGCAAACAGCGACAGGTAGTAGGCGTTGTAGAGCATGATTTTGCCCTTCAACCCTTCACTGAACAAATCCTTCCATGTCTTTAAACCGTCCGGTACGAGTTCCTTGTGCCAGGTTAGGGTCATGGCCGAGCTGATGAAGGGCAGGCCCCAGTTATCCTTGTAGATAAAGCTGTCGAGAATATTGGGCGCGAAGTTTTTGGCGTTGGGAACCTTGCCCATGTCCACCTGGGCAAACAGGTTGTCGCGGATGCCGGGGAAGCCCTGGGTGGGATCGGTCTGCACCAGATCAAACGGCGGCTGATCCTCCGGCGAGCCTTTGAGCTTGGCGGCGGCATCCCACCAGCCCGCGCTCAAAATCACTTTGGCGCCGGTGCGCTTCTCGAACTCGGGTGCAAAGACATCGCGAAAGGTGTTTTCGGTCAGCCCCGAATACACAAACATCGTAATGGTGCGGCCTGCAAAGGGTCGTGCGCTGTTGCTGCCGCTTTGGGATTCTGCGGCTGGGTCTGCTGCGCGCGGGGGCGGTGCGGCACACGCTGCCAGTGTTCCTGCCATCGCGGCAGCGCCACTAATCTTGAGAAAGCGCCGCCGGGTGACTGAAGAACGGATCGATTGATTCATGGTGAGTTTGTTCATTGTCTTTTGCGATAACGCAACCACATGCCGATTTGGACGCATGATTGCGTGGACGATGTGGGTGATGCAGACGAAATATTTATTGCTGCGGAGCGTCTGTCTGATCCAGCGCCGGTATCTCCATGGTCAGGTCGCTGATCTCGCCGGTGGCAATGCGTTGCAGGCCGTCCATCGATTGCAAGGTGATGCGTCCACGCTGCAATTCCACCAGGTTGCGCCTGCGCATCTCGTTAAGAAGCTTGGTCACGGTCTCGCGAGTGGTGCCGATCATATCGGCCAGTTCCTCATGGGTGTAGTGCACTTCCAATCGTTGCGCACGAGAAAATAGGTTCCGGTGAGGCTGGGCCAGTCGAAGCAGCAGACGGGCCAATCGCTCTGGCACCCGCCGAAAGGCGAAATCGAGCAGACGGTTCTCCACGCTGATCAAGCGCTTGCCGAGCGCCTCCACGATGCGCATGGCGATGCGCGGATTGCCAAACAATAACCGTTGAACGTGATCGTGCGACATCAGACACAGCACACAGGGCGTGAGTGCCTGGGCAAAGCTGCCGTGCATGCCCTGGCTCAGCAACGACATTTCGCCAAAAATGGAGCCGGCCTCATAGATATTCATGGTGAGTGCGCGGCCGTCTGGCGACAGCTGGTAGATTTTGACACGGCCCTTTTTCAGGATGAACAACACCTCGGCCGCTTCTTCCGGCGAGTGAAAGACCATGCCAGCGGCAACTTCTTTCATAGGCGCACTGCGGGCCAGCTCAGCCATCTCTTCAGGAGAAAGATCCTGAAAAATAGTCACTTCGGACAGATAGTTTTGTTTTTGCACCGTCAGCGCGTCATCCCAACTCATGGTGTCTCCATCAAAAACACCTGCACCCATCACGGGTGCAGGTTTACTAAATTACAGTAACTACTCAGGCCTTTTGGACAGGATGAACAGGATTTACAAGATTGGGAGAGGATTTCCATCCTGTAAATCTTGTAAATCCAGTCTCAAAATCCGGGGCTGAGCAGTTACAAATTACATGATAAATCGTTGCGTGGCCGTTAGTTCCGGCCACGCAACGATTTTGGATAAAACGACACACCCAATGTCAGGTGCCGGCGCTCATCGTTTGACGAACCAGGCAAAGACCAAGCCCATCACTGCGCCATAGATCAAATGGCCGAGCAAGCTGGTCAGGGTCATCTCGTTCATCATGAACAGCGGCATCCCCAGCATGGCCGGCATGATGAGCAACGGGCCGAGCACCCACCACACTGCCCCCCACACCAGACCCCAGATCAGTCCACGAGAAAAGGTGCGGCTGCGAGGGCCGAGGATCAATCCAAACGTGACCCCGATGAAAACACTGATGAGCATGTGAAGGATGAGGCCCACTGCCGGCGAGCTGCTACCAGCCAGCCCTGCGATCATGGACAGCATCCCCATCATTGCCATCAGCATGCCGAACACGACACCGCCGGCCACGCCACCGACAACGCCGGCAATGGCAGACTTCGACAGAACCACGGGTTGTTGACTGGTTGCTTGTATCACACTACCTCCTATATTGACTCTGAACTGAGTCATGAACAGCGTAGCGATACCGACTCTGATTGAATGTGTGCGCGCTTACACACACGGGTCTTGCCCGTAAGAGGGGCGCGCTCAGCACTAATCGAACCGCAGGCCTTCCACGGCCTCATCTATAAACCGGCCAATCGACTGAAGCCAGCCCTCGGTCGAGGGATAGCGAAAGCCCAGACAGATCAAATTGGGATTGCGCACCGAGCGCCAGTGTTCATCCAGCTTTGGCCAATCTTTGTTGTCCAACTCCAGTTGGTCCGGTTGAATGAAGCTGAGCGTGGGCCGGTAACCGGTGGCCAGAATGACGGTGTCGAAATCAGCCGCTGCGCCACCCATAAATTGCACGCCGGTGCGGGTGAAGTGTTCCACCGCTGGAACCACCTTGACGCGACCGGCCGCCACAGCTTCGGGCAACTCATAACCCACCACCGGATACGCCTCCAGCGCCGGCCCACTGGGAGGCGGCAGGCCAATGTCGGTAAAGTCCTTGCGGGCACGTTTCACAAGGGCCTCGGCTATCGGCGTGGGCAGGGTGCGCAGCTCATAGGCCAGTAGCTTGCTGGCGATGGCCGAAGCGGGTCGCGGCACAAAATAGGCCCCATCGCGCACGGCAATGCAAGTGTCGACACCATGCTCACTCAGGTCCAGCGCGATTTCGCTGCCGCTGTTGCCGACCCCGACCACGAGCACGTGCTGGCCGGCGAACGGCGCTGCATTTTTGTAGCCGTTGGCGTGCATAACATGGCCGTGAAAGTCGGCCTCACCCGGGAGCGAAGGCTTGACGGGCGTGTTCCAAATCCCCGTGGTCACGGCCAGGGTCGAGGCATTCATCTCGCCCGAGGTGGTCTCCAGATGCCATGTGTTCGCGTGCCAGTGTGTCGCTGTTACGGCGACGCCCTCGCGAATGTTGAGCTGAAAGTGTTCGGCATACTGCACCAGATAAGCCTGCACTTGGGCCGCGGATGGAAAGTCGGGATAGTCTTTTGGAATCGATAAACCTGGCAATCCAGACACTTGTTTGAGGGTGTGCAAGTGCAATCGGTCGTAGTGCCGGCTCCAGACGTTGCCGATCTTGTCTTGCTCCAGAATCACATAGTCGATAGTGCGCTGTTGTAAGGCGTGTCCCAGAGCCAGCCCGGCCGCACCTGCGCCAATCACGATCACCATGGCTGAATTATCGGTGGCCGGCAATGCCTTTAGGCTTGTGTGAGGGTTTGGGATACACAACGCCATCGGCTATTAACACCCATTTAGAGCCATTTCAACCCATTTCGGTTCATACCGCGTCCTTGGATTCGGAAATAGTCATTCCTGGCGCAAGCACCCGGGAAATTCACATATTTTCAAAACAGTCACTCTGTGCTAAAACTATGGACGATCTGGCAATCCCCAGTGCCAGAGATACAAACCCAATAGTTCTACGTTCGCGTTCCAGGAGGAAAGATGCAAACCCGAAAGGTTTCACGGAGACAGCTTTTGCGCGGTCTCAGTCAGGGATCAGCCGTTCTCGGTGCCGGCGCACTATTGGCCGCTTGCGCTCCCCAGCAAGCCGCCCCAGCCGCCCCAGCCGCAACCACGGCCCCTGCGGCCGCAGCCACGGCAGTCCCCGCTGCCGCTGAACCCACTGCCGCAGCGGAATCCCCAACCGTTGCTGCGGAAGCCGCCCCCACCACTGCTCCGGCCGCTGGCGCGGGTGGCACTGTTCAGGTGATCCATCGCCAGGAATATTTCAAAGGCCTGGAAGATGCATTGAAGCAACAGACCGAGGAATACATCACCAGCCTGGGCTTTACGCCTGATGTGTCCACGGCCAACGCCGAACTCTTCGGCGACTTTGTGGCCAAGATGCAGGCTGCGGTGGCAGCCGGCAATCCGCCCGATCTCAGCTATCACACCCTGGCCGTCTCCCAGCTCTATGACGGCGAAATTGTGGAAGATCACACTGCCCTCGTCGATGAACTGGTCGGGAAGTATGGCGAGGTGGTGCCGGTGAATGCCGCCCTCTCGGGCAAGTTCGAGGGAAAGTGGTGGTCGGTACCCTTCATCAGCAACTCCGGTGCCTGGTTTGTGCGCAAGGATATTGCCGAGGCCGCCGGCGTAGACCTCAACGACCTGGGCACGCTGGAGAAGCGCCGCGATGCTGCGCTGAAGATGTCCGATCCCAGCAAGGAAATGTATGGCTGGGGTCTCACCGTCAACAAGAGTGGTGACGGCCACGGCACCATTCAGTCTGCCTTCCAGGCCTTTGGTGGCCGCGCCGTGGATGAGACCGGCAACAAGATCACCTTCAACTCACCCGAGACCATCGAAGGCATCAAGTTCCTGGCCGACATCTACATGAACGAGAAGTACAAGCCGATGTTGCCGCCCGGCATCGAAAGCTGGACCGACCCGAGCAACAACGAGGCCTATCTGGCCGGTAAGACGGGCATGACCCAGAATGCCTTCAGCATCTACGCCGCCGCCAAGAAGGACAACCTGCCCGTGTTCCCCAACACGGCCGTGGTGCAGTTCCCGACCACCAACGATGGCAAGATCAGCCTGGGTAGCGGCGGTTCCGGCTGGTACAGCATCATGAAGGGGGCCAAGCAGCAGGATGCGGCCAAGCAGATCATCAACCACTTCATCGACCCGGCCGTGTTTGCCCCTCTGTCCATACTAGGCGGCGGTTTGAACATGCCGGCCTACAAGAATTCCTGGTCGGATGATCTGGTCAAGGCTGATCCCGCCTTCGCAACCCTGAAGGAAATCATCTTCAGCCCAGTCATCTTCACCGGCTTTGCCTATCCCGCCCAGACCAACGCCGCCATTGATGCGTGGTTCAACACCGGCTTCCTGAGCGAAATGATGACCAACATCATTAGCGGCAAGATGACTGTGGAAGCGGCCGTGGAAGACGCGACCAAGAAGGGCATCGACATCTTTGAAGAGAAGGGCTTGCCGCAGAGTTAGTGATTGGCTACGTTTTCAGTAAGCGCTTGCACACGCTGATATGGAGAGCGGACCCTGAGGTTCGTTGCGCGTCTACACGCAACGAACCTCAGGGTCCTGTGCCAGCCCGGCCCTGGTCTTGTGTCTTTGCCCCCGCAAACCGGCCTGTTCTGGAAGGAGAGTGATATGGCCCAAGTAACTGCACCCATGGTGGTTCAACCACGCGCCATCGGCACCGGCAAACGGCTCGAACGGCTGTTGGGTAAAGACTGGAAGATCGCGCTGGTGTTTATCCTGCCAATGGTGGTTTTGATGGTGGGGTTGATTCTCTACCCCTTCCTCAACGCCGCTTACCTTAGCCTGACCGTGCGCAACATCAGCCGGCAGGAGGTGTTCGTCGGCCCGCAGAATTACATCAAGCTGCTCAGCGATGATCAATTCCTGGGCGCACTGGCCAACACCATTCGTTTCACGGTGCTGTCGGTCGTGCTCAAGACCATCATCGGCATCGTCATCGCCTTGCTGCTCAACAGCAAGGTGCCGTTTCGCAGCCTGTTGTCCGGGGTGATGTTGCTGCCGTGGATCGTGCCCGAAGTCGTCACCGCCCTCACCTGGCGCGGCATCTACGATCCTATTTTTGGCACCCTGAATCCGTTGCTGCGCAGCCTCGGCATCATCAGCCGCGATATTGGCTGGCTGTCCGAATCGGGGCTGGCGCTGTCCAGTGTCATCGCCGTCAACATCTGGAAAGGCATTCCTTTCTTTACATTGCTGCTTCTGGCCGGCCTCAAATCCATCGATAAAGAACTGTATGAAGCGGCCGAGGTTGATGGCGCCAACCCACGCCAGCGCTTCTTCAACATCACCCTGCCCGGCCTGCGCTATGTGCTGGCCGTGACAATTTTGCTCAGCACGATCAGCACATTTAACTCGTTCGGCATCATTTATCTGATGACCGGCGGCGGACCCGGCGGCGAAACGCGGGTGTATTCGATTCTGGCTTACGAGCGCGCGCTGCTGCAAAATCGCTTTGGTCCGGGCGCGGCCGTGTCGCTGGCCACGGCGCCGTTGCTGGCCATCGGCATCGTATTGCTGGCGCGTTACATGCGCGGCGGCATCGAGCGCGCGGCCACCGAGAGCCGGGGCGACCGCGTGTTTGGCCTTGTCGGCAAGTTCTTCGGTGCCATCGGTCGCGTCATCCTGTGGCCGATCGAGTTCGTCTATGACAATGTGGATCGCGGCATTGCCCGGCTCAGCAAGTCCATTGCCAACTCGCGAGGCCGGACGACCGTGCTCTCGCGCAAACAACGCGAGACCAGCGCATTGATCGGACGGCTGGTCATCCTGATTCCGTTTTTGTTGTTTGTGATCTTCCCGTTCTTTTTTATCATCACAACCGCGTTCAAGGGCGAGTCCCAGATCACCCAGCGCATCAGCTTGTTTTGGCCGGCCCCGTGGACACTGGATCAGTTCAACACCCTCATCAACAAAACCCAGTTCATGACCTGGTTTCAGAACACGGTCAAGGTCGCCACGATCACCACAGTGCTGTCGGTATTTCTGGCGGCGTTGGGCGGCTATGCCCTGGCGCGGCTTAAGTTTCGCGGGGCCGGTGTGCTCACCACCGTGCTGTTGATCACGTATTTGCTGCCTGGCTCGCTCCTGTTCATCCCCATGTATCGCATCCTCACCAGCGTCGGCGCGATCAACAATCACTGGGCGTTGATCCTGACCTATCCCACGTTTCTAATGCCATTTGCAACGTGGGTGATGCTGGGCTACTACCGCGGCATTCCCGAAGATCTGGAGGAGGCCGCCATGATTGACGGGGCCAACCGGTTCACCTCCTTCTGGCGAATCACGTTGCCGCTGGCCATGCCGGCGCTGCTCGCGGTCACCCTGTTCGCTTTCACCAATGCCTGGAACGAGTTTCTCTACGCGTTTATCTTCCTCACCAGCGACAGACTGATTACATTGCCGGTCGGCCTGCAAAAGCTGGTATTTGGCGACATGTATCCGTACGGCCAACTCATGGCCGCCTCGCTGCTCATGTCCATCCCCGTCGTCGCCATCTATACCTTCGCCCAGCGCTTCCTGGTCGAGGGGTTGACGGCCGGCAGTGTGAAGGGCTGACAGCAAGACTTGAGAACTTGAGTCAGTCGGAGATTCGTCGACGTCGACGTCGACGAATCTGCAATCAAGGCTTGCAAATACATCCCCTTGACTCGAAGCTTTGCCAAGCCGATACAATGCGCTCAATACACATATGACGCTCATCGGCCTCACCGGCAACATTGCCACCGGCAAAAGTTTCGTCGCCTCTGTGCTGCGCGAGCTGGGCGCGTGCGTGATTGATGCCGATCAGGTCGCGCGCGATGTGGTTGAACCCGGCACGCCCACACTGGCACTGATTGCCGACGACTTTGGATCGACCGTGCTCCTGCCCACCGGCGCGCTCAACCGCAAAGCGCTGGGCGATATCGTCTTCAATAACCCTCAACGTCTGCGCCAGCTCGAAGCCCTGATGCGCCCCGGCATCCGCGCTGAACTCCAGGCTCGCATCGATGCGGTGCCGCCGGATTGCGTGGGCGTGCTGGAGGCCATTCGCCTGATCGAGGGTGAGTGGGATCAGCAGTGCGATGCTGTGTGGGTGACCGATTGCCCGCGCGATGTGCAGTTGAGCCGGCTGGTGCAGGGCCGCGGCCTGTCCGAGCCAGACGCGCGCACCCGCATCGATGCACAGGCCGATCCCGCGTTCAAGCGGGCGAGGGCCGATGTCGTGATCGACACAAACGGCAGCTTTGAAGACACCCAGGCGCAGGTGAAACGGGCCTGGAAGTTAGTTGTGCACTGAATCGTGAACGTCTACGTCTACGTTCACGTTCACGTTCACGATTCACTGCACAGCACACACCGGGCCGGCCTGCGTGCGGCATTGCCGAGTTCGTAACTGTGTAACATAGGCAATATGCAGCAAACCCATCATGCGCGCCGGTCGCCGCATTCCCTGCGCCTTTTTGCGCTCACGCTCGTGCTCGCCCTGGCGGCGTGCTCACCCGCAGCACTTCCCGCCGCACCTCCGACAGCCCGCCCCACGCCCCAACCCGTGATCCGGATCGGCTCCAAGAATTTCGCCGAAGAGATTTTGCTGGGCGAGATGTATTCGCTGTTGCTGGAGAACGCCGGCTTCCAGGTCGAGCGCAAATTGAACATCGGCCCTGCGCCGGACACCCACGCAGCGCTGGAGCGCGGCGACATCGATCTCTACCCTGAATACACCGGCACCGGCCTCACCCTGATTCTGGGCGAGCCGATGACGCCGACCCGAACGCCGGCTGAGGTGTACCAAATTGTTTCGGACACCTACAAAAGCCGCTTCAATCTGACCTGGCTCGATCCAGCGCCGATGAACAACAGCCAGGCCATCGCCATGACCAAGTCTGAGGCGGCCCGCCTGAACATCGTCACCCTGTCGGACTTCGCCGCGCGTGCGCGCGAGTGGGCGGCCCAAGGTACGCCGTTGGTGCTGATGGGGCCGGCGGCGTTTCTCACCCGTCCGGATGGTCTGCCCGGCATCAAAAGCGTCTATGGCGATTTCGAGGTGGACTATCGCCCCGTCGAGATCGACCAGCGCTATCAGGAGCTGAGCGCGGGCGAGGCCAGTGCCGTGGTTGCCTTCAGTACCGATGGCGAGATCGGCGGCTATAACCTGGCCGTGCTGATCGACGACAAGCAATTCTTCCCGCCCTATCAAGTCGCGCCGGTGGTGCGGCAGGATGCGCTCGATCGCCAGCCCCGGATTCGCAGTGTGCTCAACCCGCTCGCGCCGTTGTTGAACGATGGCGTGCTGCAGGAATTGAACTTTCACATCACCAGCGAGGGCATGTCGCCGGCCAATGTCGCGCACATCTTTCTCACCCAGCAGGGGCTGATTACGCCGATTGCCGGCGCGCCCATCGAGTTCCCGGTCAACTACGCCGGCTCATATCGCATCAGCGCTTTCACCACACCGCAACAACTGTCAGGCCAGTTGAATCTCACACTCAACCCCGACAAAACGGCCGCCGTCACCTGGGTGGATTCGCAAGCGCTGACCCTGACGACTCAAACCGGCACCGGCACCTGGTCGGCGACAGAACCCGTGGTGTCTGTGACCATTACCGAAACCGAGGGCCAGCCCCTGAATCCGCCGGCCACGCTGCAACTGGGTTTTGACGGCCACTTCATCACCAGCGTCCAGGTTCAAAATGATCCGGCTGGCATCCCGCTCTACGAATACTTCATCAGCAGCGGCGACCGCGACCCTGCTGTGGGCGAGCTGCACACGTTGTTGCTAGCCATTCCCTGGCTCGGCTTTCAGGACCCCGGCCCCAGCGGCGACCAATACAGCGAGACGACGCGCCAGACCATCGTCGCGTTTCAACAAACGCAGGGCTTGTTGCCCTCGGGCATTGTCGATGCCGCAACATGGGCGGCGCTGAAGAATCCCAAAGCACCCAGTGGGGTGGTGCCGCCCATTCCCGCTGCGGCACCGACATTCGCGCCGCCCATCACCGCCACCCCGCGCGGCCTGACCCGCAGCGGTGGCCGGCTGGCCAAACTTGCCGGGCCCTTCCAGCAGGCCTGCTCACCCACCGTCACCATTGGCGGCGATGCCAGCAACTTGCGCGCCGCGCCCAGCACCGATGCAGCCGCGCTCGTGGTCATGCCGCCGAATATCAACCTGGCGGCATTGGCCATTAACCCCAGCCGGACGTGGTACCAGGTGAACTATGGCGGCACGGTGGGCTGGATCTTTGCCGAGCTGGTGACACCGCAATGCGCCGATGGCTTGCCGACTGTGGATGCGCCGGTGCCGCCGCCCGCACCCGTGCCGCAAGCCGGCACTGCGCCAACCGCCACCGGCGACAAGATCATCTACCTGACGTTTGACGATGGCCCGTTCCCGCCGTGGACGTCGCAGGTGCTGGACCTTCTGGCCCAGAACAACGCCAAAGTCACCTTCTATCAGATTGGGCAACAGGTCGGCCGCAATACCGATTTGTTGCAACAGCAGATGGCTGCCGGCCACGCGCTGGGCAACCACACCTGGGATCACTCCTCGTTGTCCGGCATCAGTCAGGCCACCTTTAATCAGCTCATCATGAGCACGCAACAGGCCCAGCAGGCCGCGGGCGCGTATACCTGGGCGCAGCCGTGGTGCATGCGGCCGCCCTACGGCGCCACCGACAGCAACACCCGCACGTGGGCAGGCCAGATGGGCTACAGCACCAACCTGTGGACGATTGACACGACGGATTGGAGCCTGCCCGGCACCCGCCAGATCATCGACCATGTGCTGGCCAATGTGCGTTCAGGCTCGGTGATTCTGATGCACGATGGCGGCGGCAACCGCTCGCAAACCGTCGATGCCATTCGAGTGCTGTTGCCCCAGCTCACCCAGGCCGGCTGGCAGTTTGTCACGAATTGCCGGTAGGCGGCATAATTGGGCTTCATGTTTTGGACAAGCACGTTGTGGACATCAAAGCACCCCTTTGCCCAAAATGAGTCGTGCCGGAAATACGTCACAAGACCCCCGCCCCCCTAAAAGGGAGTCGCACACGAAGTCAGCGACTCCCTTTTAGGGGGCGGGGGTCTCCGAAGCATGGCAATGAAACGAACCGATGCAGGTTTAAAAAGTAGAGGTTCGCTTCATCTGCTCACATTAATCAGGAGACTTCAGAAAAGAGGATAAAGATCTATGAACTGGCGAACACGATTACAAACCGGCAAGGCCGCGGCCCTGTCGTTCATGGCTGCGGCACTGGTGCTGTCTGCCATTGGCACCCCCGCGAACGCCGCCCCGCTGGCGCAAACCGACGATACCGATGACTGGGCGCGCGTAAAGGCGGCCGGCAAAATTGTGGTGGGTGTGTCAGCGGACTATCCCCCCTTCGAGTTTTACGACAGCAACTACCAGTTGGACGGCTTCGACATCGCCCTGTTCAAAGCCGTGGCCCAGCAAATGGGGGTTCAGGTTGAGTTTAATGACTTTGCGTTCGATGGTTTACTGACTACTGTGCGGCTCAAGCAGGTCGATGCCGCCATCAGCGCCATCTCAGTCACAGCCAACCGCCGCCAGTTGGTGGACTTCTCGAACCTCTACTATGTGGGCTCGGATGCCGCGCTGGTGAAGTCGAGCTACGAGGGCACGATTCTGTCGGCTGCCGATCTGGCCGGCTTGAAAGTCGGTGTCGAAAAGGGCACGACCTATCAGAACTGGGTTCAGGAGAGCGCGGTTGATAAAGGCGTGATTCCGCAGAACAACCTGGTGCAGTTCGACAACGTCGATGCCATGATCACCAGCCTGCGCGCGGCCGACGGCGTTGATGTGGCGGTGTTGGGAGCGTTGCCGGCGCAGACGTATGATGCGCGCTTCAACAACATTCGCACCGCCGGCACCAACTTCAACCGCCAGCAGTTTGGTATCGCCGCCCGCAACGGCTCCACCTTGATCGCCCAGTTCAACGCTGCGCTGACTAAGGTGCAGGCGAATGGCACCTATGCCCGGATCGCGGATCAGTATCTGCAGGCGCGCGCGGCACTGCCATCTGGCGCGGCTTCCAAAGTGGACAATGCCGATGTGGCCGATGCCGCTGCTGCCGCAAAAGCCAATCCTGCTGCCGCTGCAACGGCTGCCGCTCCCAACACCGTGACCGAAGCCGCAGCTGCTGCGCCTGTGTGCGAGAACGGCATGGCCTTTGTGGCCGACCTGAACCTAGACGACAAGAATATGACAGCGCCGCCGATTCTTAAGCTCAACCAGTCGTTCAGCAAGGGCTGGCGATTGCGTAACACTGGCACCTGCGCCTGGCAACCCAACTTCACGGTGTCGTTTGTAAGCGGCAACCGCGATGGCGCGCAGATGCAGGGCAAGCCGATTGAACTCTACAAGACAGTGCAGCCCGGCGAGACGATTGATGTCTCGGCCAATCTGGTGGCTCCCAACAGCTACGGCACCTTCCAGGGCTTCTGGAAGCTGCGCGATTCCAACGGCCAGTATTTCGGTGAAGTATTCTGGGTCGGCATTCAGATTCCGAATCCCAACCCGCCGCCCACACCACCCCCACCCCCGCCCAATACCACCATCAACCCCAACCTGCGCGCCGATGCCGCCTGGATCAAAGCGGGCCAGTGCAATACGATTCGCTGGGATGTGGACAACATCAACGCCGCGTTCTTTGTGGACGGCGGCAACGCCACCGGCGTGGGTGGTCACGACTCTCGCAGCGTGTGCCCGAAATCAACCACGACTTATACGCTGCGCGTGGTGGGCCGCAACAACGTCTCCACCGACTTCCCCATCGTCATCAATGTGGACGGCAGCGCCTCTGCCATCGGCGTCAACTTCTGGGTCGATAACACCACCATCAACACGGGCCAATGCACCAACCTGCACTGGAACACCCAGAACGCGGCAGGTGTGTATCTGAATCAGGGTGCGGGCGAGGCACTGGTTGGTCTGGCCGCCACCATTCAGGTGTGCCCGACCAGCAACAACGTGTATACCCTGCGCGTGGTCGGCAACGATGGCTCACAGCAGTCGCCGCAAGTAACCGTCAACGTCGTCAACACCGGCGTGACGCCACCGGTCATCACCGGCTTCACCACCAACTCCAACCAGGTTTCAGCCGGCACGTGCATTCCCATCAGCTGGACCACGGCCAACACGTCGTATACCCGCGTCTCGCTCAACGGCGCCGTGCAGCAGGATACGGCCCCGGCCAATGGTGGCTTGAACGTGTGTCTGTTTAACCGCGGTATTCAGCAACTGACGCTGACCGCGTTTGGCAACGGCCAGGTCTCGCAGCAATTCACCGTTCAGGTGAATTAACGCATAGACAGCCTGTTCGTTGTATTAACAAAAGACCCCATCGCGGTTTAAACCGCGATGGGGTCTTTTGTTCATCTGCAATTTGAGCCTCTAGGCGGTCACGCCCAAACCGGCCGCAATCTGCTGCAAAACACCGGCCTCGGCATCGCTCACCGATTGAGCGCCAATGCCCAGGAAACCGCCATCCTTGGCCGACGTGGCCACCTGCGCGGCCACGCCATACACCCAGCGTTTGTAGCTGGAGGCGTCTTCAGCCGGCACTTTTGCCAGCGTGTCATTCATCTGAGCAATCGTCGCCGCCACAATTTCGCTCGCGGTTTTGCCCTTGAAGGCCTCGGCCTCCAGCCGCGAGTCATCGAGTTGGGCCTGCTTCTCAGCCTCGCTCAATTTGTCGGGCTCGGCCATCGCCGCAATTTCGGGAGCCAGTTCGCCCAGCAGGCCGGTGGGGTTGCTGGCGGGCAGGGCGCGAAAGGCCGCGGCCAGTCCCTGCATCTCCTTCAACAAACCCACCGGGCCGGAGAGATCCACCCCCATGACGGCGCCGCCCAGTTTGGACGCGCCCATCAACAAGGTCCGCCACTCTTCTGCACTCAATTGTTCTCGCAATGCCATTTTGTTTTTCTCCTGTGATCGTGATTCTAGTTTGACTTGAGTCTGTTTATACCTGTACTGATATGAGCAGGGCTGAAATGAGAGTTGTCCCCACACGGGTTTCTCGCGCGTCGTCCCTGCTTTTGCGTTCGGCTCTGGCAAAAGTAAAATGCGCGCACCCAGATTTGTATGGATTTATTACTGACCGAACTCTCCGCCAAATTGATCGGGCTGCTGATTCAGCTCGCCCTCGCCGCCGTCCTGTTCATCATCATCAATGCGTTCACGCGCTTCGCGCAACGCGCGGTCGAGCGGCTGGTCCGGCGCGCTCGCAGTGATGTGGCCGGGCCGTTGAGCCTGGCTTTGTCGCGCATCATTAGCGTGGGTGGTTTTGTGCTGGCCGGCAGCACGGCGCTGGCCATCATGGGCGTCAACCTCACGGCGCTGATGGCCGGCCTGGGGCTCACCTCGGTGGCGCTGGGCTTTGCGCTCAAAGACACGGTCGAGCAAGCCATCACCGGCACCTTGTTGCTCATTCAACGCCCGTTCAAAATTGGTGATTTGATCGAGGTGGAAAACGTCGAAGGCGTCGTCGTCGATATTGCCATTCGCACCACGAATCTGCGCACGGCCGATGGCATTCATGTGCTGGTGCCGAATAACAAGGTCTGGCAGGGCGTGGTGCGCAACAAGAGCTATTTCCCTGGCCGGCGCTTTAGCTTCACCCTCGGCATCAACTATGAAAACGATCTGCCAACGACGCACCGCGTTTTGTTGAATGCCGTGCGCGGAACCCCAGGTGTGCTGGCCAACCCTGAACCCACCGTATCTTTCGAGGCGTTCGATCCCACCACCATTCGGGTGGTCATTCGCTACTGGGCCAGCAGCGCCAACACCGATCTCGACACCATCGCCAGCCTGCAAACCGCCGTGACCCGCAATGTCATTGATCTCGCGCGTGCCGAAAATATCCGCATGCCAATTTCGATTCAACTGCCGCCGGCTGCCGATGCCGCGTAGTATCTGGTAAGTAAGGGCAGGGGCGAAGCATTTGGCATAGTGCGGCATTCCGAAGAAAACCTCAACATGAAAATCAAAACCGTTCGCGCCATTCCGCTGATGGGCCACACGCCCGACGGCGGCTGGACTCACGACTTTCAACCCGAGAATAATTTACACACGCTGCTCGAAGTGGTCACCGATGAGCAGGTGAATGGCCGGCCGCTCACTGGCATTGGCAGCGTGTTCACCAGCGCCGCGTTGGTCGAAGGCGCGCTGCAACTGCTGCGGCCGTGGCTGTTGGGCGAGAGTGCGATCGAGCCCGAGCGGGTGAGCGAGAAGCTGCGTCAGATGGCCTTCTGGCAGGGCCGCGGCGGCTCGGTCGAGCACGCCATCAGCGGCATCGACATCGCCCTGTGGGATATCCTGGGCAAGGTGACGGGCCAGCCGGTGGCGCGTCTGCTCGGCGGTTTCTATCGCGACCGCATCAAACCCTACGGCTCCATCCTGTTCGACGAGCCCGATAAATTGCGCGAGACCCTGCTCGAAGTGACGGCGCGTGGCTTCAAGGCCATCAAGATGGGTTGGCGGCCGTTTGGGCGAGTGAGCAAACAAATGGATGAGTTGCTGGTCAAGACTGCGCGCGAGACGGTCGGCCCTGATGTGGAGTTGATGGTCGATGCCGGCGGCAGTGAGCAGTTCTGGCCGCACAACTATAAGTGGGCCATCGAAACCGCTCATATGCTGGCGAATTATCAAGTGACCTGGTTCGAGGAAGCGCTGCCGCCCGACGACATCGAGGGCTACATCAAACTGCGCGAGCACGCGCCGCTGCCGATTGCGACCGGCGAAGTGCTGACGCGGCGGCAAAGCTTTGTGCCATGGATCACGCGCGGGGCCGTGGACATCATTCAGCCCGATGTGACCAAGGTCGGCGGCATTTCCGAAGAGCGCCGCATCGCCTGGCTGGCCTACGACAACAACGTGTTGTGGGTGCCGCATGGCTGGAACACGGCGATTGGGCTGGCGGCCGATCTGGCCCTAACCGCGTGCACGCCGGTGGCGCGCTGGGTGGAATACCTCACCCCCTCGCCCTATATCGAAGAGATTGTGGCCACGCCGTTCAAGATCGACGCCGAGGGTATGTTGGAAATTCCAACCGGGCCGGGGCTGGGTGTGACGCTGGACCCGGACGGCGTGGCGAAATATTCCAACACGCGCCTGACCGTGTAAATGCCCATGCAATTTGTGATTCACCGGCACGAGACTGTTGGCTCGACCATGGACCTGTGCCGCTCGCTGGCTGATGCAGGCGCGCCGGAAGGCACGGTGGTGACAGCAGATGTGCAACTGGCTGGGCGCGGGCGGGTGGGCCACACCTGGTTTGCACCGGCCGGCCAGTCTGTGATGTTCTCACTGTTATTGCGGCCGGCCAAAACCCACGCCAACTGGATCACCATGCTGGCTGCGCTGGCGGTGCTGGACACCGTGCAGGCCGAGGTTGAACACACCCAACTGGCGCATGTGCCCGTGTTCGGCCTCAAGTGGTTTAACGATGTGCACGCCGATGGCAAAAAAATAGGTGGCATTCTGGTCGAGGCCGCCTTCAACGGCGATGCGCTCGACTACGCGATTTTAGGCATTGGCCTGAATGTGAACACCGTTTTCGACTCGGCCCCGGATGAGGTGCGCGCACGCGCCACCAGCCTGGCCGAGGCGTGCGGGCGGCCGTTCGACCGCGCGGTTGTATTCGCGAGGTTGCTGGCCGCGTTAGATCGGCGCTACAGCCACATGCTGCAAACCGGCCACAGCCCTGCCGCTGACTATGCACGCCATGTCGAAACGCTGGGCCGCAGCGTGCGGCTCAAAGCGGGGGATGAGGTTGTGGCCGGTGTGGCTTTACGAGTGGAGGATGATGGTGCGCTGGTGCTGCAAACGGCGGCCGGCGAACGCATCATTCGTTTTGGGGATGTGATGGGTTAAGCGGTCGATAAGGTTGCCGGCCCCTTCAAATTGCTCTGAACAGCATCTTGATAGCATTCAATGTGATGCTATGATGCACAAATGCGAACCACTGTAACCCTCGATCCTGATGTGGAGGCACTGCTCAAACGTGTGATGCGCGAGCGCGACGTCTCGTTCAAATCTGCTCTAAATGAAGCCCTCCGAATGGGATTAAACGGGCAGTCTCGATTACGGAACAAGCCCTATCAGCTGAAACCGCGTATGTTAGGTTTGCGCGCTGGCATTAATTTAGATAAAGCGCTCCAAATCGCAGCCGACTTGGAGGATGAAGAGATCATCCGCAAAATGGAGCTAGGCAAATGAAGTTGCCGGATGCCAATATTTTGATTTATGCTGTCGATCAGGCTGCTCGGTCCCATGCCACGGCAAAGCTTTGGCTCGAAAACAGCTTGAATGAAATCGAGCAAATTGGATTTGCATGGCCCGCGCTCATCGCCTTTGTGCGACTCAGCACCAAGGCGAATTTCTTCGCACATCCACTCACTTCGGGTCAGGCGTTTGATTACGTCGATGAGTGGCTGGCGCAGCCAAATGCTTTGATTGTTTCACCGACTAGTCAACACGGCATTGTTTTGCGCAAGCTGCTACAACCCTTGAGCACTGCCGGCAATTTGGTGCCTGACGCACATCTTGCTGCCCTTGCTATCGAACACGGCGCAACCCTCTATTCATTCGACAATGACTTCTCGCGTTTTCAAGGCATTAAGTGGATTGACCCTTCCAAACCACAGCGTCAATGAATCTTGGGTGCATTTTTTGAGGCGAAGCTGCAGAGAAAATGGCCTCGTCGGCTCCGAGCTGCGCAGTCGGAGGGATGCTTTCGTGAAGAAGCGAAACGTCAAATATTAAGATGCCTACATTGCGCAAGAGAGTGTCACTTGATCCGGATGTTGTAGCGCTTCTCGAACAGCAAATGCGAGAACAAAGCATCTCCTTCAATGAGGCGCTAAATCAGGCTGTCCGTATGGGCACGGCTATAACCCGATTTCGCACGCCAACTTTTCAGCTCGGCGTAAAGCCGGGCGTCAACCTCACCAAAGCGCTACAACTTGCAGGCGATCTGGAGGA
>Ga0105048_10004633_pt1 | contig 22319 bp, 20 predicted proteins | sample MAT05_FD_78382 | JGI IMG/M metagenome (GOLD analysis project Ga0105048, IMG submission 78382) | Freshwater microbial communities from Lake Fryxell liftoff mats and glacier meltwater in Antarctica - MAT-05 | ecosystem: Environmental > Aquatic > Freshwater > Ice > Liftoff microbial mat | place...
GTCCGCGACGTCCTCCGGCCGGGTGACCCGGCCGCTCGGATTGCGGTGCTGCGCCTCGTTGAGCAGGTGCTCCCAATTCGGGATGCGGTGGAGGGCGGGCGTGTCCGTGACGCCTGCCCGGATGGCATTGACCGTGATGCCGTACTGCATCAGCTCCAGGGCCAGCTGTCGGACGTGTGCCTCCAGCGCTGCCTTGGCCGCTGATACCGCGCCGTAGGTCGGCACCGCGAGGCTCGCGCCCTCGCTCGTCATCGCGTACAGCCGACTGCCACGACCGAACAGCCCAGCGTGGAACAGGTCGCGCACCCAGTACAGGAGGGAGTGCGCCATGACGTCGGCGGTCATCTCCATCTGCTTCCGGGTCAGCTCACGGCCGCCTTCGGCCTCCGTGATGTATGGCAGCGTCGCGCCGAATGCCAGCGAGTGCAGGAACGCCGCGAGATAGGGCTCGGCTCCCGCGGCACGTCGCTCCTCGAACAGCGAGACGATGGAACCCACCACGGCCGCCCGCTTGTCGTCGTCTGCGGCGTTGGCGTTGTGGAAGGCGACCTGGACACCCATCGCCTCGATGGCGTCGCGGACCGCGTGCGCGGACGCGACCGTGCCGCGCGCGTCGAGATGGACACCCACGATGTTGAAGCCGGCGCCTGCCCAACCCTTGCTGACGGCACCGCCGAACCCGCTACTGGCTCCCAGCACCAACGCCCAGCGCTCGCGCCCGTCCTGTTGCTGTGTCATCAGATCCTCGTTGTCGCACGGCAGGTGCCGGAAGACCGTCCCCGAACGGGGAGTGTACCGATGCCGGACGGTTCCCATACCGAACCGCCGGCCTCGAACAGCAACCAGCACGCTCCGGTGAGCGGTGGACGCGTCGCCTACCATCGGGGTGTGGAGGGATTCGCGCTCGTCCTGGTGCTGGTCGTCGTCATCGGCGCGGTGGTCTCCGTCGCCCGACGGATCAACGTGCCGTGGCCGGTGCTGCTGGTCATCGCGGGCCTGCTGATGACGCTGGTGCCCGAGTACTCCCATGTGGATATCGAGCCGGAGCTCGTCCTGACCGTGTTCCTGCCGCCCCTGTTGTTCGGCGCCGCCTGGGAAACCCCGGTGGGTGATTTCAAACGTTATCGACGGCCCATCGTGCTGCTCTCGGTCGGACTGGTCCTGTTCACGACGGCCGTCGTCGCCTTCGTGGCCGACGGCATCATCCCGGGTATCCCGCTCGCGGCGGCATTCGCCCTGGGTGCCATCGTGGCACCACCGGACGCTATCTCCGCGGTCGCCATCCTGCGTCCGCTTGCCGTACCCCGTCGGCTGCTCACCATCCTCGAGGGCGAGAGCCTCGTCAACGATGCGACCGCGCTCACCGCGTTCTCGGTGTCTGTGGCGGCGGTCACGAGCGTCTTCGTGCCGGCGCAGGCGATGGCTGACTTCTTCTGGGTGCTGGCCGTAGGCGTGCTCGTGGGCCTTGCCGTCGGTGTGGTGTGCGGCTGGATCTGGTCTCGCCTGTTCGATCCACCCGTGGAGATCTCGCTGTCGCTGGTCATCCCATATCTCGCCTATCTGCCGGCGGAACAGCTCCACGGATCGGGGGTCATCGCGGCAGTGACGGCGGGCCTGTATCTCGGATATCGCCAGTCCCGGATCTTGCGCTCGGATGCCCGGGTCCTGGGTGCATCGGTGTGGGAGTTCGTGACCTACATCCTCAACGGGTTCGCGTTCCTCATCATCGGCCTGGAGCTACCCACGTTGTGGGGCCAGGTGCGCAACGAGTACCCGCTCCAGGACCTGCTGTTCCAGGCTGCCGTCATCAGCCTCACGGTCATCGTGGTCCGCTTCATCTGGGTGCTGCCGGCCACGTACCTGCCACGGTTGTGGCCGCCCATCGCGCGGGGTGAGACGACGCCGCCGGTCCGCAACGTGATCATCGTCGGCTGGTCGGGGATGCGTGGCGCGGTGTCGCTCGCCGCGGCCCTTGCCCTGCCCAAGGACTTCCCCCAACGAGAGCTGCTCATCTTCATCGCGTTCTGCGTCATCCTCGTCACGCTCATCGGCCAGGGCCTGACGCTGGCGCCGCTCATCAAGCTGCTGCACGTGGCACCGGGCGACGAGATGGCCCGGGCTGAGGGCGAGGCACGACGCACGGCCATCGAGGCGGCACTGGCCGAACTCCAGCGAGCCCGCGAGACGTGGCCCCAGCACGGCCCGCTCATCGACCGTTTGGCCGAGAGCTTCGAGCATCGCGCGGAGCACATCAGCGCCGACGGCGACGAGCTCACGGACTCGGAACAAGAGCGGCTGGAGCATCGCGCGATCCTGGGCAGCGTGCTCACCGCCGAACGCCACGCGGTCATCGAGATGCGCGAGCGGGGCATGATCGCGGATCAGGTGCTGCGCAAGATCGAGCGAGAGCTGGACCTGGAAGAGTTGCGCCTGTCCGCCGACGCCTAGGGGACTGCCGGGGCACGGCCGCCGATCCGGTCGAGCACGGTTGGCGAGCCGGTCGAGCACGGCCTGGGGCCGGCCTGCCGCGGTCCAAGGCGCGTGAGCGACGCCGCAAAGCTAGCCCGCGCGGCGCCCTTTCAGCGACCGGCGCGCCGCAAAGCTGGCCCGCGCGGCGCCCTTTCAGCGACCGGCGCGCCGCAAAGCTGGCCCGCGCGGCGCCTCAGGCGCGCTGCAATGCCTCCGTCCCGCGCAGCGGGCGATCAAGCCAACGGACTCGTAGATGACCGTCCAGCGCATCCTTCCTTGGCCGTCCTGCCCGGTCAGCGGGTGAATCGGGCAGCCAACCCACGCTTCCTCGCTCCCTCGAGCACCTTGTTGGCCTGGTCGCCCGGCCAGCGGGACGACGGGAACGCTCTGGCAACGCGTGCCGACGCGGTGGGGCATACCACCAACAGCTCGCGCGAAACGCCCTCCGGGCCGCGCGAATCGCTCGCCACGCGCGGACTCAGCGTTCGATGGTCCAGCGGACCTCGGTGCCGAAGGGCGCCGCCTGGATGACGTCGAGGCGGGTCGTGGTCGTGGGCACGTCGAAGCTCACCCAGCCCTCGACCGTGGTACCCACGGGCACGTCACCCGACTCGAGGTAGGGCTCGGTCCCGATGGTGCCGAAGTACGAGACCCCATCCTGGTCGACCGCGCTCCAGTAGAAGAAGTTGTACGTGGCGTCCTCGGCGGTGCCCAGGTAGCGGGCGAGCACCGACACGTACTGGTTGCCCTCGGCAGGAGCCAGGAACCCCGGCTCCGGTGCCCAGTCCGCTTCCACGAGCGTGACGTCGACGCCGTCACCAGTGAGGGTGGTGCCGACGGGCGCGCCCTCGACCAGCGCTGCGAGGCTGGCTGCTGGCGCAGTGGCCACAGGTCCGCTGCCGGGCACCAGGATGCCGTGCACGACATCAAGGCAGTCCTCGAGAGCGGTGGCATCCGGCGCGTTCTGGGCACATAGCGCCTCCAGCGTGGGAGCATCGACTGTCTGGTCCTGGGCTACGGCCGGGGCCGCGATGGCGAGCGCCAATGCACATACGGTCAACGCCCGCCCTGTCCTGATGTCCACCGTGCAACACCCCCGCCGCTGCTGTGGTCACGCGTCCGGTGACCCGACGGCCGATGGTAGACGACGGATGTGCCTCGGGGCATGCCCAGGACGGCAGGCCAGCCACGGGCAACACGGTCGTTGTAGGGTCGCCCGGATCGCAGCGGGTATACTGCACAACCCGCGGCGCGCTTCAGGTGCGTGCGGACTCGGTCGGGGCGTGGCGCAGCTTGGTAGCGCGCAGCGTTCGGGACGCTGAGGCCGGAGGTTCAAATCCTCTCGCCCCGACCATACATACCTATTGCATCCGCAACTATCCCGATGTGGGCGAGCAGCGGCTCAGGGCCGAAGGCATCGGACCAGCCGTGTGCATCCGCCTCCGGGGTCGGGTGGATCGTGACGGACTCGACCCCCAGGACCTCCACCTTCTCGAAGAGTGCCTCGGTCAGCAGACGTCGACCTGAGTCGTCTCGGGACTTCCAGAGCGCGGGCAGATCCTGGAGCCACCGCAACGCTTCCGCGCTGTCCACGATCTGATCCGACGCCCTGGCGGCAACCTCGTCTGTGTCGAGTCGCGCCATGGTCTGCCCGAGTGCGATGAGGTCTCGGTCTCGGAGGTACTGGGCAGTCGCGACTTCCCGCTCGCGCTTGATCCGCGCGATGGCAAAGGCGTTGTCTGGTTGGGTCGTCAGGCCACTGACGACCTTGCTCAGAGTCGACGCGCCGAGCTGGGAATACGTGAACACTGGCAACGTGGAACTGATCGTCGTCGGGCCGGGCGGGTACAGCGGCGACCGATACCGGGATGCCAAGACCATTCCCGTCGAGGACAAGCTGCCCCGCGTCTTGCGCGCCATAGAGATCCACCGACTCCAGGAGGAGTGGAGGGCACAGGAGCGCGAGCGTGAGGCCACAGACCGCCTTCGCCACTGGGAGGCGGCGATGGTCGAAGGCAGGGACAGCTACGACGAGCACGCCCGGTGGGTCTCGTTCGAGCAGCGGTCACGCCAGTGGCACGAGGTCGCGATGCAACGTCAGTTCCTGGCCGCCGCCAGGGACGTTGTCACGCGCCAGTCCGGACCGGAGCGTGATTCCCTCGTCGCGCACCTCGACCTCGTAGAGCGGAGGCTCGATGGACTTGATCCGGTGAGGCACCCTGAGCTGATCTTACCCAGCGTGCCGGAGCCAAAACCGGAGGAACCCAAGCCGTTCCTCCACGGTCGGAGCCCACCCGGGCCCGAGGGGTACGGCCCGTGGGCGCAACCGAAGCTCTGCGGGCCGCGGTCGTAGATCGACGCGGGCCGCGGCCGGGAGGGATTCGCACACCAGGCGCTACGTGGTCACGTGACAGGCCGGTCACTTGCGTTGGTGACCACTGAGGGCGAGCGAGGAAGATTAGTGTGGTGCGAGTCGAGATACTACCCATAGACATATACTTACGCCGTTTCAACCACACCAAGGACGACCGACCGTGACGTGCGCTGACATCCACCGATGGCTGCTCCGTCGTCACCTGCCCGTCGTCGACCTGGCAAGCGATGACTGGCGCGAGGCCCGTGAGGCAGTCAGTCTGACCCCGGGGATCACCCAGGCGAAGTGTCTCGCGAGGATGGTCGAGACAGGCCTGCTCCGACGTGTACGACGCGGCCTGTACGTGGTCATCGACCCGGCGCGCGAGGCACCTGCTGCGGCGATCGCGAGCAGCGCCTATTGGCATATCGAGCACTACATCACCACGGACGCCGCCCTCGCCTTCCACGGCCTGATCGACCAGCCCCTCCCGACCATCACCGTGACGGTGCCACGGCCCGCCCCGACGCCGTTCCGCCTCGGCAAGACGCTCATCAGGTGCTCGCGCATGTCGGATGCGCAGTTCCGGCGTGCTGACCACTACCGGACCGCGCTGGACGGCTTCCGCGTCGACGTCGCGTCACGCGTCCAGGCCGTCCTCGATGCCATCGACGACCCACGGCGCATGACGCACTACTCCCTCCTGCCGGAGGTGCTGCGGTCCCTCGACGCGGACGAGGTCACCCAGCTCGCCCTGAATGCACTCCAGACGAGCCAGGCAGCGGCGCAGCGGCTCGGCTACTTGCTTGAGGATGCCGGGACCGAACCCTCCGGGGTGCTCGTCGACTTCCGTCCCTCGTCGGTCGTGAGCCTCGAACCGGGCAGGCCGTGGAGCGTCTTCTCCACGAGGTGGAGGGTGCGTGGCTAGACGGCACACGGTCGACGACATCGCCCTGGACTACCAGTCAGCACGGGACCGCGGCGACCGCGACGCGATGGCCCGCCTCCAGAACCAGGAGGCGTGTCTCGTACTCCTGACCGTGATGGAGCAGCTAGCGGCGAACCCCGACTCATTCATCCACGAGGTCGCCGTCAAGGGCGGGATCCTGATGGCGGGCGAACTCAGATCGCCGCGCACGTCGGCCGACATCGACCTCACGAGCGGGCATCTCAAGCGGGTCGACCTGCGCCGGGTTGCCCGTGAGGTCCGCGAGGCTGGGCGGGCGTTTCGTGTCCGGTCAGATGGCGAGCCCGAGCGCACCCAGGGGGGCGACCTGATCCGGCTCGCCTTCGAGTCACTCACGGACGGTGGTACTGCCAAGCTCGAGATCAGCATCCGCGAAGACCTGGTCTTCGCTGTGCGGAACGCGGTGTTCGACGTGTCGGACCTCGGGCTGATGCCGTTCGAACTGCCCGCCCTGGCCGAGGTCGAGCTGGTGGCGGAGAAGCTCCGTGCGCTCGTCCAGCGGGCACAGCCCCGCGACCTATATGACCTGTGGCTCTATCTCACGGAGTCCAGCTGGTCACTCGACCACCGCGATCTCGCGCGGGCGGTGGAGGCTAAGCTCGGGACCACGCGGCACAAGCGATGGCGCGATGGGCTGTGGAAGACCCATCTTGGTGAGATCGAGAGACTGTGGTCGCCCACATTGGTTGAGTGGATCGAGCCGGACCAGATACCGGACTTCGATGAAACCGTCGCGGTCGTAGCTGGTCGGATGCGCGAGCTGCGACTGGCCTGACCCAGCTACGCGACGCCCGACTCGCGATGTACGTACGACGGCACGTTCGTGACGGAGATCGACAGCGCCGCTGACGGCGTGTCGGCTCCGGCCCTCTCGCACAGACGATCGCGGACATGAGTCGGTCGGGCGATGCTCTCCCGACCAAGGAGGAACCCCGGTGGCACTCGATCGCGCTGGTCTACGTCCCCTCCTGACGTTCGCGTCGCCGCAGGTACCGCACCGCCCAGTGAGGCGCCCGGGTCGCTTGGGTCCTATCTCAGAGTGGATGGCGATCCGGGGGTGACCCATCCACCGGCTTGCATCGGCAGCGTATCTTGGCGGGATGCGCGCACTCGCTGCCCTCCTGGCCATCCCGCTGCGCGCTCCTGATGGCCACCTCGATGAGCGGCAGCACCACGTTCACCGACCCTGCGGGGTATCAGGTCACCTGCACTACGGGCCCGGTGCCGATCGCATCCGGTGGGCAGACCCTCCCGCAGATCGACGATACTGGCTGCAGGAGGATCGCCGAGGACTTCGCGCGGACGTACCTGGCGGGGCACCCCGGCGCCAAGGTCGACTCCGTGACGGTCGAGGGGGACGCGGTCACGAACGTCTGTTACTCGCTGGCCGGTCAGTCGAAGTGCGAGACCGTCCCGCGCTAGCCCGACCCACAACCGGGATCAACGACGGCCTAGGCAGCCCCTGACGCGCGACTTCCGAGCGTCGGCACATTCGTGACCTGGATGGTCAGGAATGGTGACGGTGTGTCGGGGTTTATCCTCTCGCCCCGACCAAACTCACCTGCTCTGTGTTCGTTCTCTGCCCTGCCCATTCATCGCCACCCGCGCGAACCCCACCCCGGCCGCAGGGGCGGCAGGTCGGACAGGCCCGGGTCGCGCGGCCGCCGATGTTGCCCGTCATCACCGTCCCAGCGGCGCAGGTACGCATCGGGGATGACGCCCCAGCCCCAGTAGGGCAGTGGTTTCGCCGGCACGATCCCGAGGGCTTCCTGAGGATCGATCCGTTCCGGACCGACCGTGCAGAGGTGGTTCCAGGAATCGCCGAAGTCGAACTCGTAGACGAACTGCTCGCCGGGCTTCAGGCGTCCCAGGCGCGTCCGCCGATCGTCGAGCGCGGGGCCAAGCTCCTCCCAGTCCTCGTACGGTGTGGTCAGGCGGGTGTCGTCGGCGAGCTCGAACTGGTGGAGGTGCGCGCGGTCCCAGCGGGCGAACCCATCATCGATCGCGTCGGCGAACTGGGCGAACGTGTGGGTTCGGGCGGCGGCGAAGAGGCGGCCGGGTCGCGGCCAGAGATGCTCGCCATGCCCCTCGATGAGGTCCACGCGAATCGACAACCAGGTGCGCGCCATGCGTCCGCCTCCTCCCGTCTTCGCTCGCCCCCGATCAGCCGAGCGGTGCCAGCAGGACCCCGGCCGGCACGGTCAGGATCGGGGCATCGCGCCGGGTGACCATGATGCCGCACCCAACGCCCTCGCGGATGCGACGAGTCCGTCGCCCGGTTCCTCGAGAGATGGCTGGACCGGGCGGTCGATACCGGTTCGGGTGTGGCCGGGGCGACGGACCGGCACTCCTCGACGAGGTGCTGCAGCGTGCCGGCTCGCGCGAGCGCGAAGTCCTGATCGCCGAGGCGCGCCCCGCATGACTGAACGTCGCTACGGCGATCCGGCGGCACTGCGCCAGGCGCTCACAGACCAGCTCCGCCGGCTGGCGCTGGCTCGGCCCGGGGCGCAGCTCGCCGGCCTCCGGCGTCAGTTCGCCGATGATCGGCTCCTTGCCCGCGTCTCTGTCGCCGAGCCCGAGGCGTGGGTGGTGAAGGGCGCGACCGCACTCCTGGCCCGGATGCACGTGTCGGCGCGGCACACGGTCGACATCGGTCTGTACCGTCGGTACGCGGGCCTCGATGAAGCCGAACTCGCCCTGCGGGCGGCCGCAGCGCTCGATCTCGGTGACTTCTTCCGCTTTGGGCTGAGCCCGGGCCGGCAGGTCGCCGAGGGCCGTGTGACACTTCACGTCGCCGACAAGGTGTGCGCCTTGCTGGAGGTCGACCCTCGGGCGCTCGGCCCAGCCCAGCACCCGCTACCGCGATCTCGCGGATCTCGCGGATCTCGCTTTCATCGCGCACACCCAGACCATCGCCGCAGACGACCTCGGGCGCGCGCTTGGCTCCGAGGTTCGGCGCCGCGGGCTCCAGATACCTCCCGAGCTGCCGTCGCCGGTGGCGGCCGGCTGGCGAGCTGGGTACGCTCGGGTGGCGCGCGACGTCCCCGGGCTGCCGGAGTGGCATCTCGAAACCGCGATGGTGACGGTGCGCCGACTCCTTGATCGGGTGCTTGACGGGACCGCTGCGGGCACCTGGGATCCGCACGCCTTGACGTGGTCGGGGTAACCCGGCCCGCGGCGTAGAGGTGGTCCTCGACCGCGATGAGGGTCTGCTTGAGGTTGCGCAGGAAGCGGCTGACGTAGCCGACCACCAACCGACCCCGACCCTCCGGTCCGCGTCGCCGCCCGATCGCGCCGGACCCTTGGTCGCGCGCTATCCGTCCGCAGCACGACCGCCCGCGGCCATCGTGCGTGCGGGTAGAGTCGGAGGGTGCTTGATGAGACACGGATCGACCGATGGCTGGCCGCGGTGCGGCTCGTCAAGACGCGCCCGATCGCGACGCAGCTCTGCGAAGCCGGTCATGTCCAGGTCAACGGTCGGGACGCGAAGCCATCCGCCAAGGTCCGGGTCGGCGATCGCGTCAAGGCCTACATCGCCGAGCGCGAGCGGGATGTCGAGGTCGTCGAGGTGATCGAGGCGCGGGTCGGCGCACCGGCCGCGCTCATGTGCTACATCGACCACAGTCCACCACCGCCCACCGACACGCCGTCACCCGGCATGGAGTGGACGCGCCACGCCGGCCGGCCGAGCAAGCGGCTGCGACGTGAGCTCGGCCGCCTGCGGCGGGGCGGCGACTCGTCCTGAGTCCCGTACGGAGAGATGGTGTGGCACCTCCGGTTTCCCAGGTCCCGATCGGCTCGATCGACCACCTCGATGGCCGAGAACCGCTCGCGCCCAGTCCGGCTTGCGCGCACCGGCCGACCCATCCCCGATGTCCCGCAGGCCCGCACCGTCCGCCGCTGACTTTCAGCGGTCGTGACGGATCGACGACTGGCGCGGTGTCGTCTGCGCAGCGGGCAGGGCCGTGACGGTGGTCACCTCACGCCCCTCCACAAGGCCGAGGCCTCGAGCCCGAGGAGCGCGAGGATCGCGCCGATCGCCCCGGAACCGGTGGGATCAGCCAGCGACGAATTCCACCAGCAGGCCGCCGGCGCTGGTCCGCGCGTCGAGGATGCGCAACCCGGCAGCCTCTATGGCGGAGCGGACGTCCTGGTCCAGGCGGCATCCCCCTGACAACCGCGCCCATGCCGGCGCCATCCGGGTCTGCAGCCGCGCGACTCCCGCGTGCTCCGACCGTGCATGCTCCAGGAAGCGCAGCGTGCCGCCCGGCCGCAGCACGCGCCGACCCTCCCGCAACACGGATGCGACGTCATCGACGGAGCAGAGCACGAACGTCCCGACCACCACGTCGAACGAATCGTCGGGGTACGGCAGTGCCTCCGCGTCACCCGTGGTCAGGACGATGGACCGCCCGAGCCGATCGGCGCGTCGCGCGGCGAGCTTGAGCGCCGCCTCGCTCGGGTCGATCGCGTGGAGCCAGGCCTCCGCGGGGTAGGCGGGCAGGTTCAAGCCGGTGCCCACGCCGATCTCCAGCACGTCACCGATGGCATCGCGGACGACCCGCCCCCGCGCACGGCGAAGCCCGGCACGGTCGGCCAGCCGCATCGCCGCGTCATAGCCGCGCGCCATCGCGGCGCTGCCAAGCTGGGCTGGCCGACGGGTCTCGCGGTCGGGCAGGAACCGGTTGCCGGCGAGGTTCGCGAGCTCCATCAGGACGGCCGCGGCCTCGAGTTCTCGCCGGTGCCGGGCGCGCATCCCGATGGGTGGATCGACCGCGCGGGACCCCGTGAGCGCGAACTCCTGGCCATACCGGTAGGCCGCTGCCTCATCGGACGTGAAGCCGAGCGGATCCCGGACGTCGAGCCCGATGGCCCGCCCCCAGCGCTCGTGGACCCGGGCACAGGCGCGACACCGGTTGACCGAGGTGACGCCCAGCATCGTCGCCTCGCGCGCTCGGGGCGCGACACGGCCCGGGACCAGGTACGCCGACAATAGGTCGGGCAGACGACGAGTGAGCACCGGCAGCCAGCGCCGTAGCGAGCGGCTCGTGAGCTTCGGTCGAGGATCCACGGTCATGCCGGGTGCCTGACCGCACGGACCAGCGCGTCGAGCGGCCCGCGACCCTCGTCCGTCCCGCGCCCGGGTGACTCGATGGCATCACGCGCAGCATGCCGCTCGTCCCAGGCCTCGGCGCTCGCGTGCCGCTCGTCCCAGGCCTCGGCGCTCGCGTGCCGGCCTGTCCTCTCGGGCTGGGTCATCGTCTACGGGTCCCTGACTGCTGTCGGTCCAACCGCGCCGCGATCCGCGCCGCGATCCGCGCCGCGATCCGCGCCGCGATGGTGCCCTCCACGACCGTGTCGGGGTCGCGAAGCCCACCCAGGATCGCGCGTACGCCGACGAGGCCCGCATAGAGCGGCGGGCACGTGGGGCAGCCGGCAAGGTGACCCTCGACCTTGGCACGGGTCACCGCATCCAGCTCCCCATCGAGGTAGGCAGAGATGTGTCGGCGGGCCTGCCAGCAGTGCACCGGCTGCGCGAGACTGGCGGCCCGCCTGGGGTCGCCCTCGGCGAGAGCGCTCACGAGCATCATCCTTCCACGGCGGAGCCGCTGCTTGGCGGCCGGCAGGCCGATCCTCAGGACCTCGGCGATCGCGGAGACCGGCCAGCCGACCGCGTCGTGGAGGACGACGACCACCCGGTAGCCGGCAGGGAGGCGGACCAGGCCGTCCTCCAGCTCATCCCGGAGTTCGGCCCGGGCGAGCACCTGCTCGGGGTCGACGGTGTAGTCGTCGTCGTGCCAGCGGTCCTCGACGTCCGAAACGTTGTACTCATCGCGACGGGCTCGCGACCGGTCGATGACCAGGTTGACCAGGATCCGGTTGAGCCACGGCGCGACCGGGGCGCCGTCCCGGAGCTGGCGCCGACGAGCCCACGCGCGCAACGCCGCCTCCTGGGCCACCTCCTCGGCCACGACTGGATCGTGGGTCAGGTGGATGGCCAGCCTCGCGAGGCGCGGCAGCTCGGCCTCCAGGGCAGCGCCGAAGTCGGTCGGCGCCGCCTGGCCCTGGTCGTCGGGCACGGAAGTGATGGCGGGATCCCTCACAGGCTCGGGGTCAGCGGGAGATGGCGCGGATCGCCTTGCCCGAGAACGGATCGCCGAACAGGGCGCTGAAGACGCAGACGTCGAATAAGCCCGCGAGGAGCGGCACGAGCCCCACGGCGGCCACGACCACCCCCAGCGTGCCACCCATCGCGAGCAGGCCGCCCGCGATCAGCGCGATGCCGCCCGCGATGCGCGCCACTCGACCGGCGGTCGAAGCCATGGACTGGCCGAGCCTGCTTGCCGCGAACCAGTTGGGGTTACCCTGATCCTGTGTGGTCATGATGTCGTTCCCTTCTTGCGTCCGTCGGATGCGCGTCGTCGTGCATCCATCCTGCCCTGAATGACGAGACGGTCGCCCAAAGGGATACATCGGGGTAGATGTGAGTGTCGCCGGCGGCGATGCGGCTCGTCATCCGGCCACACCTTGGACGGGCCGGTCACGTTCTCGCGCCGCCCTCACCACCCGCCGGAAGCATCCGATCTGATGTGCTGCCTCAGTTACGCCCGTGCCCGGCGCGAACGGTCACCCGACCTGGGCACATGCCAGCCCATGGGCACTCGCCAGCCACGCAGCGGGCAGCCGTCGATCGTCCGCGGCATGGGCATCTGACGTATCGAGACGCGGCCGTGGCGCTGAGGCACGCTCGCGCTGCCGTACCCTCGCAGCATGCGGACCGGCGAAGGGCCAGCCTATGAGCGTCTGACCAGGAACCGCACTGGCCCGCAGCCCGGTCGTGACGCGCACCGAACGGGCTGCGGCCCGCTTCGTCCGCGGCCGGCCAGCACATTGGGATGCGCACAGGGACGCGGGTCAAGCTGGCGCTACCCCTAGCGCCCCGACCAACCTCAGGCACCTATCAGGCGTCGGGGTCGCGGCTCGGGTTCGGAGTTTGACCGGCTGATCCGGCATCGAGTTCCTGCAACAGCGCCCCGACGGTCCTGGCTGCGCTTGGGTGATCCAGGGATGCGCTGGACCGAAGGCTCGCCCGGTGACGGTCGGCGTCTGTTGGTCAGTCTCGCCTGTCGGCTGCGCCGGGTCGGCGCCCGCGACCCGAGGAACCATCGCGACACACACCACGTGGCTTCCGATCTGCCGATGGCGGCCCATGATGGGGCGGTTCGCCACGGTAGGGGCAAGGTCAGACGGCAGCCACGCCTGAAAGGTGTCCGCCCGCAGGTCCACCCGAATCATCGTGAAGTCCAGCATCACGTTGGTGATCTGGTATTGCGCTTTGAAGGCGGCTTCCTTCGCCGCGAAGATGGTCAGAGCCAGGAGACCTTGTCGCTGCGTCGGCTGCGCGCCGAGGAACGATCGTTCGGCATCGATCAGGACGTGCCTCCACAGGCCGACGTCGAGTGGTTGTGCCGGCTCCAGGTCGATGCCCACGGCACGCCAGGCGGTCCTCCGGGCGGCGACGGCCAGGCACACGGATCCAGCATGAGCGATCGACCCGGTCACGCCCGCCGGCCAGAGTGGCGCTCGGTCGTTCGCGCGCGGGATCGCGACCGGAGGATGGCCGATGTCGGCGAGTGCCCGCCGAGCCGCCGCGCGGCCCCCGGCGAACTCGCGGAGGCGTGCCGGCACCGTAGCGGCGGCCAGGATCTCGCCTGGGAGCAACTGGTGCTCGTGCCCGGCGTCCGCTGCCCCGATACCCACTTCGTGCGGCAGGAGGTCGCGCAGCGCCCTCACCAGCTCGGCGTGATCGTCGCGCATGACCGATCGGCCCGAGGGTCTCGAACCCCGAACCGGTCTACTCGCGCCAGTTCTGGGCGACGAACGGCGCGTGGCGCCACTGGCCAGACGGGCCGTGCATCACGTGCTGGGGCTTGATCCGCCCGGCGAAGGAGATGATGCGCGCCCCGTCAGGCGGGATGGCGTGGCCCTCGGGCAGCTCGACGTCTGCGTGCGCGCCGCAGTCCTGTCGGAAGTAGACGATCCGGTCGTCCTCGAAGAAGTGCATCTCGGCAATGCACCGATCCAGCCACCGCTGATCAGAGACGTGACCTGGCAAGCCCCGATGATGCTGGCACGTCTGGACAGCAGCGGCTGGATCCCGTACGAAGTCATCCCACACGGCCGTCATGCTGCCGATCTTCAGTCGCAGAATGGCGGAGTGGCCCCGGGTGTTACCGCTCTGCCTCTTGCCTCGCGCGATCAGAAAGTCCTTCTCGGGCCGATCGATCAGGAAGCTGACATCGCCGATGAGGACCATGTCCACGTCCACCTGGAGGAGATGTTGACCTTCGAGGCCAAGAAAGTCTCGCGCAAACACGACGAGCTTCCGCGCGTTTCCGATGTCCCAGTCACAGAATGAGAGATCGGGCAAGGGATGGACCACGATGTCGGGATGGAGCCCGGAAGCGTCATCAGTGAGGCAGTGAAGCGTGTGCGGTAACCGGAGGTGTCGCGCGAACATCGCATGCAATCGGTTGACGTCTCCTGCCGTGTACAGATCACCCCACTTGAAGCAGGTGACATGCAGTGTCGTGATCGGGTCGATCACGAGGTGGGTCCCTGTGGCTGGCCGGTGCGTGCCAGTACCCTGGCGACCTCGATATCGTCATGACGCAGATGCTCGCCGATGAATGCCCGATCTTCCGGCTCGAGCGCGACTCCGCAAGCGAGCTTGGCGAGGATGTCCGGCTCGTAGAAGCGGAGAGCTGCAGAGAGGACGAACACCTCGTCAATCAGATCGGCCGTCGTACTTGGGGAGCAGATGTCGGCGATATTGTCGCAGCCCAGCCGGACCTGCACACCGGCCACCAGGAGCTCCAGGATCCTTGGGATACAGTTCCAGGTCGGAGATCGCAACGGCCGTAGCATGCGCATCCCGAGCGCGGCGGAGGGACACGTGATGACGCCGATGTTCAGCTCTGCCAGGTCGTCTGCCATGCGATGGAAGCGGTCCTCGGCATACGTGGAGGGCGACAGCACATGCACCGCCCAGATCATCGGCTCACCCGATGGAGCAGCCGGTGCTCCATATCGCCGCACCGCCTGCACCAGTTGCTCCGTACCTTGTTCGCCCGACTCGAACCGCTGGTCGGTGTGGACATTGACCATCTTTCCCAGGTCTTGCGCGAGCTCCAATACCCGACGAAGGTGCTCCATGGATCCGATGTGTCCCGGGTGGTCCGCGGGCTCGTCCGCTTCGGGCAATGACCCGATCAGGTCGGAGCGGCGGGCCGCCTCCACGAAGGTCTCCCAGCGTGCCGGTTCCGAGTCCTTGAACCCGAACGGTGTATAGGCGCCCAGCCGAAGGTCGAGTCGGTTCCGTCGCTCGGCCTGGATCTCCAGCAGGACCTCCAGGCCGGTCAGGCCCACGCGATCCGCTGTCACGTCCACAAGGGTGTCGGCCCGTCGCGTGTTGACCGCCTCCATCGTATCGAGGGTCTCGTTGATCCGTCGACGGAGGTCGTCCCGCTGGTACGCCGGGCCAGCGTGCAGGTCGGCGATCAAGGCGTGCTTGTGCTGGAGCGAGACGTGGAAATCCTTCGCCATGCGGTGGCCTGTCCCGGACAGATAGCGATCGTCGAAGGTGCCCGCCCGGTCAAGGTGCAGGTGGGCGTTGAGCAGGCCGCCGTGGTGTGCGACGGATCGCCGCAGGCGGTCGTACCAGATGCTGCTCACCAGGTCGCCTGCCGCGGCGTCGATGAACCGGACGCAGCCCAAGACGCCAGGTCCGGAACCTCATCCCGGCGTCGCAGGATGGTGGCGACCAGGTCCTGGATGTTCGGTTCGTGGAAGAACTCACCGTGTCCACCGGACACGATGTCGATCGTGAATGGCCCTCGATAGTAGCGCCGGAACGCCTCATGGGGATGATCGGAGGCCCGATAGGGATCGCGGTCGCTGTCACGCCCGAACGTGAGAGCGATCCGGCCCGAGTACGCTTGGGGAACCATCTTCTCGTGCATGACGAGCAGCGCGACCTCGCGTCCTGCGTCCTGCGCCTGGCGCGCGATCTGGAGCGCGATCACCGCTGCCTGACAGTTGCCACCGATGAACAGCGGCCCGGTCGGCCACAACGCCAGGATCTCCTCGGTGTAGTAGGCCGCGAGTCGCTCGATGTTCTCGGCTGCCTTGACCATGACCGCATGGCCCGACCGCATCCCGTAGATCGGCTGGTCAAGGCCAAGATACCGGGCCAATTGCTGCAGCTCGTGACTGGTCTGGAGGCACCAGAACAACGGGACGCGAGGGCCATCGAGATTGAGCCCCACGAGCAACGATCGGTCTGTCGCTCGCCCCCCGGCCCATGACGCTGTGTACGCCCGGATCTGGCGCACCGTCTCGTCGTCCAGAGGATCGGGGATCGTCTGCTCCACCGGTCCGAGTCCATCGAGCGCTTCGATGGATGCAGCGAGTGCCGCCACCGTCGAGAGCCTTCCCAGGACCCGCGCCGGCAGCTCCTGTCCGAGCGCCGCCTCCAGATCCGCGAGCATGCGGACCGCCAGCAGCGAGTGGCCACCGAGCGACCGGAAATCATCATGGGGCCCCACGGGCCGTCCGAGCCACAGCACGCGACTCCAGATGTCAGCGATCTGCTGTTGGAGCGGGGTGGCGCACGGCACGAGTGTCCTCACACCCGCGGCCTCGCGGTCGTCGCGAGCGAGCGAGGTGATATCGATGTCGCCCGAGGCATCCCGCGGGAATGTGGCCACCGGCATCAGGCGCAGCTCAGGGCCTGGGTCGGGCAGTCGCTCGGCGAGCCATCCTCGAAGCTCATCTGCGGCGACGCGTGTCGATTCATCCAGCACGACCCAGCCTCTCATCAGGCCGTGGCCGCTGTCACAGACAACGACCGCGTCATCGACACCTGGATGCGCTCGCAGCACTTCGGCCACCATTCCAGCGGATGGGGCATGGTCTGGGAGGGTGGCGATCGGCTGGTCCCAGTCCGGGCCGGCGATCCGCTCCAGCATGTCGATGAGGAGGCGGGCGAAGCGCTCGGCCCCGGGCCTGGACAACACCTGGTCGGACCAGTCCATCCTGCAGCCGATGGTCGACTTCGTGCCCTCGAACTGGAGGGTGAGATCGAAGTCTGTGGTAGGACGGCGGACCTCCAGTCGGTGACCACGGATCCCGTCCAGCACGAAGACGGTTTCCCGACGCTCCTGCCAGGCCACCATCAACCGGTTCAGCGGTACGCGCGCCAGGCCCGGCTGGGCGGCGATCTCACCGATCGGCAGGAAGCGGTGCCCATTCGCGGCGAACACATCGCGCATGATGGCCCCAGCGACCGTGCTGGGGGTGGACGCACCGTCAAGGGCGACGGACACTGGCAGCACGCGGTTGAGGTGTCCGATGATCCCGATGCTGTCGGCGTCATCCCGGTTCGCGACTGGCGTGCACATCAGGAGATGCTCCTGTCGTGTGATCCGATGAACCAGGAGCACCGTGGCCGTGAGAGCGATCGCGGCGACCGGAATGTGCTGGGCGAGGGCATGGGCGCGCAGCACCGCGGACAGCGGCGGTGTCAGCTCCAGCCGAAGCCAATCAGCCGTGCCGGGACCGGCGGACGCCGGCGCGCACGCCTTTGGCGAGACAGGGAGGGAGAGAGGGGGATGAGGCTCTGCGAATCGCGCGCTCCACCACTCGCGCGCGGCCTGGGCCCGCGGTCCCGTCACGAACTGCGCTTCCACGGCTGCGTGGCCACTCGCCTGGGGACCCCGCGAACGGCGGTCGTGGTGGCGGCCTGTACGCACTGCGGCATAGATCGTGGCGAGGTCGGTCAGGAACACATCCCGCGCGAACCCGTCGATGACGAGATGGTGGAAGACCCACTGGAGGATGGTCCGCTGTGCGCCGATCTGGATGAACGCACTGCGCCACAACGGCCCGCTGGCCAGGTCGAACGGCCGCGCCATGGCACCATCGAGCGCGCGGCCGGCCTCCGGCGGGAGGACATGTTCTGCGCCCGCCCCGGCCGCGACAAGGTACAGGACATCCTCGAACCCAGCCCACGTCCCGGGGGGACGAAACACCGGCCCCTGGGCACCCTCGGGCATACTGGATGCGAGCGCTTCGTGCCGATCCTCCAAGAGGAAGTGCGCCTCGGCCAAGGCGCTGAAGTCAACGGTGCCGGGCAGCTCGATCGCCAGCGGGACGTGGTAGACGGACTCGCCCGCCCGCGCCCGCGCCAATGGCAGGAGGTCCAGCTGGGACAAGGTGTACCGCCCCCCGGGGCCCATGTATCGGGCAGCGTCCGGCGCTGGGCCCGGGCCTGTGCGATGGCTGGTGGGAGGGTTCGGTCCTCCGGGCTGGAGCACTCGGAGAGCGGCGACCAGCGCGTCGCGGTCGCTCGTGAGCCGGCGGCGCAGTCCCTCGTCGAGAGCGCCGGCGGGCCCGCTGCACCGCAGCGAGTCTCCCTCGACCCAGACTCGGAACCCACGGCCTGCAAGCTCGTCGATGAACTGCCGTGTTTCCGCCCGGACGTGGTCCATCAGAGCGTGAGCTCGACTCGGTCACGGTCGCGCAGCAAGCGCTCGTGGTGACCCAGGTCGGCAGCGATACGCCACGTGTCCTCCGCAAGGAAGTCCGACATCTCCTCTGACCTCCAGCGATCCGCCGCCCCGGACTCGATCGCGCGATGAGAGTGGAACAAAGGGTCACCCATCATGCGCGACTCCGCGTGCAGGCCGTCCGTCATCCGCCCCGGTGGATCGTCGAGAGGAGAGAGCAGCGCCCGGTCGAACGGAATACCCAGGAACTCGCAGATCCTGCCGCCTTCCGCCTCCGGGTCACGGACCAGATCCTCGTAGCGCACCGACAGTCGGCGCTCCGAGGGGACGCTCGCCAGGGCCAGACCGATGGTGGCGTGGATGTGACACCACAGCAGTTCCGCCAGTTGGCGTGGGTGGAGATCGCAACGGGTACCCAGACCTGTCGGTCCCGTCAGTCGCGGCCACCAGAGTTGCGCCATGTTGGACCGCTCGAACGAGCGGATCATGCCGTACGGGTGGCGGTGGAGATGGATGTATCGAGGCTGCTCGAACGCCGACTCCGCCGCCGCCAACACGGAGGCGTGAACGCTGTAGAACGGCGTCTTGTCGACCAGTGTCCGATCGCCGATCCAGTCCTGGAGCACACCGTAGACGCTGATCGACGATAGGCCCTGGCTCTCCAGCGCCGCCAGCCGGCGACTCGCTTCGCCTGCCGAGCAGCCCAGCGCCCCCATCACCGCACGCGGTAGTCCTTCCAGTTGCGACGCATGGGCCGTGCCATACCATCGCCGGCGGTCCGTCAGGTCGGCGTGTGACAACAGGTACAACTCTGGTGGGGCAAACAAGGCAGGGTGTCCCGCGAGCATGGCCCGGAGCAGCGTCGAACCCGATCGGGGAGAGCTGAGGATGAAGATCGCGGGGCGAAGCAGCGGCGCGGGACCGGGTACCTGTGACGGGTCAAGAGGTTGAGCGATCGCACGCCGAAACGCGCTGGACATCGTTGGCGTCACGGGATCCGGGCCGGTCCGATCGGGCAGCAACGCCTGACCCAGGATGTACGCGACCAGATTCGGATGATGGTGCCGGAGGAAATCCTCGTACCGGACAGGAGTCGGCGCCTCGTACACCGACGAGACGTACACGATGTCATGGGCGGCGAGCTGCTGGAGGATGCTCACCGCGTGGGCAGCCTGGAGCGATGTGCCGCCCAGACCTATGAAGTCATCATCCGGACCCACGATGGACAGCCCCAGGACGTTCGCCCAGGTGCGCGCGATCCATCGCGCCACCGGTGCCGCCGGCCAGCCGGTCACACCGGCTCCATGGCGCGGGGTCGCCCGTGCCATGGTCGCGAACCGTTCAGTCAGCAGGTGGCGCTGCAGCTTGCCGCCGGCCGTCCGCGGGATCGCATCCACGATGACCATGCTGGCCGGCCGCTTCGCATGACCCAGCAGACCCAACAGCGCTTCGCGGGTCCGACGGATCACCGCGTCCGGGTCGCCGGGTTCGGCAGCGACGATGGCCGCGCCGAGCTCCTCGCCCAGGACGGGATGCGGTAGGGCGAAGGCGGCGGCATCCTCGACCCATGGCAGCGACATGAGGGCTGCGTCCACCTCCGAGGGGCTGATCTTCTCGCCGCCGCGGTTCACGACATCCTTCCTGCGCCCGGTGAGCCAGAGGCGACCGTCCGCGTCCAGCCGACCCAGGTCGCCGCTGCGAAGACCGAACGGCTGGAATGCCGCCGCGTCGATGGGGTCGCCATCGAGATAGCCCGGTGTGACTGCGGCTCCGCGAAGGACGACCTCCCCTTCCATCCCCGTGCCCAGCTCTCGACCTTCAGCATCGCGGATCGTCGCCTGCGGTCCCACGACGAGGCCGACCGCCCCCGCACGCTGACGGGCAGGGTCGACGGGCTCGCTGGCGATGACGCCTGCGGTCTCGGTCATCCCATAGATCTCCACGATCGGCACCCCCAGCCGAGCCTGCGCCTCCGACCGCAGGCTCGGCGGGAGCGAGGCCGATACGGCGCGGATGAATCGCAAGGTCGAGGGCTCGTCTTCGGTCACGCGCCCGTTCGAGGTGTCCAACATCGCTCGAAGCATCGCCGGAACGAGCTGCAACCACGTTGGCGAGAGTGCCATGCCACGGGCGAGCGCTAGGGTCGAGTACGTGCCTCCGCAGATGACACTGCCGCCCGACATCAGTGGCCCCGCGAGAAGGTCCCAGATCCCGCCGATGTGGAACTGGGGCAGGAGGTTCAACCCCCGGTCATGCTCGGTCAGGCACAAGGAGGCGATGAGCGCCTCGGCCGCCGCCGTCAGGTTGATCTCCGTCAGTGGCACCAGCTTGGGCCGAGCGGTGCTGCCTGACGTCTGGAGGATGAGGCGCGTGCCTGCGGGAGCCCGAAGGGGTTCGTCGTCGGTTGCGGTGCGGGCGACGGGGACGGGGGCCGTAGCACGGACACTGCCCACGGGGTCGGAACCCTTCCAGTCGACCCAGACCACCGGCACGCCACACCGGGCCGCCGTGGCCGCGGCATCCCCCGGCATCCCTGGTCGAGTCACGAGGAGGTGTGGGCGCAGATGTGCAAGGGTCGACCCAAGACCGACCGGGCCAAGCTCGGGGTCCAGGGGGACTGCGATGCCGACCTTCATCGCAGCGAGACAGACCAATGGGGCATCGGCCCCGGGCGGCAGAGAGACGGCGATCCGCGACTCCGCCGTGAGTCCCGCCGCGGACAGCACTGTGGCGAAGGCGTCCACACTCGGCAGCAGATCGCGCCACGTGAGGGTCGGGCGGCCCGGCTCCAGGACCGCGGCACGCTCTGGAGTGCGTGCCTGCCACGAACTGAGGCGTGTCCAGAGCGCGAACGCCGTTTCGGGCGCTGGAACATTCATTGGCTTCGAGGATGCCCCGAGCATCGCTCGTATCTCACGGCTGGAAGACAGCCTGTTCCAGCTGCCTGATCTGGGCCTGGATGCGGCCGATGGCCGGGTCAAGCGGGAAGTCGCGCCGGATCCGGAGACTGAAGTTGAAAGAGCGGCGTGATGACGATGCCGCGAGGTCGATCGGTGCCAACCCGTGCCATGAGTTTTCTGTCTTCACGAAGAAGAACAGCCGATTCGCGCGAAAGACGCTCTTGCCGACCACTTCCATCTGATCGCGCTGCAGAAGGAAGTTGCTCCAGTTCCGAGCGTGCGTGGAGTCCTTGGGGCGGTATGTCTCGGTCGCGCCCCCCCACTCCTCCCGCCAGTCCGTCGGTGCGAAGTACAGGACAAAGCTGATGAGTTTGTCGGTCGAGTCCGTGTGCGGAGGCAGGTGGACGCCACCATCCATCCCCGAGAACTCGCATTGGAACTCGACCTGGTCAGGGCGCAGTGCCCCGCGCAGTCGAGCCAGGTCGCGGTAGGGGCCCTCAGGCATCCGGTTCAGAGGCAGCAGGTCCGCCAGCCACGCGAGACAATGCGCCCGGTACGCAGGCGCCGACAACCCCTCCAGAAAAGTGCGCCAGACCGGCTCGATCACACCCAGTTCGGCCGGTACCGGGGGGACATGGAAGAGAATGCGCTTCTTGCCCTTGCCCAGGACATCGAGTTCCGGGTGCGTGTCTGGTGACACGAAGGCCTGCTCCAACGACCGATAGTGATCGTCGTCGAGAAAGCCGTCGATCCAGCCATAAGGGAACGGGTCAGACCGTGACTCCGCAGAACATTCACCGGGCAGCGGGAGGTCGCGATCGGGCATCCCGGGTGGCTGCTCCCTCGAGTGATGGTTCCCTATGTCGACCCCGCGGCTCGCCCGCTCAGCGTGTGCCGCGGAACGATAGGCCTCGCATCGTTGGTCTGTCAATCGCCATCGGCATCGCACTGCGGTGACGGGCGAAGACCGCGAGTCCTCGATGATCCCGGACGGCTGGACCGCGCGAAGCCGCACCCGTCGGCCGTGGCCCCATGACCGCTCCCAGATTCGACCCCGCCAC
>Ga0105048_10004635_pt1 | contig 22315 bp, 17 predicted proteins | sample MAT05_FD_78382 | JGI IMG/M metagenome (GOLD analysis project Ga0105048, IMG submission 78382) | Freshwater microbial communities from Lake Fryxell liftoff mats and glacier meltwater in Antarctica - MAT-05 | ecosystem: Environmental > Aquatic > Freshwater > Ice > Liftoff microbial mat | place...
CGAACGCGAGGATGCGGTCGCGGTCGTAGAGGGGCCGGGCAAGCCCACCCGTTGCAACGGGTGGGCTTTCGGTCGTCCCCCAAATCTCCTCCAACCGCCCCCGCGACAGCCCCGTCATCCGCAGGGTCATGTTCGTGATCTCGACGATCGGCTTGCCGTCGGCGTACATTAGCGCGTCGGCGACGCAGTAGGGTTCGGGGCGGAAGCCGAATTCCTTCACCGTCACCTCGTAAGTAACGGTCTTGGTCGTCTCCAGCACCTGCCCGCGGCACTTGAGCCGGCTGTTCACCCCCGGCACCGGCTCGCACGCCGCCTCGCCCGCCTCGGCCACCCACCCGGCCCGCATCAGGAAGACGCGGAGCGTGTGCAGGCAGCACTCGTACATGAGCGTGCCGGGCATCACCCGGTCGTCCACGAAGTGGCAGGTAAGGAACCAGTCGTCCGGGCGGATGTCGAACTCGGCCCGCACGAACCCGATGCCGAACCGCCCGCCCGTGGGGTCGAGAAGTGGCACGCGGTCCACGAGTCGGAGCATCCCGCCGGGCAGCTTGACGGGATCGCGCAGGTCGGCCGCGGCGAAGGCGGGGCCGAACGCCGCGACGAGGTCGCCGCGCCGTAACGCTTCGACCTGCCCGGCGTCGAGGGCGCAGACTTCCTGCGGCACGAGGTCGCGCCAGTCGTCGGGCTTCTTCCCCGCGAGTTGTTGCCGGTCGAGGGCCGTTTGAACGATCCCCTTGCCGGCCGCGAGCGCCGCGGCGGTGAAGAACCCGGCCACGCCGCTGCGCATCGTGATGAACGGCTCGCCGTTCACCGTCCCGTCGAACCGGAAGCGGAAGACCCAGGCGTCACCCTGCGGCACGAACTCGTCGATGCGGATGTCGTACACGACCGTCTCGCCGACCCGCGGCAGGCCGCGGTGGAAGGCGACGACGGCGTCGAGCAGGCGGTAGACGGCGAGGCCGCGGGTGCGGAAGTCGATGCCGAGGAAGCCGGCGAGGAACAGGTCGGCCTGCCCCGCCTCGACGGAGACCGCCGTCGGGATGCGGCCGGCTTCGAGGTACCAGCGGTCCGGGCGGACGGCGTGCTCGGTGACGACCCGGCCGGTCGTCAGCGACAGCGGCTCGCCCTCAATGAGCGTGATGCGGTCAACGAGCTGGAGCGGGCCGTCGGGGAGGCGCACCCGCGTGGGGAAGGTGTCGGCCTCGGCGAAGCGCGGCCCGAGCGCGTCGGCGACCTTGCCGGCGGCGAAGGCGCAGCACTGCTCGTAGGTGAGTGCGCGCGGAACGGGCGAAAAAACCTCACCCCCCAACCCCGTCTCCTCAGCGGAGAGGGGGAGCCAATCTTCTCCCCCTTCCCTCTTAGGGAAGGGGGCCGGGGGGTTAGGTTCTTCGCCTCCGCCCGTCGTCCAGCGCTGCAGCAGCGCCGTCTGGAACCGCAGCACCCCGGCGGCCGACTCCATAAGGCGCTGGTTCACCCGCAGGAACGTCTCCTGCGCCCGCATCGTCGCCACCCGCACGTCGCACGCCGCCTCGATCGCCGGGGCAAACGATGGCACCTCCGCCCAGCCGCGCCGCGGTGACACCTCATTGTCACGCGCCACCACGACCGGCTCAGGAGCCATTTCGACGGCCGGCGCGGGGGCGGGCACGACGAGCGGAACGGGTTCCGGCTCGGGCGGCGGCGGCAGGTCGGGCGGAGGGTTGCCGACGGGGACGACCACCACCGGCCCGGCCTTCCCCGCCGGCGGGCGGTGGCCGACGCAGTGGGTGTCGCGGCCGTACAGCGCCGCGAGGTCCACCGAGACGCGCTCGGCGATCAGGCCCGCCGCCAGTCGCAACAGCTGCGAAACCGCGTCCCCCTTCGCGTGGGCCGCCCGTGCGAGGTGCGGCTTGTCGGCGAGGATCGCGTCGATCATCCGCGTACACGACGCCCCCGGCCCGACTTCGAGGAAGACCCGCACGCCGTCGCGGTACGCCGCGTTCACCACCGCCGGCACGTCGATCGGCCCGACCAGCCCGGCGGTGATCGAGTCGGCCGCCGTCTTCTCGGTCGGGGCGTAACTCTTCCCCCACGCGCCGCTGTACACCTTCACCCCCTTCGGAGCGGTCGCCGGCAGGGTGTGCAGCTCGCGGTACGGCACCTCGACCGGCCGCCCGGCCTCGCAGTGGGCGAGCGTCACCCCGGCGAGGGGGAACAACGGCTTGCCGACGGCTGCGGCGAGCTTCTCCACGTCGGCCCGGACCCCGCCGATCACGCACTCGGCCGGCGTGTTGACGACGAGGAGGTACGCCCGCAGCCCCGGCCGCAGGGCCGCCGCCACGTCGTCGGCCGACGCCGAGATTACCCCCGACGCCCACTCGACCGGCCGCCCGGCGGGGAGGGCGAAGTGCCGCCGGGCGGCGTCGTAAGGCGGGGCGAGGTCCGTTTGGAAGAGCGACGAAGTCTGCATCCGGCGGAACATCTCGTCGCGGCCGCGCCACGCCCGGACGCCGAACAGCCCGGCCGACTCGCCCAGACTCAGCCCGATCGTGGCGTCGCACTTCACCCCGAGTGCCGCGACCGCGTCGGCGGCCAGCGCCCCGACCGTCACCTGGCCGAACATCAAGTCGCGGGCCGGGGCGTCGCCCGCCCGGCCATCCCAGAACAGGTCCGGGGCGAACTGGCTCCGCAGGAGGGTGCTTTCGGCCTGCTGGCGACGGGCGAGTTCGGGCCACTGGGCGGCGAGGTCGCGGCCCATCCCGTCGAACTGGTTGCCCGACCCGGGGAAGACGAACGCGACCTTGGCCTTCGGGCCGAGCGGCCGGGGGGCGAAGAAGACGCGGTCGCGGACGGCCGGCCGCGGGTCGGCCGGGAACGGGTGGGCCGGGTTGGCGCGGAGGGCCTCGACGGCGAACGCCGTCTGCCCGGCGAGGTCGTCCGGGGACCGCGCGACGAGGGCGACGGCGAACGCCCGCTTGCCGTCCGGCGGGGCCGCCCGGAACCACTCGCGGGCGACCGCCTCGACGGGTCGGGTGCGCCGCCCGGCGGCGAACTCGGCCAGCCGCGTCAGGCCGTTGACGAGTTCCGCCGGCGACGGCCCTTCGACCGCGAACACCGCCTCGGCGCGCGCCCCGAGCGGTTGGAGGCGGTCGTCGGCCGCGGCGTCGGGGGCGGCGTTCTTCGCGCACTCTTCGAGGACGAAGGCGACGCACGACCCGTCCGCCCCGGCCGTCGAGACGGCCGCCCGCCGCGGCCCGGTCGCCGTGTCGTGGAGCCAGTAGCGGGGGGCGAGGGAATCCTTGCCCGGCAACATCTCCTGGTAGACCGCGAGGCAGGCTTTCACCAGCGAGGCGGCGGCGGACGCCGCGCCGGTTTGCCCCACGTCGGCAGCCGCGTCGAACGGGATCGCGCCGGCGAGTGACGTTTCGGCCGACGCCCGGCCGAGTGCCTCCGGTAGCGATTCGCCCCCGGCCGCGCCGACCCCGCGGATCACGGCGTACACCCGGTCGCCGTCGCGCTCGGCGTCGGCCAGGCGCTTCAACACGAGGGCCGCCGCCCCCTCGCCCGGCAGCGCGATTCGGCCGGGCAGGACGGTCCGCGGGTCGCCGGCGAGATCGACCCCGCCGGCGACGGCCCGGTCGATTTCCCCCGCCCGCAGCGCCCGGACCGCGAGCTCGACCGCCCGCCCCGCCGACGCCTCCTCGCTGCAAACCGTGTGGCTCGGCCCGCCGAAGTGGAAGGCCCGGGCGACGCGGCTCGCGGCCACGCTCCCGAGCGCCCCCATGACGCGGTTCGCGGTCAGCGCCGGGCTGGCGAAGTCGGCGGCCGTCGGGTCGTCGAGCACGCTCCAGCGCAGGTGGTAGTTGGTCGTGTTCGGGTCGAGGCCCAAGCCGACGAAAACGCCGGTGTTCGGGTCGTCCGTTTGCGGAGAGGGTTGAGCCGTGCAGTCGTCCAGCGCCGCGGCCGCGACCTGGAGCATGAGCAACTGCTGCGGGAGGGTTTCTTCCAGCTCCTTCGGCGGGATGCGGAAGCGGTCGGCGGGGAGTGTCAATTCTTCGATGTAGAACCCGGGCGGGCTAGGCGCGGCGGCGAGGCCCCAGCCGTTCCGCTTCGGGGCCGGCTCGGCCGGTGTGCCGCCCAGCACTCGCTCCTGGAACGCCCGCAGGTCGGCCCACGGGCCGAAGTGCGCCGCCAGGCCGACCACCGCGACCGGCACCACCTCGGGCGGCTTGGCGGGTGCGTCCTTCTCCTTCGCCTGGGCCGTGACCAATTTCGGGGGCGGGTCTTTGGAACTCCCGCGGTGCGGCTGGGGGGTCTTCGGCGGCTCCCCGGTCCACTCTTCGAGCAGCAGGTGGGCGTTCACCCCGCCGAACCCGAACCCGCTGACCGCCGCCCGCCGCGGGGTGGCCTTCGCCCGCCGCTCCCACGGCTCGGCGGAACTGAGGACGCGGAACGGGCCGTCGGCGTAGCGCAGGCCCGGGGCGGGGCAGGCGAAGTTCGCCTGCGGGGGCCGCACCCCGGCCGCCATCGCCCGTACCACCTTCGCCACCGCCGCCGCCCCCGCCCCGGTGAGCAGGTGCCCGGTCGTCGATTTCACCGACCCGATCGCGCACGTCCCGACTTCCCACCCGGCGTCGCCCCACAACTCGCGCAAGCTCTCGAACTCGACCGCGTCGCCGACCGGGGTGCCGGTCGCGTGGCACTCGATCAGGTCCACGTCGGTCGGCTTCCACCCGGCCCGGTCGTAGGCCCGCCGCATCGCCCGCAGCTGCCCCTCCTTCGCGGGGGCGAGGAGGTTGCCGTGCATGTCGTTCGACAGGCCGACGCCGGCGATCACGGCGTGAATCGCGTCGCCGGCGGCGAGCGCGTCCGACAGGCGCTTCAGCACGAAGATCGCCGCCCCCTCGCCCACCATTAGCCCGTCGGCGGCGGCGTCGAACGGCGAGCAGCGGCCGGACGCCGACAGCGCCCGCAGCTGCGCGAAGCCCATCTGCGTGTACTGGCAGTCGGCCCCGTTCGCCCCGCCCGCGAGCATGGCGTCGGCCCGGCCCGCGAGGAGTTCGTCGGCCGCCAGCTTGAGGGCGTACAGCGACGACGCACAGGCGGCGTCGAGGGTGAAACTCCCGCCGCCCAGCCCGAGCGCCTGCGCCAGCATCCCCGCCGGCAGCCCGGCGACGTAGCGGTTGAGCGGGTGCGTCGGGGCCGTCGGCTGCGGTGCCCCGAGCTTCCCGCCGAGGTACTCGCGGCAGAGGGCGTTCGCCCGGTCGGTCGGCAGGCAGATGTTCCCGAGGACGACGCCGACGCGGGCGCGGTCGAGGGCGTCGGTCTTGGCCGAGCGCCACGCCCGGTTGCCGGCGTCGAGGACGACGTGGAAGAGCGGGTCGAGGGCGGCGACGAGGGCCGGGTCGATGTCCAGCCCGGCGAGGTCCGGGGCGAACGGGGCGAGGTAGTAGCCGCGGTCGGTGTACGCCGTGTCGGGGTGGGCGACGCGCGGGTCGAGGGCGCGGGCCGGCGGCAGCAGCCACCGGCCGTCGGGGACCGGGGTGGAGCGGTCGGCGGCGGCGGCCACGTCGGCCCAAAAAGCGTCCGGGTCCGGCCCCGCCCCGGGCAGCCGCAGGCCGAGGCCGACAATCGCGATCCGTTCGGTACTCGAAATCATTCCGGAAGTCCTGCCCTTGGTCCCGCCCCGGCATCTACCGGACGTGGAAGAGCATATTCATCGCGGCGCGGGGCGGCGAAATCGGCCCGCCCCGCGGTCCCGCCTCCTTGACGCCGCGCACCCGCCCGCGGACGATAACCCCGTCCCACCCCCTTTCTCCCCCACAGGACCGCCCCCATGCGCCTCCGCCGCCTCGCCCTCCTCGCCGCCGCGACCGCCCTCGCCGCGACCGCCCCCGCCGCCCCCGAATCCCCCGCCCCGGCCCTCAAGAAGGGCGAGAAGATCGTCTTCCTCGGCGACTCCATCACCCAGGGCGGGGTCGGCCCGAAGGGGTACGTCACCGTCGTCAAGAACGCGCTCGCCGAGAAGCACAAGGACTTGGGTATCGAGGTGATCGGCGCGGGCGTCAGCGGGAACAAGGTGCCCGACCTGCAGCGGCGGCTGGAGAAGGACGTACTCGCCAAGAAGCCGACGCTCGTGGTCATCTTCATCGGCATCAACGACGTGTGGCACGGCGAAATGAAGCCGCCCGCCGGCACCCCCAAGGACAAGTTCGAGGCCGGGTTGAAGGAGGTCGTCGGTAAGATCAAGGACGCCGGCGGGCGGGTCGTCCTCTGCACCCCGACGGTCATCGGCGAGAAGAAGATCGGGTCGAACAAACTCGACGCCCAGCTCGACGAGTACGCCGCCATCACCCGGGCGGTGGCGAAGGAGACCGGCTCGCCGCTGTGCGACCTGCGCCAGGCGTTCGCCGACCACCTCGCCAAGCACAACTCCGACGACAAGGAGAAGGGCGTGCTGACGACCGACCGCGTCCACCTGAACGAGGCCGGCAACAAGCTCGTCGCCGAGACGATCCTGGCGACGATCGACAAGTGACTCCATCAAGCCCACCCGTTGCGACGGGTGCGGCTCTCCCTCACTTCTTCTCCGCCGCCCACGCCCGGAGCGTCCACCACGCCAGCACGAGGCCGGCCGCCCACTGCACCGTACTCGCCCACAGGTACACCCGGTGGACCGGGTAGAACGGCGGGCGGACCACGACGTAGTTTCCGGTCGGGTCCATGAAGGCGTCGAGCAGTTGGTGCGCGACGACCATCACGTACTGGCACGCCAGCATCGCCGCCCAGCACCACCACCGCCCCGCCGTCCGCCACTTCAACGGGTCGCGGGATCGCGCCACGTCCCACGCCACCACCCCCAGCCCGACCACCCCGAGGGCGTTCAGCCCGTCGGTGACGCGGGCGGTGATCGCCCCCTGCGCCGCCGCCGACCCGAGGACCGTCGTCCCGGCCGGCACCACGGCCGCCGTGTAGAACAGAAACCCGCCCTGCCACAGCAGCAGGCTCTGGAACACCAGGAAGCGGCGGAGGGGCGTCACGGGGCGTCGTCGGCCTCGAACAGGCTCGGCTGCCGCTCGACCGGGGCGGGCGGGGCGGCGACCGCGACCGCCCCGGCCGTCTCCTTCAAGATCGCCACCAGCCGGCGGGCGTTCTCGACGGCCTGGGTGCCGACGCAGTTGTTGAAGAAGACAAGGCCCGAATCGGCCCGCCCTTCGTCGGCAACGGCCGCGAGCAGGCCGGGGCCGCCCGTCCCGGGCGGGTAGAACGGCCCGACCCAGGCGGGGTACGAGTACCCGGCGGTGCCGACGCGGAGTTCCATACGGGGCCGGGGCGCGGGGATGGGGTCAGCCACGAGGAATTGTACCCACGGCCGCGCAGAAACGCTGGAAATCACGCAAGGCGTTCAAGGCGTTCAAGGCGTGCGCCTATCGGAAGCGAGCGCCTTGCTCAACCGACCTTGACCCCCGCGCTCCGCTCCGAAGACTCCGCGTCGCGGCTACCCGAGTCGGCCGGATTCCCCGTTCCCACCCGGCGCAGGGTTTGCGATAATGACGGGCCGCCCCCCTCGCCGTCCTTCCCGGTGTGCGATGCGCCCGCGTTCCGCCTTCTCCCTGATCGAACTGCTGGTGGTCATCGCCATCATCGCCGTTCTCGTCGGCCTGCTCCTGCCCGCGGTCCAGAAGGTCCGCGAGGCGGCCAACCGGAGCAGTTGCACCAACAAGCTCAAGCAACTCGGCCTCGCCCTGCACGGCTACCACGACGCCGTCGGGGCGTTCCCCACCGGCCGCCAATCGACCGCCCACTACCTCGCCCCGAGCCAGTTCCACGAGCAGATCTTCCCCCGCCTCCTCGTGGGCATCACCGAGACCGGCACGTTCCCGCTCGCCCGCGACGAGGTCGGCAGCTGGCCGATGCGCGTCTTCCCGTACCTCGAACAGGACGCCGTCGCCCGGCCGTGGGACGGGAACAAGACCGTCAACGACGTGTACGCCACCCACGACGCGATGAAGGGCGTCCGCGTCGCGGCCCTGCTCTGCCCGTCCGACCCGTCGGTCTCCGCCGGGCCGAACCGCTACGGGTACGAGTTCAACAGCTACCTCGGCGTGACCGGGAGCAACGAGTCGTTGGCCGACGTGCAGGTGAACCCCGGGGTGTTCCGGCAGCACGGGTGCAACGCGACGAACGGCTTCTTCCCGACCATCGGCTGGGGCGAGTACCTGCCGCCGGGCCAGTGGTCGTGGCCGGCCCGCCCGAAGGTGACGATCGCCACGGCGGCGAGCGGGACGAGCAACATCATCGCCGTCGGCGAGCGGCCGCCGGGCGGTCCGACCGCCGACCCGCGCTACTTCGGCCGCTGGATCATGACCGACTTCGACACCCTCCTCGGCCTGCCGAACGTGGAACCGGGTGTCATTCGTGCCGACGGCGGGGTGCCGTGTCCCCCGAGCGACTACAGGGCCGACGCCCCGGAAAACCCGTGCGCCGTGACGCACTACTGGAGCCGGCACCCGGGCGGCGGGAACTGGCTGTACGGCGACGGGTCGGTCCACTTCCTGCGGTACAGTATCAACGTGAACGTCCTCGCCGCCCGGGCCGACATCACCGGATCGACCGGGGGCGGGAGCGGGTCGGGCGGGACGACGATCCTCCCGCCGGAATGAACCATGACCGACGACGGGAACCGAACATCGTACCGCAAGTGGGTCGGCGGCGGCGCGGCCGTGGCGCTGCTACTGCTGTTCATCGGCGTCCGCGGGTGTTCCCGCGACGACACCGTCACGCTCACCGGGAAGGTCGCGGCGAAGGACGGGCGGCCGGTGACGTGGGGTACGGTGTCGGTCGTCGCGGCCGACGACAAGCTGTACTCCGCCCCGATCCGCCCGGACGGGACGTACCAAATTGTCGGCCTACCGCCCGGCCCGGTGCGCCTGGCCGTCACCAGCCCCGACCCGCAGCACTACCTCGGCCGGCCGGCGACCTCCGACGGGGATGCCGCCGGCGACGCGGGCACGGCGGCGGGCGGCGACGCGGGAGCGGGCGGGAGTGGCGGGGGTGGGAAGCGGACCGTGCGCGTGAACGGCGGGTCCGGGAGTGGCGGCGGGACGGACGGCGGGTGGGGGTCGGTGACGGTCGGCGGCGGGTCCGGCGGTAGCGGCGGCAGTAGCGGGAACCGCGGCGACAAGAAGCAGGCGTTCAGCGAAGCCCCGACCGTACCGCCGCCGCAGGTCAATGCCCCCACGAACGCGCCGGCGCGGCGACAGTGGTTCCCGATCCCCGGGCGGTACGCCAACCCGAATACGTCCGGCTTCTCGTCGCGCGTCGGGCCGCGCGGCGGGGCGTTCGACATCACGGTGGATTGAAAGCGAAAGCAACCTAACCCCCCAACCCCCTTCCCTAAGAGGGAAGGGGGAGCCAAACCGGATTGATCCGTCCGGTCGTAGGCCCGACATCCGGCTCCCCCTTCCCTCTTATACACGGTCCGTTTGCTCGTGTCCGTTTTTGCTTGTGGCACGGGTCTCTGACCCGTGCAAGCCACACGGGTCAGAGACCCGTGCCACAAGCAAAAGCCAGATTCAGACACAACCAGCCGGATCGTGTATTAGGGAAGGGGGTTGGGGGGTTAGGTTCTTCCGTCTTACGTCCCCAGCAGCGCCAGCACCCGGGCTTCGGCCGAACCCGCGCGGGCCGCAAGCGTGCCGGCGCGGAACGCCTCGATCACGCCGGGGTGGATGTAACTCTTGCGGCACACCGCCGGCGTGTTGCCGAGGTCGGCCGCGACCGCCTTCACCACTTCGACCACGGCCCGATCCGCCGCCGCCTTCGACTCCGGCACCGGCTCCCCCGCGAACTTCTCCGCCGCGATCACCGTGCCGGCCCAGGTGCGGAAGTCCTTCGCCGTGTACTCGCCCCCGGCGGCCTCGCGGAGGTACTCGTTCACGTCGGCCGACCCGACCGGGTGCGGGCGGCCGGCGGCGTCCTCGTACTGGAACAGGTCTTGCCCCGGCAGGTCGCGGCAGCGGCGGACGACGCGCGCCAGCGCCCGGTCGCCGATGGTGCGGTCGTGCCACACCCCGCTCTTGCCGCGGAAGCGCACCCGCAGTTTCCCGCCGGTGAACGTCGCGTGCTCGTCGAGCAGCGTGCTCAGCCCGAACGACTGGTTCGTCCGCGCGTACTCGGCGTTGCCGACGCGCAGGTGCGTGCGGTCGAGGAGCGTGACGACGGCGGCGAGTACCTTCTCGCGGGGCAGGCCGGGGCGGGCGAGGTCGGCCGCGGCCGCCTTCCGGATACGCGGCAGCACGCCCCCGAAGCCGCCCATGCGCGAGAACTTCTGGTCGCCGCGGCGGGAGGTCCAGCCGGGGTGGTAGCGGTACTGCTTGCGGCCCCGGGCGTCGCGGCCGGTGGCCTGGACGTGGCCGTTCGCGGCCGGGCAGATCCACACGTCTTCCCACGCCGGCGGGATCGCCAACACGCGGATGCGGTCGAGGACGGCCCGGTCGCGGACGAGGCGGCCGGCGGCGTCGCGGTAGCGGAACCCGCCGCGCTTGCGTTCGCGGGCGATGCCGCCCGTCCCGTCGCCGACGTGGCAGAGCCGTTCCTTGATCGAGAACACGGCCTCGACCGTGACGCTCACCTTCACCCGTATCGTCACCTTCGGCATCGTCGCATCCCCCGCACGCGATGCGGGCAACGGCCGTGCCGCCGGTCCGCGGTTTGCCCTTCCTCCGGGTCGCGGTGGTGCCGACCGAATCGGATTCGGGAGGGCGAGGCTCCTGCCGAGCCGTGGGCCTCACGGCTCGGCAGGAGCCTCGCCCTCCCATGAGTGTCTCGCCCTCCCAAGTACGAGCTTGGAGTGTCGGAATGGACGCGCCGGTCGATCGTCTCCCTACGGCCGCGCGGCGTGGGCGACGCGGCGATCAACAGCACCTTCTCGCCGGCCGAACGCGCGCAGGCGGAAGCCGACATCGCCGACGGGCGGTGCTGGGGTACTTCGGCGACGCCGACGGGCTGTCGGGCGGGAAGTGCGGGCACTGCGACGGGTGCTGAGCGGGCAAGCCCACCCGTTGCAACGGGTGGGCTTTCGTGGGTCTACTTCCGAGCCGTCGCCCACCCGACCAGCGCCCCGACCCCGACGGCCGCGAGCCCCCCGAGGATCGGCTTGGCCAGCGGTGGGGAGAGATACAACCACCCCGCCACGGTTGTAGGTCAAGTCGCCTGGAGGTCGTCGTACCCGGCCTTCTGAACAGCTAGGCGTAGCGCCTCGACGGTCTGATATTTCTCATACCAGTCATCGGGGCGAGGCTTGAGGTACTGCGGTGGACACTCGTACTCCCCGGTCCTGTTGCCCGGGTATGCGGTCAGGTAAACTCCGTGGGTCTTCTCTCCCTTCTCGACCAGGATCTTCCGCACGCGGTTCTGTGCATCGGGCAGTTCGAGCAACATCGCGTACTCCTTAACAGGTTCCGATCCGACCTACAGAAGGCCGTCCGATTAGTATCCGCGGGATGAGCATTTCCGCTGGAGATTTGGTGCATGAACATCAATCATCACGAAACCTTCATGAAAATTTCATCATTTATTCTCTTGCATCGGGCGATTCGCACTGACTGAAGAAATTCGCCCGTACGACCGATACCACCCGGAGAGTCGCGTTACGCCGCCCCGGGGGTCGATCATGCTTCGGCGTTCGCGCCTCGCCGCCACGGGGCTGCTCCTGACCGGCTCGCCGCTGTTCGCCCAGTTCCCCGCGCCGCCCGCGCAACCTGTGGCCGCACCGCTTCCGGCGGGCCGGTCGCCGTACCAGCCGCTGTCGCCGCCAATCAACATCACGCGGCTGCCCGAACCGCCGAAAGTACCGTCTCAGGGGAATAGCGCCCCCGGTTTCGTGCGGCCGGCGTCGGGGGCGACGCCCCTGCCGCCGTCGGCGATCCCGACGCAGCCCGGGTTCGCCGACGGCTCGACGCCGCCCCCCTTCACCCCGGTCGAGACGCCGCTGCCGTACCCGGAGGCGAAGTACCCGTTCGACGCCGGGGCCGTCACCCTCAAGCGGGCGGCCGGGAGCTGGCAGGTGTGGGCCGGGCCGCGGGTGCTCAAAGACCTCGGCGACGACGAGACCGGGGCGAAGGACGTGGTCCGGGTGCTGCGCGAACTCCGCCCGACCGAGTGGGCCGGGATCGGGACGCCGCGGCCGGTCGTCGAGTACGGGCTGGTCAACGGCCGCCCGCCGGTCACGGCCGGGTTCCCCCGGGCGGTCGTGCCGATCGACCTGCGGACCGTTCGCGTCGAACCCCTCAAGGGGGTGTGGTGCCTCCGCGACGACGGCAGCATCCTGTTCAACTTCGGCCTGCGCAAGGCCGACGCCGACCAGGCGCTGGCGGTCGTCCGGCGGTACGGGTTCAACCGCGTCGGGGCGGTCGGCGGGAATGTCGCCGCCCCGGCGCTGACGTACTTCTACGTCGCGCTGGAGGCCGACGGGGCGCGGCCGGCGGGGGCGAACCCGCTGCTCGTCGCGGCCCAGGAGCACCGCCTGGCCCGCACCGGCATTCCGGTCCCGGGCATCGGCTACGTCGGCGAGATGGTGCGGATCGACCCGCGCAAGGCCGACGTGCGGCGCGACGGGAGCGAGTGGGTGGTGGCGGCCGGGGCCGAAGTCTTGGCCCGGTTCGGGCCGGACAACTGGGCCGCCCGCGACGCCCTGCGGGTGGTGCAGGACGGCCGGTTCACCGAGTTCTGCCGGGTCGGGGCCGGCGGGCTGACGTTCTTCCTCGTGGACGGCAAGGCCCCCACCCGCGTCCCGCTGGCGGTGCAGGGGCGGCGGTTCGACCCGGACGCGCTGAAGGTCCACGCCGTCGGCCCGAAGTGGGCCGTGACCGAGGCCGGGCGGCACCTGTTCGACGTGGGCGACGCGGCCGAGGGCGAGGCCGTCGTCCGCCTGCTGCGGCACTACCACTTCGACCAGCTCTGCCACGTCGGGCCGTCGCCCCGGACGGGGCTGGTGTTCCTGGCGCGGGGCGGGCGGTAGGGATTCCCGGAAAGAACCTAACCCCCAACCCCCTTCCCTGGGAGGGAAGGGGGAGCCGGACGACGAGCCTACGGCCCGTCGTTATTTCTTGTTCCCCCTTCCCTCCCAGGGAAGGGGGTTGGGGGTTAGGTCGCCTTTCGCCCCGAAGCGTCGGCAACTCTTCCCTCATTTCACGCCCCGCGCGGAAACCCCATCGCGGGCGCGAACGCCGGCCGGATGTTACCGGCCCGTTACCCCGGAATCGGCCCGTCGAGCGTCTTATTGTGTGGCGGTTCGTGGCGTTCCGGCGAAAACCGCGGGCGCGCCCGGATTCGTCACCTAGATTTCGGCCGGGGCGACGGCCCGCCCCCGCCCCCGTAGGACGCCGCGGATTCCCTCCATGACCACCGCCCCGCCCCCGACCGACCGCGCCGCCCTCCTCGACGCCCTGCGGGCGTCCGGGCTGCTCACCCCGGCGCAGCTGGCGAAGGCGGCGGCCACCGCCCCCGGGGTTACGGCGGGGCAGGCCGCCCAGTTCCTCGTCGCCACCGGCGTCCTCACCCGCTTCCAGGCCGAACGGCTCCTCGCCGGCCGCACCGAGGGGTTCGTCATCGACCCCTACGTCATCCAGGAGCAGGTCGGCCGCGGGGCCGTCGGGCGGGTGTACAAGGCGACCCACCGGGCGATGAACCGGACGGTCGCCATCAAGGTGCTCGGGGCCGACCGCACCCGCACCCCGGCCGCCCGGCAGGCGTTCCACCGCGAAGTCCGGGCGGCCGCCCGGCTCAACCACCCGAACGTGGTGACGGCCTACGACGCCAACGAGGTCGGCGACCGCCTCTACCTGGTGATGGAGTTCGTGGACGGGCCGACGATGGACGCCCTGGTCGCCGACCGCGGCCCGCTCCCGGTGGGCGAGGCGTGCGAGCTGGTGCGGCAGGTGGCGGTCGGGTTGCAGCACGCCCACGAACACGGGATGACCCACCGCGACATCAAGCCGGCGAACCTGCTCGTCGCCCGGGCGTCGAAGACGCTGCCCGGGTGCGTGGTCAAGATCGCCGACTTCGGCATCGCCCGCCTCGCCCCGCCGCCCCCGACGGCGGCCGACGCGCCCCCGGCCCCGGGGCTGCTCGGCACCCCGGACTACGCCGCCCCGGAGCAGGCGACCGCCCCGCACGCCGCCGACCACCGGGCCGACCTGTACTCGCTCGGGTGCGTCTTCTACTTCCTCCTCACCGGCCGCCCGCCGTTCGCCGGCGGCCCGGCCGAGGGGAAGGCCCGGCGGCACCGGCAGGAGGCCCCGGTTCCGGTCACTCGGTTGCGGGCCGACGTGCCGCCGGCCGTCGCCGACATCGTCCACCGCCTCCTGGCGAAAGACCCGAACGCCCGGTTCCCGACGGCCGGCGGGCTGGCCTCCCGGCTCGACGGCCTGTCCGCCGGGGCGGTCGTGTCGGACGACGGCACGGCGATCGACTTCGACCTGCCGGCGGCCCAGCACGGGTCGTACTCGTTCGCGTCCGGTTACCTCACCGGCACGCACGCGCCCCCGGCGGACGCGGCCGAAACCTCGCCGTGGGCGCAGCTGACCGACGAGGTCGGCGGCGGGGCGGCCGTGCCCGCGGCGACCGCCCCGCCGCGCCGCCGCGCGTGGCCGGTCGAGTTCCTCGCGGCGGCCGGGGCCGGGGGGGCGCTCGCCCTCGGGTATCTGCTCCGCGACGCGTGGAAGTGAGAGGAGAGTTGAGATTCAAAGGGCCGTCGCGGCGGCGGTGCTCTGGGCCGCGGTGTCCAGCACCAGCCGGCCCTTCTCCAGGTGCAGGATGCGCTGGGCGCGGGCGGCCGCCTTCGGGTCGTGCGTCACCATGATGATCGTCTTGTCCAGCGACGACCGCAGCACGTCCAACAGCCGCAGCACCTCGTCGGCGCTCTTCGTGTCGAGGTCGCCGGTCGGCTCGTCGGCGACGATCAGGGTCGGGTCGGTGACGATCGCCCGGGCGATCCCGACCCGCTGCTGCTGCCCGCCCGACAGCTGCCCCGGCCGGTGGCTCGTCCGGTCGGACAGGCCGACGAGGTCGAGGGCCGTCGTCACCTGCTTGCGGCGCTGGGCCTTCGTGAGGGGGAGGAGCAGGAGCGGGAGTTCGACGTTCTCGTAGGCGGTGAGGACCGGGAGGAGGTAGTAGAACTGGAAGACGAAGCCGACGTGCCGGGTCCGCCACCGGGCGAGTTCGCTCTCGGACATGGCCGAGATGACGTTCCCGCCGACGGCGATGGTGCCCGCAGTCGGCCGGTCCAGCCCGGCGATGAGGTTCAGGAGCGTGGTCTTGCCGGACCCGGACGGCCCCATGAGTGCGAGGAACTCGCCGACCCCCACGTCGAGCGTCAGCCCCTGGAGGACGTCGATCGTCTCGCTCCCCCGGGTGAACGCCTTGTGCAGGTCGCGGACTTCGACGATCGGGTGGGACATTCTCGAAACCTGAAGGGGTGAAGGGGTGAGCGGGTGAAGGGGTGAAGGACCGATGACCGAGCCTGGGTCGTCACCCCGTCACCCCTTCATTCCGAACTACTCCCACTTCTGGTCGCCCGGCTGGGCCGCGAAGTCGCGGTTGAAGGCGGTCACGACCACGCTCATCTTCGGCTTGAGGAACGACCCCGGCACCTCGCCCGCCGGCAGCACCACCCGCACCCGCACCTTGATGACGTTCTTGCTGTCGTCGGCGATCGGCATGACGCGGTCCACCCGCCCGCGGTACACGCGGGTCGGGTCGGCGTCGGCCGCCACCTGGCAGTCGAGGCCGGGGCGGATCTTCGTCACCTGGCGCTCCGGCACGTCCACCTCGACCTCCAACTTCGATAAGTCGGCGAGGCTGCAAATCCCGGCCGCGACGTTGAACGACATCGGGCTGACGAGGGTGCCCCGGTCGGCCAGTTTGGTCAGCACGATGCCGTCGATCGGGGCCTTGATCTCGCAGTTCTTGAGCAGCCGGTCGGCCTCGTCGAGCCGGGCCTGGGCCGCCGCCACGTCCGCCGCGGCCGCCCCCACCTTCTCCCGCCGCGACCCGGCGACGAGCAACTCGTAGCCCTTCTTCAACCGCTCGATCCGGGCGTCGGCCACCTTCAGGTTGGCCTCGGCCTTCTCGACATCCTCCTGGGCCGCCGCCCCGCTCGCCCGCTGCATCTTCCGCCGGGCGAGTTCCTGGTCGGCCTGGAGGCGGTTGGCCTCGGCCTCGTCGATCTGGGCCGTCATCTCGGCCTTCTCCTCCTTCCGGACCGCCGCCGGGAGGAGGTCTTCGTACCGCTGGACGGCGGCCGCGTGGGTCGCCTTGGCGGCGTTGAATTCGTTCCGGTAGCGGGTGTCGCGGATGAACGCGAGGGGCTGTCCGGCCGCCACCTTGTCGCCCTCCTTGAAGCGGATTTCCAGCACCTCCCCGGCCACGTCGATGGGGCTGAGGTTGATCTGCAGCGCGGGGATGATGTTCCCCTTCAACTGGAGGACGATTTCCCCCGGCGCGGCGGGGGCGGGCGAACCGCCGGGGGCGGGCGGGCCGGACGGACGGGCCGCCCCCGCGTTGAGGTCGGCGAATTCGGCCGGCCGCGCCGGGGCGGTGCGATACCCGCGCACGCCGACCCCCACCCAGCTCGCCGCGAGCAGCCCGCACAGCACCCACGGGAGCCACGACCCGCCGCCGCCCTTGACCGCCCCGAGTTGGTCGGCGAGGCGGAGCTGCCGCACCCGGTTGACGAGGTCGCCGTTGGCCGACGGGACGGCCGGGCGGGTGTCGGTCGGCGTCATGGGGCTGGCCCTCGGGGGGGTCCGGGGTGGGGGGGCGAAGCCCACGGATAGCCATCCGTGGGCTTTCCCCACGCGACGACCGCGCACCCTATAGTAGGAACGGCAGGGAGATTTTAGCGACCGCCGAGGGCGGCGTCACGCCGAGGCGGTCGATCGACGTCGTCCACTCGCTCCGCGAGTGGACGTTTCGGACGGGGTCGCGCCCGCGCGGAAATGACGACTCGCGGAGCGAGTCGCCTACTTTAAAAGACCTCGATCACGCCGGGGCGTCGCGCTCGGCGAGGACGGCGAGTTCGGTGAGCTTGGCGGCGGTCACGCCGATCCGCTCGAAGCACTCGGCGACGATGCTGTGCGGGGTGGTGAACAGGGTGATGAGCAGGTCCATCGGCGTGACCGTCTCGCGGCCGCAGTCGTTCGCCCGGCCGTGGGCGTCGCGGAGCAGGCGGATCACGTTGTCGGAGAGGAACTCGCGGTTGAGCAGGAGCGGCGGGACGGGCTCGCCGTTCTCCTGGTAGAACAGGTCGCGGAACTGGTCGAGCAGCCCCGGCAGGTCGGCCCCGAGCCGCGACGCCCACTTGAACACGCCCGAGTCCGGTGCCCCGAGCAGCCCCATGAACAGGTGCGGGGTGCGGACGCTGTCCCAGTTCGTGGACCGCGTGTGGGCGAGGGACTCGCGGAGCACCCGCGACGTACACTCGTCGAGGATGTCGGGGCGGAGGCGGCCGCTGGGGAGGAAGATGTCGTCCACGTTTCCCGTTTCCGTCTCGTAGGGCGGCCGCTTACGGAACGGGCGTCCCCCCGTCCCGAGTGGTTGGATTATGTCGCACCCGCCGCCGCCCCGCAAGTCGGGCTGTGCCGGTAGAACCGACTTTTTCCTTGCCGCCGGCCGCGCCGGGGCCGACGATTGAACCCCGGCGGGAGTTCGGGACGGGTTTCCACTCCGGCCGGGCTTTGCAAGAGAACGGGTGAAGGGGTGAGCGGGTGAAGAGGTGAGGTGACAAACAGCCCGCGGTTTCCGCTCCGTCACCCCTTCACCCCTTCACCCTTTCACCCGTTCTCTTGCAAAGCACTCCGGCCGCAATTCGACTCCGAGGGCGCGATGGCGGGACGGTACACGGTCGGCGGGTTGGCGGTGCTGCTCGGCACATTCGTGGGGGCCGCGGCGGACCCCGACCCGGTCACGCTCGTCGATGCCGGCGGGAAGGAGATCAAGCTGGCGGCCGTGAAGTTCACCGCCGGAACCCGCCGCCTCGGGTGGCTGGCCGATCCGAAGGGCGCGACCGACGACGCGAAGAAGGGGCCGCTCGCCCTGGAGGTCCGCGAGGCGCACTCGACCGGGTATGCGAAGGGCGTGGTCACGCTCGTCCCGGTGGCGAGCGTCGAGGCGGTCCGGTACGAGTACGACAAGCAGGCGCTGGCGGTCGCGGTGAAGGGGCTGGCCGAGCCGGTGGCCGGGACGCTCCAATTCCGCGGGATCAACGCGATCGGGTTCGAGGGCGACGCCGGCGGGGTGGTCGGGAAGTTCGCCGGCGGGACGGCGAAGGACGGGTTCAAGTCGCTCGCCCTGAGTGGGGCGAAGCCGCTCCCGACCCGGCCGGCCGGCGCGACCGCGTGGGCCGTGCAGATCGACCACCCGAAGGCGATGAACCCGACGCTCGTGGTGCGCAATTTGAAGGCGCTGTACGCCGTCCCCGGCGGGACCGAACTCCTCGCCGACGCCTTGCCGGTTCGCAAGGGCGACCCACTACCGCTGTCGGCGGCGCTGAAGAAGCTGGAAATCCTCGCCGTGGACACGAACACCCAGATCGCGGCGGCCGAGGTGACGACCGACGCCGGGGCCGACCGCCTCGTCGCCCTGTCCCTGACGCGCGAGCGGGACAAGAAGACGGCCGTGCTGGTGGGCCTGCTCGGCGAGGTGGACGCGGGGTGGAAGCTGTTCCCGCTGCACACCATCAAGGTGGTGAAGTCGGGCGAGGGGAAGTGAGGGAACAAAGCCCACGGATCGCTATCCGTGGGCTTTCGCCCACGATCAGAGTAGCGCCGCGCTCAGCTCCCGCACCAACGCGCGCACCTCGTCGAGCGCCAACGCCCGACCCGCCGGCGTGCCCGCCCCGTCGAGCTTCTTTACGAGAGCGCTGCCGACGATCACGCCGTCGGCCAAGTCCTTCAACTCGCGGACGTGCTCCGGCCGGCTCACCCCGAACCCGACGCACAGCGGCAGGTCGGTCATCGTCCGCAGCCGGGCGATCTGGTCGTGCAGTCGCACCGGCAGGCGGTCGCGCGCCCCGGTGATGCCCACCACGCTCACGACGTACACGAACCCGCCGCACGCCTTCACGACCTTCTCGGCCCGCGCCGGCGACGTGGTCGGGGTGACGAGCAGGACCAGCTTGAAGTCGCGGTCGGCGGCGAGCTTGGCCAACTCCGCCGCCTCCTCGACCGGCAGGTCGGGGACGACGGCCCCGCTCAGCCCGGCGGCCGCCGCCGCGTCGATGAACGCCGCCGCCCCCCGCTTGTAGAGGAGCGAGTACGACGCCATCGCCACCAGCGGCGTCTGCCACCCCGGTCGCGCGGCGACCTCGCGCGCGGCGGCGAAGATGTCGGCGACCTTCAGCCCCTTCTCCAGGGCGCGGGTGTACGACGCCTGGATGACCGGCCCGTCGGCGATCGGGTCGGAGAACGGGAAGCCGACTTCGACCATGTCGGCCCCGCCCGCGGCGACGGCCGGGAGCAGGTCGCGGAGGAAGGCGGCGTCCGGGTCGCCGGCGGTCACGAAAGGCATGAACGCCTTGCGGCCGGCGGCCCGGAGGCGCGCGAAGAGAGCGTCGATGGGGTTCATGCGGGTGTTGTATGAGGTCGGAAGCGCAGCCCTTGTCAGTGCGTCGGCGGTTGTCGCGCAGGCCGTTGCACCCTCGCGCAGATCTTTGCCGGTCAGCTACGAGGGGAAATAGCCATTTTGACCCGCTTCCGCGCGTCAGACCTCGTGTTCGTGTCCAATTGCGCCACGCATTCGAGCGAAAATACGCATCTTCGCGGCAAGATGTGAGCACCACGGCGCGACCGAATTCTCGTCGCAACCGGAACGGCCGGCGCGACCGGGCACGGTGGTTGCATTGGTCGGGCGAGTCGCCGGGCTGCCTCTCCGCCTGGTCGGGTCAGCCGAGGATTGTGTTCTCTCCTCGTAACCGCGGCGCGTGTTCAGACCAGGGTCGAGACCTCAACTAGGAGGGTTCACCGTGACCTCGAAGAAGCTGTTCCTGACCGGCCTGCTGGCGGTCGTCGGCGTCGTGTTCGTGACCGCCGACGCCCAGGCGTTCGGCAAGCGAAAGAAGAAGGGCGGCGACTGCGGCGGTTGTGAAGCGGCCGCCCCGGCCGCCTACCACGACGGCGGGTGTGGCGGGTGCGGGGGGATGGCCTCCGCGGGCGGTGGCTACGGCGGCTACGCCTCCACCGGCGACTGCGGCGGTTGCGGGAGCATGGCCACGGGGGGCGGCTGCCCCGGCGGGTACGCGACGGGCGGGGTACACCAGGCGATGCCGACGGCGTCGGGCGTCGTGATGCCCGCGAGCGGGACGATCACCGGCGGGGCGGTCGTGCCGGCCGGCGGGACGATCATCGGCAACAACGTCGTCGTCCCGGCGACCGGCGTGCAGGGCGGGTACGTGATGCCGGCGGGCGGGTCGAGCTTCTACTACCCGGAGGGCACCTACAACGGGATGAACGGCGGCTACTACAACGGGATGAATACCGGCTACAACGGCGGGTATCAGAACGGCTACTCCGTCATGCCGGCCGGGGGCAGTTCGGGCCGCCGGATGGGTGGCATCTTCCGCCGCTAACGGTGGGTCGCATCCGTGCAAGAAAGCCCACCCATTGCAATGGGTGGGCTTTGTCTTTTGCCCCTCACACCGGCTGGCTTTGGGACCACGCCAGGGTCCGCCGCAAGCCTTCCTCGAACGCGACGGTGGGGGCGTAGCCCAGGTCGGCGGCGATGCGGCCGATCTTCGCCCGCGAGTGGCGCACGTCGCCGGCCCGCGGCGGGCCGTGCCGCGCGACGGCGCTCGTCCCGAGCCGGGCGTTGAGCGCCGCGATCAGGTCGAGGACGGTCACACTCCCGCCGGTGCCGACGTTGTACACCCGGCCCGAGACGCCCGGCGCGTCGGCGGCGAGCAACAAGGCTCGCGCCACGTCCGCGACCGCGACGAAGTCGCGCGACTGCAAGCCGTCGCCGTGAACGGTGGGGGTGCGGCCGGCGGCGAGCATCGCGGCGAAAATGGCGATCACGCCCGAGTACGGGCTGTCGGCCCGTTGGCGCGGGCCGAAGACGTTGAAGAACCGCAGGCGGACCGTTTCCAGCCCGTAGCTGGCGGCGAACGCCTGGCAGTAGAACTCGCCGGCGAGCTTGGCGGCGGCGTAGGGGGAGAGGGCGCACAGCGGCGTGTCTTCGTCCTGCCCGGCCGGGTCGGACGCCCCGCCGTAGGCGCTGGCGCTGCCGGCGTACACCACCCGCCGCACCCCGGCGGCGCGGGCGGCGCCGAGGACGTGCAGCGTGCCGGTGGCGTTGACCGCGTGGTTCAGCACCGGGTCTTCGACGCTCTTGGCCACCGACGCGAGGGCGGCCAGGTGGAACACGACCTCGCACCCGGCGGTGGCCCGGGCGACCGCGGCCGGGTCGCTGATCGTGCCCTCGACGACTTCCGGGGCGGGGGTAATTCCGGCGAGGTTGTCGCGCCGCCCGGTGCTGAAGTCGTCGAACACCCGCACCCGCCGCCCGGCCGCGGCGAGCGCCGCGACGAGGTGCGACCCGATGAACCCCGCCCCGCCCGTCACCAGCGCAACGCCCGCCATTCAGAACCTCCGAAAGCCCACCCATGGCAATGGGTGGGCTTTGATAGATGTGGGCTTCCCCCACTTTAGAACTTGGACGGCACCGGGGGAATCGGCAGCGTCCCCGGGGCGGGGGTCGGCGGCTTCGGCGCGGGGTCGGGCGACAGTGGCGGCTTCGGGAGCGGCGCGTCGCTCCCCTTCGCCTTCGGGTCCGCGGGCGGCGCGACCGGGACCGGAGACGAAGTCACGAGCGGCGGGGTCGGCCGGGGCGGGGCGTCGACGATGCCGACGCCCTGGTAGGGGATCGGGCAAACGTCTTCCCAGCGGTGCCACTGGGTCTGGAAGTACCCGAAGCACGCCCCCGGGCGGAGGTTGGTGACGTAAGGCTTGCACGGCTTGTGCCCGATGCCGACCTTCTTACAGGTGGTACAGCCCGGCGCGGTGCAGGGCGCGCCCGTGGCGGCGACCGTGCAGGTCGGGCACCCGGGGTCGGCCACCGCCGGCGGGGGCGGCGGCGGCGGCGGCGGGGTTTGGTCCGCCGCGCCGGACGTGCCGGCCGACCCGAGGGACACGACCAGGGCCGCGGCCCCGAGCGCGAGGTAACGGTAGAGCGTGCGCAGGTTCATCACCAGGACTCCTTTCACGGACGAGACTTCCCTGTCCGACGACACCCGAGCGGCCGCCGGCCCTACTTCAACGCATCGGCCCGTTCAGGGGGATCC
>Ga0105048_10004637_pt1 | contig 22303 bp, 15 predicted proteins | sample MAT05_FD_78382 | JGI IMG/M metagenome (GOLD analysis project Ga0105048, IMG submission 78382) | Freshwater microbial communities from Lake Fryxell liftoff mats and glacier meltwater in Antarctica - MAT-05 | ecosystem: Environmental > Aquatic > Freshwater > Ice > Liftoff microbial mat | place...
AGAGTCATTTGCCACACTTCCCACGCCCATCGCTAATCGCTTTGGGCGTGCCACACGGTGGCCTGGTAGTATTATGTCTGCCGATCGCCTTAGAGACGTCGCTCCTTCTCGGCGTCATTTTCGATTCGAGGATTGTCGCTGAGTGCCATCGATGAATAAAGAACCGCTAAAACACTGTCCAAAATGCAAGTCTGCTATCTTTGCGGACGCACCCGGTGGCCTGTGCCCGCACTGCTTGTTGCAGTTTGTAGCCATCAGCACAGGTGGAGCGGACTTTCCGATTGACGATCGATCGCCACGTGACCTTGAATCCATCCGAGCGGCATTCCCGCAGATGGAGATCCTCGAGTTAATTGGGCAAGGGGGCATGGGAACTGTTTACAAGGCCCGGCAACCGAAACTGGATCGGATCGTGGCGTTGAAAATCCTTCCGTTGCGGTTGGCCCGAGAGTCCTCTTTTGCAGAACGTTTTGAACGTGAGGGGAGACTGCTGGCGCGACTCAACCACCCCAACATTGTTGGCGTTTACGATTTCGGCCAAACCGATGGGCACTATTATTTGATAATGGAGTATGTCGACGGCGTAAATCTCCGACAGGCTTTCGCCTCTGCGCGTTTCACTCCGCAGCAAGCGTTGAGCGTCATTCCCAAAATTTGCGAAGCCTTGCAGTTCGCGCACGATGAAGGGGTGCTTCATCGCGATATCAAGCCTGAGAACATTCTTTTAGACACGAAAGGCCGCGTGAAGATTGCCGACTTCGGAATCGCCAAATTTGCGGGCGTGGACGATAATACTGGATTAACTGCGACGGGCGCAACGATCGGCACCCCGCACTATATGGCTCCAGAGCAGATTGAACAACCAGCGAATGTCGACCACCGCGCCGATATCTTTTCGTTGGGTGTTGTGTTTTATGAGATGCTGACCGGTGAATTGCCACTTGGACGATTTTCCGCTCCCTCGGAAAGAACGGCAACCGTGGATGCCCGCATAGATGATGTCGTGATGCGAGCTCTAGAAAAGGACCGCGAGCGGCGACAGCAGAGCGCGAACGAGGTGCGGACACAAGTTGAAATGCTAAGCAATTCTTCGAACTCAAATCGCAAACAAGTCGAAACGAGTGGCACTAGGCCTCCGATCGTCAACCCTAACGCATCGTTTCAACGCTATTCGGCTCGACCAACGATTGCAATTGTATTGGTGCTTGCGTCAATCTCAATACCCGTTTCGATTGCCGTACAACATGAGGGTCCCTCCGATAGATTGGTTTTTAGTCTAGGATTGATTTCGGCATGGTTCGGTATTCCTGGGACTCTGCTTGGATTGACTCACTTGCTCTTCCTGCAGCGAAGTGGAGCTCGGAACGGTTTGCAGAGGGGAGTGATTGCAGGTACCCTTTGGCCTTGCGGATTAGCAATTGGGTGGTGTCTTGTTTTAGCGAACGGGATTATTACTCAAATGCAGGGAACGCCCTCACCTGCATTTATGTTTATGGCCAATGCGGTTTGCCTTTGTTTCGGCATTGCATTGTCGTTTGTCGGAATGTGGATGACGAGGCAAAAGATCCAACGTTCACTGCCGGATCCAAATTTCATAACCTCGGTCAACCCAAGCCCATTCGCATCGACGTTGAAGACAATTATGAAGGCTTTTGTTGTGAGTCTTTGGGCGTTCTTTGGGCTCATCATTGTGTACATGATGTCTGGTACCTCCATGCGGCCCACCTCCATGCAGCCCAAGACTATGCCGAGTTACATGGTGCCACAGCACTTGCGACTTGAGGTTGTCTCGACAACGACGAAAGAGAACGTGCTTATCGCGGTCGTAAAGGACCCGTCGGATAATAGTTTCCAAGTCGATTTTCGAGGCTTTAGCTTACTTCCAAAGGCTGAGATTCTTGCATCAGAAAGCTATCAAGGCAAATGCATTTTTCCAGGTGAGCGATCCGACATACTTACTTTTCACTCGGATAACGAGCACACGCTAGAACTTGCCTTTGCCTTGCCAGACGCCGAAACAGCCCTGGCATGTAAGAATAGGATGGAGCGACAGCGCGGCAACGCGGAACCGTATACCTACAACAGCATGACGCAACTATTTAAAATCAACAGCTCCTTTGGAGAATATGAAGCCTTTGCACTCCCAGCGGTCACTGGATATCGCATGCCGGACGTCCAACCGTGAATGATCCCATTGCAAAGCAGGGACGTTCAAGCCGTCGTTTTCTGACTACGCAGTGGACGAATGTCTTATCGGCACGAGGCGAGTCGCCCGAAGCCAAGCAATCGTTGAAGGAACTTTGCGATCGCTACTACGCCCCGGTGTCCGCGTTCGTAGAGTCTTATTCACGTCACGACCCGAATGCTCGCGATTGGACTCATGCGTTTTTCGCGAAAGTGCTTGAGGGAAGATCCCTCGACGCAGTCATCCAATCGCGAGGGAGGTTTCGAAGTTATCTGCTCGGTGCAGTGAAGCATTTTCTGGCTGACGAGCGTGAGAAAAACCAAGCGGACAAGCGGGGTGGTCTGGTTTCGCATGTGTCGGTCGATCAAGTCGATGAGTCTTCTATGACGACAAATACTCATAGCGCGATGCCGCCCGATGCCGCCTTTGATCGCCAGTGGGCAATGTCGATTCTCCAACACTCACTCGAGGACCTCGAGGAGGACTTGGGTGCGGAGCAAGCTACTCGTTTTGAACTTCTTCGACCCTGGCTTACCGGCGATCCGATCGATCTATCGCATGCCGATGTCGCTGCAAGACTCGGCGTATCGACAGAGGTGGTTAAAATCACCATACATCGATGGCGGAAGCGATTTCGAGAGATCGTAAAAGGGCATATTGCCTCGACCGTTTCAGATTCTGCAGAGGTCGAGGAGGAGCTACGATATTTGATTCAAGCTCTTGCGATAGCAAGACGCGACGATTAACACCGAGCCGTAGGCGATGCCATGAGCGAACAAAGCGATGCGACATTTCGATGGGCAACAACTCTAATCTGCGGTGTTTGCAGTTCTGCGTCCGTCGGGTTTATCCAAGCGGGAGCAATGTATCTAGCCATGCACGCGTTCCCGTTCGGATAAACCGAAACGGAGAGCAAGACCTTTCTGCAATCGATTGGTAGCTGCCAGTTGTGGCTCCGCCGAGTAAAACTCGACGGAAGCCTAGCGTGCCCATTCTGATGCTGAACATCGCCCCTCAAAATGGAAAACACCCCTGCTGCGACTGAGGTACAATGGAGGCCGAATTCACCCTGCTGTCCCTTGTTTGTGATCGCTATGAAACCTATCACCCGTCGCGATTTTGGAAAAAACTCTTTGGCGAGCTTAGCTCCTTTCGTAGCCAGTTCGCTCATCGCGTCTAGCCTAACTCGAACGGCATTCGGGCAAACACCGGTACGTATTCGCGTTGGTCAAATCGGTACGAAACACGGTCACGCTTCTGGAAAAATGGAGGCGATCAAAAGACTCAACGAACACTTCGAGTTGGTCGGCGTAGTCGAAGAGGATCAAGTCCAAAGAGACAAGATGCAAGGCTCGACCGCCTACGCAAACAGTGCTTGGATGACGGTCGACCAATTGCTGAATCAGCCCGGACTGCAACTTGTTTTTGTCGAGACGGAGATCGACCAGTTGCTCAACGTGGCGGAGAAGTGCCTTTCGGCTGGCATGCATATTCACCTAGACAAACCTGCTGGTGCATCGCTTGAACATTTTCGAAGAGTCACACAAATCGCGGCGGACAAACGGCGGATCATTCAACTAGGGTATATGTTCCGCAGCAACCCGGCGTTTCAGTTTTTGTACGAGGCGGTCAAGCAAGGATGGTTGGGAGAGATCTTTGAAATTCACGGTGTCATAAGCAAAAGAATCGGGTCGAACGAACGGGCGGAACTAGAGCGATATCGAGGTGGCGCCATGTTTGAATTGGGCTGTCATTTGATTGACGCGGTGGTTACTTTGCTTGGCAAACCTCAATCGTTGATGCCGGTAAATCGCAAGACGCATTCTGAATTAGACAAGCTCAACGACAACTGCTTGGCAGTTTTTCAGTATCCAAAAGCCAGCGCAACGATTCGAAGTAGCGTGGTAGAAATCGATGGCAATCGTCGACGTCAATTCGTCGTTTGCGGAACGATGGGTACGATTTCGATTGAGCCCTTAGAGCCGCCGCAGCTAACACTTACCTTGGATCAACCTCGAGGCGCATTTCGCAAAGGCACTCAACTTGTCGAGCTTCCAAAAATGACTGGGCGATACGACGCCGATTTGATTGGCTTGGCAGCCGCAATTCGAGGAGAGAGCATGGTTGCGTATTCCTTGGAGCATGATTTGACGGTTCAGGAATGTGTGTTGCAAGCCAGCGAAATGCTATAGGCTGATCAATCGCATGAGCTCTTCGGCGCTCAACTTCCCGGTCAGCTCGGTTCCGTCGAGCAATCCGTCTGCCAGGTCGCGTTTTCTTGCATGAAGTTCAAGGATACGTTCTTCGATCGTTCCGCGACAAACGAAACGATAAATCGTAACAGGGCGTTTCTGTCCCATGCGGTGCGCACGGTCGGAAGCTTGGTCTTCTACGGCCGGGTTCCACCACGGATCCATATGTATCACATAATCGGCTGCGGTAGCTACAGATGACGAGGTCGCGAGGTCCAAGATTATCGAAGAATGCTTCACGATCTCCGGCACCAAATTGCCTTACATTCAATGTCGGTGCAAAACGATTGGCTTCGCGTATCCAATTTATGCAGACGGAGGTGGGGGCCACGACGAGTGCAGGACCACCCGGGGCTCGATGCAATAGCAACGCCAACGCCTGGATGGTTTTGCCAAGCCCCATGTCGTCAGCGAGGCATGCACCCGCTCCCCAGGCCGCCAACCTGCCCAGCCATTGGAATCCCTCCAATTGGTAGTCTCTCAACTCTCCTTGAAACGTATCCGGCAAGGCTAACGTCAGTGCAGTAAAGTCCTTCCATCGATCGACGCATTTCTTCCAATGGTTGTCGGCACGAATCGAAAAAACTTCGCCAAGTTCTTCCAAGGCAGTTATTCGAATGCTGGGAAATCGCAGCTTATCTTGACGTCGTTCGGAATACATACCAAGTTGATTGAGCTTACGCCGCAGTTCATCGGTTAGAGCCAAGAACTGTCCATCGCTCAATGCAACAAAGCGTGATGGACTTGCTTCCATGAGCTCGATCAACTTCATCATGTCGAGCGTTAACTCTTGGTCGATCTGAAGCGAACCTGATACCGCAAACCAATCTCTGTCCTTCTTGATATGTAGCTGCATCATCGACGGGGAGGCTTCCTTAGTTACTCGAAAACTCTTTCCGTGTGGCCAATAAACGGTCACCTTTTGAGTATCGACCAGTGGCTTAAGTTGCAGCAAGAACTCCAACGATTCTTCGATGGAGGCCAGTTCGAAGTCGATTTGGTCGCTCGCAAAAGACGCGAGGATCGGGCATAACTCGAGAATCTCTTGAACGCGGGAAATCTCATCTCGGAACGATCGCTGGGTCGACATGGCCTTGCCTTGGATCTCCGTCATGAGATTTTTACTGCCAAGCCCTGGACGATAGTAAGGGCCATTCGCACCGAACGGCTGTACGTGCATTCGAATCGACATTCCAGCCCCTTTGCGGGATAGATGCAAATGCGTGCGCGAGTCCGCCTCAATCGCTTTGCCCGCAGCCGCCATTCCGCTGATTTCAGAATGAATCGGTATCAAGGTTGCTATCGATTGGAGCGTTTCCACAACGGCCGGTAAACTTTGATCAGGCAATAGAAGCTCATCCCCAATAATACGATGTATTTCTCGATGTCGCGGTGAATAGATGTAGACTCCTACGCGATTAGGTGTCTCCGGAATGAATAAAACATCGTCTTCGTCTGGCACCGGCTCTAGGCAAATTCGAATCATTCCTTTGTGACGCTGAACCAACATGTTCAAATCGCGTTTTACAAGCTCGATGGATTGACTCCGATCGGTTGCTGAGAAGATTAGCGGATGACCAATCAACGCTTCGGCAGCAGAGCTGATTTTGAATTCATAAGACGTGTCTGGATATCGACCATAGCTGTCGAATTGCGATTTCGGTTGAAGCGTACGAACGAGAGCACGGTCTTGGTCGGTGAGGAACGCAAGGGGAGTCGAACTTTTTTGACTTTCATGGAGTCTCTTGAGTGATACCCGTTGGCCCACCGTCCAGCCAACTTTACTTCTCTTTTAAATAAACGGGACAAGCTTGAAATCGGTCACGCTTGGCAGGAATTCCCAGACGAGTCGTTCGCTGGAATCGTCCTTTGTAGGAGTGTTGGATTCCACCAGTTTACGAAGTGCGTTTAGCGGCCTTAGCCAGACCGGTTCGGCTTGAATCAATTCCAGCAACGATGGCGGTTGACTGAACTTAAGCTCAAAAGCAACGTCTTCGGGAGTCTGGGTGGAGTTGTTCGCCGGGACCGCGTTCAACCTCTTCAGTTGCTTTGTTGCTTCCGATTGAAGCCAATGGAAACCGAGCGCACGATATTTGCTTTCCATCTCTTGAATGTCTTGCACTTTGACGGGGCACTTGGACTCAGGAACGAGCCAACTCCAAAGATAGAACGCGACCAATTGCGTGAGGAGAGTCGTTTTCGTGGACACTCGATCGCTTAACTTCTCTGAGAACGTCATCGAGGATTGAGCGCCTTCCTGGAATTCTATTGCGTCTCTTAGCAGTCCGCCCAGGTGGTCGTATTCATCCGGCCAATCCTGAATCATGATGCCTGCGATGTCCAAAACCTTTTTGCGAGAGGCGGGCGAATTCTGAGGGAAATGGAGCAGTGCATGCATGACTCCTGGTAACTGATCGATTGCCACTTTCCTCCTTCCGGTAATCTTGCGAATCGACTTGATCGCGATTTCGAACTCGATCATAGCCTGGCCCCAATTCCCGGCAAGCAAAGACTGGCAAGCTATCAGCTCTGGATACCTACCATTGGTCTTGTTCGCCAGTTCTTGCAAGGCTTTGGCATCGCCGGTCGCCAAATAGACAGAAGTCAACGTAGAGATTAGTGGCCCGTCTGAATCCGTCAGTTCAAACGAAAAGGCCGAAGCCAATTGCACCAATTTCTTGTCACCGAACCCGGTAACATAGCTATTTGACAATGCATCACTGAGATAGTAATGCTGGAGCGGTTTCGATAGACGGCTGAATATCTCCATATTGAACGGATTCAATACATTGCACGAATGCTCGGACCCTGCCAAGACTACTCGGGTATATATTACGGTATTGCGAATCGCACCAAGGTCATTCCTGTAGAAAGCGATTCGCAAATCTCGGGTGCGACGCCCGCAATATCCAAAAGCGTATAAATTTTGGTTCGTTTTCTTTGCTTCTTGGACAAAGGCTGCGAACGCTTCGAACGTCTTGTCGCGAATGGAATCATGGACGACAAAGTCCTGCAGATCTTTATGGACAACCATGCCTGCCGTCTTGGTGTCGAACAGAAGTCCGTCCCGGATCAAGGCGGCAATTACTGAGTTTATGCCATCGAGCGAGACAGAAAATTCTTTGGGCACATGGTTGTTTAGCTGCGCAATCAACTCCGGGAATTGGAGCCGCCCAAAGGGTTCATGCACGATTGACCAGAGCTGCAAGACTCAACGGGTTGACGCGGGAAAAACTCGATATTGTTCGATTAGCATCAGGTTAATAGTACCCTTTTTTCGCCGATGTGAATACGCAATGTGCCTCGCGATCAGCGATGTCCATGGCGGTATGCAGCCATTTCCAGAGACTGCTGCAAAAAGATCATCGAGCAAGCCTCGATCGAGCCAAACAAGATCAGAACGAAGACAGGCAGCAGGATCGCGAATTCAACCACGGCCGCTCCCCGCTTGTTTTGTTGCATCAATCCCTTCATATTTGTAATACTCTTCCAAAAAGACGTCGGAACAATGAACCGATCATGGACTACGCCCACCGAATGGTTTAAGGCTACCTAAACTATTGCTTACGAAGGAAAGGAAAATTGTCTTGGATTGCATTGTTTTGCGGATAAGAGAGAACACCGAGTGTTACAATCCGAAGAGTTTAACTAACTGGGCCCTTGCCAACCTAAAGTCACCAAATGACGTTTCCGATTGTAGGACTCATGTCGCTAATACGTTTCAACAATAGGCCAACAGGACGCAAACTCAATTTTGAGTAGCGTTTGCGCATGATTTTTTTACGGCCGCATTGGCCGCCGTCTTTCAAGGCGCCTTTGGCTTCACGCCAGGGGTTATGACCATCTAATCTAGAGGGATGGTAAATATCCCCCGAGTAAAACTCGGGGGCATTTCATCGCCCCTTGGTTATGCTGAGACGACTACCGAGATTCTGCGGATTTCCTGGGACGTTGCCGGATCGCGTCCGGTGGAAGAGAGAACCTCCTTCGTCCCGATGAGAGTTCGTCTAACGAAAGGTCGAATTCGCTGGTGGATTCCACGGACCGTGTTTCTGGATCAGTTGATTCGGAGATGGAACTTGTGGTGGCGCTTTCAACTTCATCCACACCGGTAGTTGGACTACCTTGACGGCGTAGCTGCAAGACCTGAACGTACTCTGCTCCAAAAAACAAAATGGAAATTCCGTAGTAGCACCAAAGCAAGATCGCGATAAACGAACCGACGGCACCATAAGCGGACGAGTATCGCATGCCGATTAAGAAGACGCCTAAGACCTCGCGGCCCAGTTCCCAAATACAGGATGCTAACAATCCACCGCGAATCGCGTCTCTCCAACATACATAGCGTTTCGGCAACCATCGGTAGACCAAAGAAAACAACAGCCCGTTGGCGATAACATTGGAGCCGAGTTCGAAGAAGCCCAACAAGTAATTCATGCCTGGGACCGTCGACGTGGTGAGCGATCGAAACTGGGCCATCACCATCCCAGCCGCGAACATTACCAAGATAGCTCCTCCAAGTGCTGCTAGCATCAAAAAGGCAAGGAACCGACTTTTCATCACTCGATAGATGGTGCGCCGGACATCCGCATCTTTTTGAACTGGGATGCGAAAGATACGGTCAAATCCACGATCGATCTGGGCAAAGATGCCAATCGCAGCCAACGTGGCGGCTAAAAAGCCAAATGGACCGCTAACAATGGAGTGATTTTGAAGCGAGGTTAATACCTGCTCAATTTGCTTCTTGATGATAGGTGATGCGTGAGTCTCAACCATGTTCAGGATTTGTTCTTCGGCCTTCTTGCCTGTCGTTGAAAATTGCAAGAAGATCCCGAAGCCCGAAGTGAGCACTAGCATCATCGGAAACAACGAAAGCGCCAGATAATAGGCGACGGAGGCGGCCAAAGAGCTAGCATCATCTTCACTCCAACGAATGCCCGCATCGCGCAAGTTTGGAAAAAAATTCCGAATCCAATGCTTGCCGGATTTAACAACGGCAGTTTGGACTTCTGTCAGGCGTTCGAATTCCAGGCTCTTTATTGGGTTGGACATGGCCTCATCTTAGGATTCTCTGTCGCTGGAAGCTATAGAAATACGAATGCAAGCATTGGTCACCGTATTCCAGTGGCGCGGGTGGCACGCTCCGAGGGTGGCAAGGGTGGCTCGCTCTGAGTTACGAAGGGCGTGGTGGATCGCTAGAAACGTTTGCCACACTTCCCACGCCCATCGCTTTCGCTCTGAGCGTGCCACACGGTGGCATGGTACCTTGCTGTCTTCCACACGGTGGCATGGTGCCTTGCTGTCTTCCACACGGTGGCATGGTACCTTGCTGTCTTCCACACGGTGGCGTGGTACCTTTCTGTCTGCCTCTCGCCTTAATACTTGAACCGCGAGGCAATTCATTCGTCAAAGACTCAAGTCGACAGAGCGACGTGACTACGTTATTGGGTTGCCAAAAACGCATAAAGGTCGGCCACTTCGGCAGGGGACTTGTCATGGAGGAGCCCTGATGGCATCAGCGATTCTGTCGAATACGCCTTGTCCTCGATACTCTCTTGGTTGATGCGAACAATGGCCCCGGTGGCGGTTTGCAGCGTGATTCCGTCTGCTGCGTTGTAAACCAACATGCCTGTGAAGATCTCGCCATCGACGGTCAAAACCCGTATCGGCTTGTACCGATCCGAAATATCACGACTAGGTTCAAAGATCGCTTTTGCAAGATCGTCGCGAGAAAAGCGTTTTGCGACTCCAACCAAGCTTGGTCCAAGGGAGCTCTGTCCACCATGGCACAAAACGCATTTTTCCTGATACAGAATTTGCCCTCTTTTTGCGTCTCCTGAAATGGCGTTTGCCGCATCCTGCAGCGTTCGCCAGTCAAAGGTTGTTTGAGGTCGCGTCAATTTCGAAATCGATTCAGCCTCAAGGTAGGCCTCAAAGTAGGGCTCCCAATCTTGCCACGCTTCACCGGAGGGGGGAGGATTTTTGAAATTCAGTTTTCCTGCAACGGCCCTCACCCTCGCCAAGACGGCCGCGCGGGGTAAGGTACTCACCGCATTCATTGTAACCGAGACGACGCAGGCCAAGGTGGGCCACTCGCGTCGAGCGTCCACGAGTTGAAGCACGCTAAGCCCCATCCAGCCTGAAGTCCACAGATTCCGATCGTTGCTTTCTAAGGCTGACAAGAATAGTTCGTAATCGGAGTCGATTGGATTGGCGGATAGCAAATCTGCTGCGGCAGGGCGAAGACTGGCTACGACAGTGCTTGCCCGAATTGCCTTTGCGAATTCGTTGTCAATGCCAGCCTGGGCAGCAAACCGCAAGATGGGAACCGACCATTCGGTGGGCTCCGACTTCAAAAGGTGCCCTCGCATCTTTTTTCTAGCAGAAACTTGAACATCGAGAGGGAAAGCGGAGAGGAGGACCAAATCTTCCGGGCAGCATGGGACCGGCAATTCCACGAAAGCCGTACCCAATCCGGCGTCTCGCCGTAGAAGCGCAGCCACCAATTGTTGAAGTCGAATTGGCCATTGATTGTCCGTGTAAAGCCCTCTCGTTTTGACTTTGCGAACGATACCCGCCAAAGCGGAGGCTGTTTGATGGGTCGCGTCTGGCGTACGAGGATGCTGGCAATTGGCCGAACAGCAGAGAGCGTGAATATCGGACGTGGGATGGCTTTTGTCATCGATTTGCCCCAAGCAATAGGCTAGCGACTCTTGATCCTTGGGCTCAAGCATAGACAGAGTGCGCATGGATTCAGAGTGGACAAGCTGGCGGTCTGCTTCCTTCGCTTGCTTGGCGATGAACTTTACCCAACCGATCCATGCGACTCGGACATTTTCTGGGAGCTTCGATGCACCGAGCGCTTTGTAACCGTCGAGTACATCCGGCTGAGGGGGTTCTTGCTGTTGCGGTAACGAAAATCGACGCTGGCCTAAGGCCGATTGAAGCACGGTTAGGAATTCCAGGACATCGCGGGTTGTCCATTGCGGTTGGCTTTTAGGCACCCAACCAGCCAGGGCATCCAGCAATGGCGAGTCGATGGTCGACTGCGTTGTAGAAAAGAACTGTTTGGCTATTAAAAAATCCATTTGGTTATTGTCGGTTTTTTTGGCTAGCGGCGCCCCGGATCGAGCCAATGCCCAAAGCCATGTACGTCGCATGGCGTTTCCCGATTCAGTTTCCTCCACCCGAAGACTATTAGCGGAGTTGAATGTCAACTTCCTGACCCCGTATGCTTCCCAACGCAGTCTCTCGTCGGCACGTCCAAGATGCGGCTCCCAACTCGTTCGATCTTTGGAATCGGATTTAAAGGAGGCTGATGCATAGTCCATGGCAGCTAACGCATCCAATACCTTATTGTCGCTAGGAGCGATCGCTACGTTGCCTCTGCCGACTAGCCACCATCCGGCGGCCCGGGTGGATGGCGATGGAGCGCTAAGAGTTTTTTGAATCCTCGAGAATGGAATCGCAACGTTCAATCGTGTAAGTATTTGTGCACAACGGAGTTTTGCGGCGGCAACCACTTCTGGCTCCGCGGAAATCGGAATCTCACCTGAAATCGTTCCGAGAATTGCCTTCACGCCTGCCTTTTCGACATCGGGAAACCACTTCGATTCGGACCAAGAATCGAATGCGTTCATGGCGCAAAGCAGGCGTTGCAACGATTCGGCTTGATTTCCAGAGACCAGACCTTTTGAGACGGACGCGGAAAACCATTTCGTCGACTTGGTTTCGGGCGCTGACTGGCTCGAGCTAACGCGATAGACAGCACCGGTTGTTCCTCTTCCTCCAACGCAAATCAAAAGACTTCCGTCGACACCTACGCAAACATCGGTGGGGGCGAAACCCGTCGTGCCGCTGGGCTGCATGAACACTTCAGCGGGCACTTTGTTCGGGATACGCTTGCTCTCTTCTAGATTGCTCGATGGATAGACCGCAATCACTCGCCCAAATGTCCAGTCCAGCACAAAGACAGCATCATGATACTTTTTTGGAAAAACACGGTGCTGGTAGACAGCCACCCCTGTCGGTGAACCTCTTCCTAACTGAGCTATTACGAGTGGCATGGTAATGCGATGTTCTTCGTCCTTCCAAGATTGTCCGCACCAACCCGCATCGGAACCAGGCCCCAATACCATCACTCGGGTAGGACGGTACCACGGCAAAGTCGCTTCACGCTCGCAGTCGCTATCGAATGTTACAATTTGACCATCCGGCATGAAGTCAAAGTCATAGCAATTCCTCATTCCATGTGCCCAAACACCCCGTTTCGAAAAGTCGGGACTGATTCGCCAAATCGTTCCGCTACGGGCGCGCGGAACCGGACTGATAGGGTCATTTTGAAGTTTAGCAATATCGCGAGCAAAATTACCTGCGATCAAATACCAATAACCATCTGGTCCGCGTCGAATCGCGTGCGCAAAATGCTCGTCACCGGTGGGAAGTTCTAAGACCCGCTTTGGATTGGGATCCGCGACCAAATCGCCGTCGGAATCTTCGCTCAACCACAGCCCACCCTCGCTGACATAATAGAGTTTGCGCCCCTCAGACCATAACCCCTGCGCACCTTGCTTTGGATGACTGGACCAAAGCAGACTGCGATCGTATTTTCCATCGGCATCATCGTCTACCAAAGTCCGAATGTAACCTGGGCCGGAGACAATGGGCCGCCCTAGTCCGTCCAGCGTCATGCAAAAGCAATCATGCACCATTGCATCGTCGGCAACCTTTTGAACCAAAAAACCGTCCGGAACGGTAAATGGAGAATCCTCTTCCCCTCGAACAAAACTCCCGATTACCATTGAGGTTACGACGAGCGCGACGGGCAACATAAAAGAAAAAAACCAGGCTCTGGCGTGCGTACCAACGCTCGTTAGAAGGTAGTCGACTAACCGCACATTCAAGTAACAGGTTTTCCACTCCATTGAAATCACCACAGCCAGAACTCCCAAAACGGACGTATCATGAGGAATTGAGGCAATGACGATTTCGTAACCCCAACAGTACAATATTAACCTTTTTGCATAATTTAAAAGCCCGAATCAACTATCCCCATCCAAATACTCGCTAATCGCGACATAATGCCCATGTGGCTAGCCTATTGCCAACGCCAACAACACTCGAGGCCATGCTTTGTCTGACGCAAATCCACACCTATTAAACTTTGCGTGTCCAAAGTGCCAGAAGAAACTGAAGGCACCTTCCAACCTAGCTGGACAAAAACTGGTTTGCCCTAAATGCTCATCACCTATTCGTGTTCCAGGTGTCGTCGAAACCAAGAACGACGACGACGAATGGCTTGCACTAAATGAGTCAAGCGAGCCTGCGAGCGCACCGACGCCGGAGAAACGACAAGCGACCAAACCGAAAGCGACAACGAGTGAACCAAGCTCTCCGCTTAAGCCACCCGAATCGGCCAAGCCACCCGAATCGGCCAAGGTGGATCCTGACGAATTCCGGTTGGCTCCTCCGGAAAAAAAAGACTCGACGGTTCCTCATCAGTCGCAAAGCGTCGCAACTTCCCAAACCACAGCTCGAAGAAGTGTTTTCGATGATGACCTGCCAGATCTGGCGCCCGTCGACGAATCACCTGCCGCTTCCGCCGCCGAGCCAAAACAGAAATCGTCACAAGCGATTCCAGTTACGAAGCCGAAGTTGATTTTGCCGGACATCGCGTTGCCGGAACTCGACCTTTCGGACATTCCACTCGCTCCCATTGAAACACCCAAATCCCAAACCAGGCAGCCAACCCAATCCAAAAAGCCAATACTTGTTGGCTCGTTGGAAGACATCACGCTTGAAAGTCCTGCGTTGATCGGACCCATGGCCTCCTTGGTGGACGAAGAATTTAGTTTTCCCTGCAAACTCTGCGGCAGTTTGCTTAGCTCGAGTCGATCTCGCATCGGTACGGATACACGTTGCCCCGACTGTTTTACGCAATTCAGCGTTCCAAGTCCGCCCAAGAAAAAGAAGTTGGTTGATGTCAAAATGGATGAGGATGTCGCACGTGTCACCTTTGCTCCGATCGACTCGCAGAGCGTGCGAGGCGCGAGCATTTCCACTGAAAAGTCCAAGGAAATTCTCGATAGGGCGGAGCAAACCATTGAGACCGAGCGCGAGGAATTTGATCATTTGAACGGCGCGTTTGACACCAAGCGCTGGCTAGGCTTTTTGTTCGGTTTCCTCCGTGATCCATTGGTTGTCGCGGCTGCGGTGGGAATTGGATTCCTAACCGGCGTCTGGCTGTTTTCGATCGCTGCAATGGGAACTTGGGTCAAATTGGAAGCGACCCAGGTTCTTATCGCTAGGCTCGCTCTCCTGTGTGTGTTTTGCTTGCCGATCGCAGTGCTCATTAGCATGTGTGGAATTGCCATCTTGACCATGGCAGCCAACCGAGCGAGCAGAGTTGTCGAGTGGCCTTTCGCAAGGCTATCCGAGTCGGTAGGCGAATGCGTGATGGTAATTGTCTCGGTGATGGCGGCTAGTATTCCCGGCGGAATGATCGGTGCCGCATTTCGAGCCTTCAACTCGCATCCAATGGTCGGATTAGCTTTCGCCATCATTGGTATTTGGGGGCTCACTCCGATCCTGCTGCTCTGCATGATCGACAGCGGTTCCCTTTTCGAACCCTATTCCAAGGCCGTGTTCAGCTCTATCAAAAGTCGGCCCGAAGCTTGGGGCGCCATGTACATGCAAACGGGTTTGTGCCTCTTGCTGTTCTTTTTGTTCATGTTGGTCACCAACTCCCAGACGCCCGTCGGCGACTTCGTCCTAGGGCTGATCCTGCCGCTGACTTGTTTCTTCGTATTTAACCAATACGGCGTGCTTGCCGGACGAATCAGCCAAGTGACCGAAATGGGATTCGCAGGGGATTTCTCGGAGGACTAGAACGCAATAAAAAAATCCGCGAAGGCGGTTGTCGTTTCGACAACCGCCTTCGCGGATTGAACTCACCAGCCGAAGAGTTGGGGTTGTTGCGTAGCGGAAGCCGCGTAGGCTTTCGGAGAATTCCAGAGGATTCGTTCGAAACTCTTGGCGAGTTCCGCTACCACCAAATTTAGCGTGGAAGAAGCGCTAGGCTGACGTTTCACCAAGGATGTAATGGACGAACTTGTTGATTTCTAAGCCGTTGGTCTTAGCGTACTGGCCAACGCTTTGCTTGTCGTCCTTTACGAACGGCTGGTCAAGCAAAACTCGTTCCGCAAAGAATTGCTTTAATCGGCCTTCGACCATCTTGTCGACAATCGCTTCCGGCTTGCCCTCTTTGAGAGCGAGTTCGCGAAGCGCGACCCGTTCGGCTGAAACCAGGGACGGATCGAGCTCGCTTGAGGATAAAGCTGCAGGTCGCATGGCTGCGATATGCATTGCGATATCTTTAGCCGCAGTGTCATTGCTGCCCTTGAGCGATAATAGAACGCCTGCAACGGTGGTGGCGTTATGGCTATAGCCGCCGCTCGCACCATCAATGCGTACCATACGCCCCAGATCGAATCTTTCTCGAATTCGGTTAAAGAGCTCGTCCCTCTGTTCGCCAACCGTCATTCCCGGCTTGGATGGCGACGGTTGTTTTAGCAACTCGTCGTGGGTCTTCGCATCGCTCTTGGCGAGCGCTTCTGCAAAATCATTTGCCAGTTGGATAAACTCCGCATGGCCGGCGACCGGAGCGCTTTCGCATTTCAGTTCGACCATGGCGCCAGCCGTTTTATCGCTACCGGAGAAAAGCCCGAAGCGTCCAAACGCGGTTTCGCGATCAGCACGCTTTTCGCCAAGCTTAATCCCTTTTTCACGCAGGATCGCGATCGCCTTTTCTTCGTCGCCACCGCCCTCAACCAGTGCGGCTTTGCAATCCATGAGGGGTAAACCAGTTCTTTCGCGCAGTGCCTTGACTGCTGCAGCAGAGATTTCTGCCATTTCTAAAACTCTCCTAACATCAATAGTCAACCGAAAATATGTGTCTTGAAACCAAAGAACATTCAAACCTGGGAAAGGTTCGAATGTTAGACTGAGCGATGCCTTAAGCCATGTCTTCTGCTTTGGCAACCATTTCCATGGTTGGGTCTGGCGCATTGCCCATCGTCTTGAGCAGTTCTGGGTTCTCGGCCTTGCCAGCCAAGACCGCATCCGCCAACTGCTTCATGATCAAATCGATCGAGCGAATACCGTCGTCGTTACCCGGAATTGGCAAATCGATCTGGGTTGGATCGCAATCGGTATCGATCAAAGCAACGGTCGTGATGCCCAACGATTTGGCTTCGCGAACAGCGTTCTTTTCCTTCTTCGGATCGACGATGACCAAGCACTCAGGCAGACGATTCAAGGATCGCAGACCATTCAAATTACGATAGATCTTGCGATACTCACGATTCAAAGACGATTGCATCTTCTTTGAGTATTCGTTGATCTTCTCGCTATTCATGATGACTTCGAGCTCTTCGAGTCGAGCCATTCTATCGCGAACCGTTCGGAAGTTTGTCAAAGCCCCACCGAGCCATCGTTCGCTTACAAACGGCATTCCGCATCGGGTCGCTTCGCGCTGGATCACTTCCGAAGCTTGTCGTTTGGTACCTACGAATAGAACGAGCGAGCCACCGTTGGCTACTTGATTGAGGTACTTCTTGGCTCGCAACATGCCGCGAAGGGTCTCGCGAATGTCGATAATGTGAATCAGATTCTTACGCCCATAGATGTACGGTTCCATCTTGGGATTCCAGCGGCTCACTCGGTGTCCGAAGTGCGCACCCGCTTCAATCAACTTTTGTACGATCTCGTTGGCCATGTGTTCTCCTCTATTTTTATGCGTCCAAGGCAATGCTAACAATCGATTGGCCGTCGATCATGCACAGGATTCAAGGCGGCTTTTCAGTCCGGCTTGGAGTCCTTCTGCCTATTTAAGTACGCGAATTTCCCACAGTGCAAGACGCTTGCTGCAGCCTCAATGGCCGCGAACGTGCAAACGAAAGCTTCTTCGGGACCGGAAAGAGTACCGGGAAAGGGTGTTTGCCGTCAACCGATAACCAGAAATTAGAGTGTTTCCGTAGGTCAGTCGCTTCGTCGACGGAGGGTCTGTGACGTTTCCCCTCCAACACGCGTGCATTAACACGAAGGGCAGTTTGAAATCTATTTATAAACTGGGTGGCACGCTCTGAGGCTGTGATTTTATAGTACCAATCACACTCCGTGTGATTTCCGCGTTTAAAAACCTGCGATTTCTGAGGCAACATCACACGGAGTGTGATGGGTACTTACTTCGGATTCAAAAAATCACAGCCGCTCTGAGGCACGAAGGGCGTGGTGAATCGCTAGAGTCATTTGCCACACTTCCCACGCCCATCGCTAATCGCGCTAATCGCTTTGGGCGTGCCACACGGTGGCCTGACAGGGTAGTCTTCTGTCTGCCGTTCGCTTAAAATAGTGGTGCTGACCGAAAATGGCTCTCCGAACAGGATAATGTCCGTAGGAACGAAGGGAAACCATCGCGGAACGACAAGTCTACGTAACTTTGTATCCAAGCTCGGTTAATTTCTCAGCCAAAGCAGCTTTCGCTGGCGTTTCGCCGTGAACCAGTCGGATTTCGCGCGGCTTTACGGCAATACCCTGCACAAATCGGAGGAGATCCGATTGATCTGCGTGAGCAGAATAGCCGCTCAGCGTGTACGTCTTGGCTTTGACCTCGACTGGGAGGTGGTCTATCCAAACTTTCCCGTTTCCCCCCTGGCAGTTTTGAATTTCGCGACCTAAGGTGCCAATCCCTTGATAGCCTACGAACACGACGTCCGTGTTCTCTTTCCCAAGGAAAGCTTTGAGGTAGGCAACGACGCGACCGCCGGTACACATGCCGCTCCCGGCGATGACGATGGCCGGCTTGCCGGATTTTAGAAGGTAGTTTAAGGTTTCTCGGTGTTCGCCTCCACGATCGATTTCTAACAGATTCTTAAAAACCAGTGGTTGTTTGTCAACGGTTAGCACTTCTCGTGCTTCTTCGTCCCAGAACTCTCGCATCAGTTCATAGATTTGGGTTAACTTGATCGACAAGGGTGAGTCGACAATGATGTCGATTTGCTTCAGCAGTGTGCACTGGGTTTTGTGACCAATCTCTTCCATGATCAAGTTCATTTCGTAGAGCAATTCCTGCGTCCGTCCCAGGCTAAAGGCAGGAATAATGGTGACGCCCCGATTCTGCATGGTCTCACACAAGATCGATTCGAGGCGATGCAAGCGGGTTTCTCTCCCCTCGTGGATTCGATCGCCGTAAGTGCTTTCGAGAACAAGAACATCCGCGCGTTCCGGACTGATTGGATCGAATAAGAGCGGAGTGCATCGTGACCCCAAGTCACCGCTAAACACATAACGCTCGTCGCCATAGTTCGTTTCAACATACGACGAACCCAGAATATGGCCTGCTGGCTGGAATCGAAACTCCAGATCCTGATGGGTTCCCTCGCTGTTGGTATGGTGTTCACCCTGCGACTTGCCAGTTTGAAGACTGGTCCATTTGCCATAAGGAATGGGCCGAACGAGTCGCCTAAGGTCGTCCAGGAATTCCTTGATGACTCGCCGATTTCGAGTGATCCCCAACCGCATCGCATCTTCAAGCATGATCGGCAACAACTTGGCCGTAGGCTTGGTGCAGTAGATTGGTTTATTGAATCCAGCTTCCAGCAAATACGGGATGCGTCCAATGTGGTCGATGTGGACGTGCGTGAGGATGAGGGCTTGCACGTCGTCCAGTGGGAAGTCGATCTCCATGCCTTCTCGACCGCGCGCGTCTTGCCCTTGAAACATGCCACAATCGATCAAGACGGATCGTGAATCTTTGAAGTGCAATTCGTGGCAAGAGCCGGTGACACCCAAATGACCACCGTGGTGTGTGATTTGCATGCAAGTCGATTTCGAAGAGAGAAGGAGGGAGTTCGGATATAACAGGTCCGCGTTCATTGTAGTTGAACTAGAAAGGGCGGTGAAATGCCCCCGAGTTTTACTCGGGGGATATTTACCATGCCTCTAGAAATAGATGGTCATAACCTCTGGCGTGAAGCCAGTGGCATGCAGGCGGCGCGAGTGACCTACTTGGCGGTCGTTGTTTTCCGTGGGGTCCATACCGGCTGCTCGGTCGTTGGAATGCGCAGATGTACCTCGCGTTGGTTGACCAGCGTTCGGCCGACGGCATTCGAATATCGCAGATAGACGGTTACGGCCTTGCTTGTCGGCAGTTTGCCTTGCCAAGGTAAGCTTAGATGAAAACCTTGTGCTGCTCCGATCGGCTCAAGTGTTTCATCGAGTTGCTCCGAAGTGATTTCCCATGCTGCGATGCGGCCGTTGTCTTTGGGCTCGGCTGCATCCTCGACAATGACGGTTAAGGTACCGGTTTGATTCAAGACTTGTCCGGTTGCGTTGAGCGGAGTCACCACTAGGTATAGACCATCGTCACCTGTCCGATCGTCGAAATTGTGCCCGCGACACATGGTTGGATGGAAGCCGATTTCGACGATTTTATCGTCAACGATTTCTGTTGGTTGGTTGTTTGCAATCGGTTCGTTGGCGGATGCAAATTGGACCTTGGCCCCTTCGGGCAATCGGATCATTCCGCGTTGGATCGCGCTTTGAGGATTGCCATCCTTGATTTTAGGGAAAGCTCGTTGCAACAGCGATGGCGCGTGGTTTGGCGGTGGAGTATTTGCGGAAGGCGGTTCGAAAGGTTGCGAGGGGGAGGGCTGAGCGGGAACCACCATGAGCTTTGGTTGCTTGGCAGATCTGACCATCGATTCAGGCATTTTTACTTGTTCGGTTAAGGAATCGACTGCCGAACCAGAGGAATACCTTTTGGGGAAACGATTTCCATTGGATGCTTGAGGCTCCTCTTTTGGTTTTACAGGAAACACCGGGGCAGGCAATAGATCACCGGCGTCCGGAGCCACTTGCTTAGTATCGAGCGGCGCTGGACCGAGTGGCAGTGGAGCGATAGGTGTTCGAGAGACGACTGGCGGATTCTGGATGGACTCCGACTTCAACGGCTCAGGAATTAGCACCGTCGGAATTTGATGGGGCTCGCCGGGAATAGAACCGTACTCTTGTATTGGCGGAGTTTCGATCGACTCATACGGATTCGGCTGCCCTTTGAGTTTCAGTGGAGGGGTTGATTTCTTTCGCGACGTGTTCCCCGAATTCAGCTCCAACCCTTGGGTCTTCATGAGTTCGGCGTATTTGCGTTTCAGCTCCTCAACTTCTCTGGCGAGGTAGACGTTTTCTTGTTCCAGAGACCCGTTTGCGGCATCGAATTCATAAATACGATCCTCGAGCATGCGCACTTCGCTGGCCATATTTTCAACGTAAAGCTCAGTGTAAGCCCGCTGCCTACAGCCGGTCATCCACAAACAAACAACGGCGCAGCAGAGCAACTGCCGGTTCAGCCAGCGATCGATTGTTTGAAGTTTTTTCGGTTTTTGGGACGGCATCATGGCAACAAAGGTAGTTCAGCAGTAGCTCGAAGCTGATGGGAATTAAGAAAATTAGAACTTGGAGTCAAGATTGCTTCACCCGACGTTTCGGGTTCCTTGATCGCTTCAGCGGCGACAGAATGTCGCGAATCTCACGAAGTCCCAATATTCAACAGCTTTGGCCGGAATTCAGCAAATGTGATGCGGTGGCGGAAAAAAGGGAAAAACTCCCAAGATTCTGTTTTGGACCTCGAATCTCTTATTGTCCGTGCCCCTCATATTCGGTCGGTTTTCAAAGGTTTGCTGGTTTGCAGAGGGCAATCCAGCCTTGAAAGCGGCGTGATGAATGGGAGCGGCAGAGCGGGGTTGCCCCGACTCTGTTTCATCAGCTTTTGGGGGAAATACCATGTTAAAGAAAGTCTTGTTAGGATCTGCCATTGTTGTTGGTTCAGGCGCTCTCCTGTTTGGCACTTCGGGTGTCAGTTACATCAAAACAGGCTATCACAGCATTCGAGACACGATCAAGGATCAAATTCCGCTAGATGTCGAAATCAGTCGAGCCCGGGACATGATTAGCGACTTGAAGCCTGAAATCGCTAGCAACCTCAAGGTTATCGCTCGGGAAGAAGTCGAGGTGGCCAGGCTGGAACGCGAAGTGCTTGCGAAAAATGCAACGCTCGCCAAATCAAAGCAAGCCATTTTGAAACTTAAGGACGACGTTGAAAGTGGTGCCAAGTTTGTCAGCTATGGTGGCAAGTCCTTTGACATGGAGCAAGTGAAGAAGGATTTGGCGAGCCGATTCAAGAGCTATCAAACGCAGGAAGCGACTGCTGAGAAGGTTGGGAAAATCCTGTCCGCTCGCGAAAAGAACTTGGAAGGTGCTCGGCGCAAATTGGATGAGATGCTGGCTGCAAAACGACAATTGGAAGTCGAAGTCGAGAATCTTCAGGCCCGGTTGACGATGGTCGAAGTCGCCAAGACAAGCAGCAAATTTTCGGTCAACGATAGCCGGGTAAGCACTGTCCGCCAGACGGTAGCCGATATCGGAACACGTATCGATGTCGAGGAGCGAATGGTTGACACTTGCGACACGACAGTCGGCATTCCGGTATCGGACGACGACACCCCGTCGGATTTGGTCGACCAGATTTCGGTTTACTTCAATCGCGACAACTCCGAAGTAAAAACGCTGGTCAACAACTAGCGAGGCGAGCGGCAGGCAGAAGACTGCTAGGCCAGGCCACCGTGTGGCACGCCCAAAGCGATTAGCGATGGGCGTGGGAAGTGTGGCAAATGACTGTAGCGATTCACCACGCCCTTCGTACCTCAGAGAGGCTGTGATTTTTTGAATCCGAAGAAAGTACCCATCACACTCCGTGTGATGTTGCCTCAGAAATCACAGGTTTTTAACCGCGGAAATCACACGGAGTGTG
>Ga0105048_10004638_pt1 | contig 22298 bp, 19 predicted proteins | sample MAT05_FD_78382 | JGI IMG/M metagenome (GOLD analysis project Ga0105048, IMG submission 78382) | Freshwater microbial communities from Lake Fryxell liftoff mats and glacier meltwater in Antarctica - MAT-05 | ecosystem: Environmental > Aquatic > Freshwater > Ice > Liftoff microbial mat | place...
CACCTTGCCGCCGCCGTAGACAAGCTGCCAGCCACGTTCGCCGATGGCCCGCCCCACTGCCTGTGCGGCTTGTGTGTACGCGGGTTTTGCGCCGTGGCGCGAACCGCAGTAGACGCAGACGGTGAAGGGCGTGTTCGTGTCGACGATGGGCATCTTGGCCATGAAAGAGCAGCTACTTGCGGGGGGCACGTTCCCAGCTTATCAGCCGCGTGCCGCAGAGGGCGTCGTGCCAGAACTGGCGCTGAGGATGCAGCCAGGAAAGGCAGGCATAGGCCGCCATGCCCATCAAGAGGACACCGCTGCTGGCCCAGCCACCCTTCACGCCGCTGACCCACAACACGGCCAGCGCCGGAACAAACCACAGCCAGGCCAGCAAATAGCGGCAAAACGCGCGCAGGGGTCGCACCGGTTGTCCCTCTTGCGTGACGAGGCGGATGCGCCATGTCTGCATCGCCAGGGTCTGACCGGTACGTGTCCAGAAAAAGATGAAGTACACCGCCAGAACGGCAAACAGAAAGGCGCGCAGGCCCCCCGTACCGATGAGGGCGTGCGTCTGACGCGTCACGATGCCGTAGAAAAGTCCGGCAATCATCACCACAGCGAAGAGCAGCACGCCTTCGTAGAGGAAAGAAGCCATGCGCCGGCGCAGGCGCGGGGCCTTGCGCTCATCTGCAGGCAGTGCCGAAATGGTGGTCACGGTTGCACGGGCTCGCTGGCAGGCGCCGCGCTTCGCACAGCGGCGCCTTGCGGCCCCTTCTGAGGCAGCAGGGTGCGCGGGTCGACGAAATTGGGTGTGGCCACGATCTTCGGCAGACCGGTCTGGGTATGCGATGGCGGCGCAGCGCGGGTGCTCAACGGGGTGGTGGTGGCCCCAGGCCGGGCTTGCTGCATGCCGGGGTTCACGATGCGTGGCGCGGTTTGCGAAGGCGCACGGACGATGTTGCGCTTGGCCGTGCCGTTGTTGCGGTTGGGTCCGTTGACCGCATCAGCCTGGGAAGCCGCACGCGCCTGCGCCTCGGCGGCGCTGGCACGCGCAGCCGGTTTGGCCCTCTGCATCAGCGCTTCACGCTCTTCGGGCGTCAGTGATTGGTAGGCCTGCCAGCGCGACTGGCGCTCTTCGTCAGGCACCCGCTGCACTTCCTGGAACTGTTGGCGTGCTGCAGTTCTCTGCGCTGGTGTCATGCGGGTCCATTCAGCCATGCGTTCCTTCAGACGATCGCGCTCGTCAGCGGCCATCTGGGGGTAGCGGGCAGCCACCTCCAGCCATTTCTGTCGCCGCGAAGGCTCGATGCTGGACCAGTCTTTCTGCAGCGGTGCCAGCACCTGCTTCTGGGCCTGCGTCAGGCTGCTCCAGGCCGGGCTGCGGTCTTCGGACGATGCGGCACCATGGGTGCCGAACGCAAACATTAGGGCCAGCACCCGCCATGCCGCTTTCAGGTTCATTGCTGCTGTGGCGGCGTGCGCAGGAATTCGGCGAAGCCGGGGTCGCTGTAGGCCGAAGGGGGCAGGGTGTCGCTGAGCAGCTGGGCGTCTATGTCCGCAATTGCCAGGACCTGCTCGCGCGCTGTGAAGTGGCCGATGGCAACAAGGCCTGCAATCATCAAGACCAACGGCATGGCGACTGCGAAGCGTTGGCGCCATGCACCAAAACCCACGAGCACAGCGGCGCCAGCCGCCGAAAAGCCCACCGCTGGGGCCAGGACCGATGCGCTCTCGCGTGCCAGGCCAGCCCGCTTGACGGCTTGCTCGCGGGCCACGCGCAGGCGTTCGCTGATGTCGTGCGGCACCGCTTGCGCGACGGCCGTCAGGCTGCCGGCCAATCGCGCCGCCAGTCGCGCTTCAAGGGCGTGCGTATCGGTGTCGTGGTTGCTGCGGTTCATGGTGTGACTCCCTTGATCTTGAGTGCCTTGGCCAATGCCTGCACGGCCCGGGAGCAGTGGGTCTTGACACTGCCTTGCGAGCAACCCATCACGTCGGCGGTCTCACTGACATCGAATTCTTCCCAATAACGAAGCAGGAAGGCTTCTCGTTGACGCGCTGGGAGGTCGGAGACCGCCGCGTCGACGATGCGCAGGATCTGTGCCCGCGAAACGGCATCAGCGGCACTTTCGGTACCCAGAGTGTCTTCCAGCGCGTGCAGCGTCTGAAGCAGGTCGAAATCGTCGTCCTCGCCCCCGCTGCTGAAGTCCGACAGGTTCTGCATCACGGCACCGCGCACCTTTTCGCGGCGGAACCAGTCCATCGTGGCGTTCGACAGGATGCGCTGAAAAACCAGCGGCAGTTCGGCCGCCGGGCGGTCGGCGTACTTCGCTGCCAGACGAATCATCGCGTCCTGCACGATGTCCAGAGCGGCGTCGTCGTTGCGCACTGCATAAACCGCTCGCTTGAAGGCTCGCTTCTCGACGCTCTTGAGGAAGTCGGACAATTCTTTGTCGGTGGCCAACGGCGTTGCTGAACGGCTGCGCCCCGGGTTCGGGTCGCCAAGTATCTCATCGTCGCGACAACAGGCAGACGGTCAGGCCTGCGTGAGCAGAGCCCTGTGCATAATCAGAGGCTTCGCACAACGTTCTTTTGGGTCGCAAGCTCGTCCGTCAAACCCCGACGGGAGCTTTTCGACCAAGCAGGTACCGAATCGGCCTCACGAGGGCCCGCAGGAGGTGCACCGATGGATTTTCGTCAGAGAAAACCTCAGAGGTTCCAAATGGAAATGTCTGCCGCTGATGTCAAGCGTGCTGCGACTGTCGACAGTCGCGCCCCTTCATCTTCTTCCCCTTCCCCGGCTTCGCCCGCAGCTTCCGCTGCACCTGGCCCGGAGCTCAACGGTTCGGAGATCCTCGTTCGCTGCCTTCAAGCCGAAGGCGTGAAGTTCCTCTGGGGCTACCCGGGCGGTGCGGTGCTCTACATCTACGACGCCCTGTACAAGCAGGAGAGCATCGAACACGTGCTGGTGCGCCACGAGCAGGCTGCCGTGCATGCCGCCGATGGCTACGCCCGCGCAACCGGCGAGGTCGGCGTGGCGCTGGTGACGTCCGGCCCTGGCGTGACGAATGCCGTCACCGGGATCGCGACGGCCTACATGGACAGCATTCCGATGGTGATCATCACCGGGCAGGTGCCGACGGCCGCCATCGGCCTGGACGCTTTCCAGGAATGCGACACCGTGGGCATCACGCGCCCCATCGTCAAGCACAACTTCCTGGTGAAAGATGTGCGCGACCTGGCGCTGACCTTGAAGAAGGCCTTCCACATCGCGCGCACCGGCCGCCCCGGTCCTGTGGTGGTGGACATCCCCAAGGACGTATCGCTGAAGACCTGTGCTTTCCACTACCCCGAGAAGGTGGAAATGCGCAGCTACAACCCGGTGAAGAAGGGTCATGGCGGGCAGATTCGCAAGGCCGTCCAGTTGCTGCTGCAGGCCAGGCGGCCCTACATCTACACCGGCGGCGGCGTCATCCTGGGCAACGCCTCGGCAGAACTGCGACAGCTGGCCGACATGCTGGGATTCCCCTGCACCAACACGCTGATGGGCCTGGGCGCCATCGCGCACAGCGACCCCAAGTTTCTGGGCATGCTGGGCATGCATGGCACCTACGAGGCCAACATGACGATGCAGAACTGCGACGTCCTGCTGGCCGTGGGCGCGCGCTTCGACGACCGAGTCATCGGCAACCCCAAGCACTTTGCGTCGGTGGAACGCAAGATCATCCACGTCGACATCGACCCTTCCAGCATCAGCAAGCGCGTGAAGGTGGACATCCCCATCGTCGGCGATGTGAAGGAAGTGCTGCGGGAACTCATTGCGCAGATCAAGGACGCCACCGTTCGGCCCGACGCCGGTGAGATGAGTTCGTGGTGGAAGCAGATCAACGAGTGGCGCCGCCGTGAATGCCTGGCGTTCAAGGACAGCCCCGACGTCATCAAGCCGCAGATGGTGGTCGACAAGCTGTGGCAGCTGACGAAAGACCGCGACGCCTACATCACCAGCGACGTGGGCCAGCACCAGATGTGGGCGGCGCAGTACTACCGCTTCGACGAGCCGCGGCGCTGGATCAACAGCGGTGGCCTGGGCACCATGGGCGTGGGGCTGCCCTATGCCATGGGCATCAAGCTGGCCAAGCCCGAGAGCGATGTTTTCTGCATCACTGGCGAAGGCAGCATCCAGATGTGCATCCAGGAACTGTCGACCTGCAAGCAGTACAACACGCCGGTGAAGATCGTCTCCTTGAACAACCGCTATCTGGGCATGGTGCGGCAGTGGCAGCAGCTGGATTACGGCAGCCGCTACTCGCACAGCTACATGGACGCGCTGCCCGACTTCGTCAAGCTCGCAGAGGCCTATGGCCACGTCGGCCTGCTGGTGGAGAAGCCGGGTGATGTCGAAGGCGCGCTGAAAGAAGCCATACGGCTGAAGGACCGCACCGTCTTCCTCGACATTCGCACCGACCCGACGGAAAACGTCTGGCCGATGGTGAAAGCCGGACAGGGCATCAGCGAAATGCTGCTGGGCTCGGAAGACCTGTAAGCGGCCGAGCGCAGACTCCCCCAAACTCACACCGCGTGGCCAAGGGCCCAGGGTTACCGCCCTGAAGCCTGAAGAGCGCGTCGGCAAAGAGAATTTTTCATGAAACACATCATTGCGGTACTGCTCGAGAACGAGCCGGGTGCCTTGTCTCGTGTCGTCGCGCTGTTTTCGGCGCGCGGCTACAACATCGAAAGCCTCACGGTGGCGCCCACCGAGGACGCCAGCCTCTCTCGCATGACCATCGTCACCACCGGCAGCGACGACGTCATCGAGCAGATCACCAAACACCTGAACCGCTTGATCGAGGTGGTGAAGGTGGTCGACCTGACCGAGGGCAGCTTCACCGAGCGCGAACTGATGCTCATCAAGGTGCGCGCGGTGGGCAAGGAACGCGAAGAGATGAAGCGCATGGCCGAGATTTTTCGCGGCCGCATCATCGACGTCACCGAGAAGAGCTACACCATCGAGCTCACTGGCGACAGCAGCAAGCTCGACGCCTTTCTCGTCGCCATCGACCGCACTGCCATCCTGGAAACCGTTCGCACCGGTGCCAGCGGCATCGGCCGCGGCGAGCGAATTCTTCGCGTTTGAATGTCGTCGCCGCATCGGCACCCCCCACACCACTTTTTACGGAGAGAACCATGAAGGTCTACTACGACAAGGACGCCGACCTGAGCCTCATCAAGGGCAAGAACGTCGCCATCATCGGCTACGGCTCGCAGGGCCATGCGCATGCGCAGAACCTCAACGACAGCGGCTGCAAGGTGACTGTCGGGCTGCGCAAGGGCGGGGCCAGCTGGGCCAAGGTGGAGAGGGCCGGCCTCAAAGTCGCAGAGGTGGCCGAGGCCGTGAAGGAGGCCGACGTGGTGATGATCCTGCTGCCCGACGAGCAGATCGGTGCGGTTTACGCCAACGACGTGGCGCCCCAGATCCCCCAGGGCGCAAGCCTGGCCTTCGCGCATGGCTTCAACGTGCACTATGGGCAGGTGGTGCCGCGTGACGACCTCGACGTCTGGATGGTCGCGCCCAAGGCCCCGGGCCACACCGTGCGCAACACCTACACCCAGGGCGGTGGCGTGCCCCACCTCATTGCCGTGCATGCCGACAAGAGCGGCAAGGCGCGCGATCTGGCACTGAGCTATGCCGCGGCCAATGGCGGCGGCAAGGCCGGCATCATCGAGACCAATTTCCGCGAGGAGACCGAGACCGACCTGTTCGGCGAGCAGGCCGTGTTGTGTGGTGGCACCGTCGAGCTGATCAAGGCCGGCTACGAGACGCTGGTCGAAGCCGGCTACGCCCCGGAGATGGCCTACTTCGAGTGCCTGCACGAGCTGAAGCTCATCGTCGACCTCATCTACGAGGGCGGCATTGCGAACATGAACTACAGCATCAGCAACAACGCCGAATACGGCGAATACGTCACCGGCCCGAAGATCGTCACCGACGCCACCAAGCAGGCCATGAAGCAGGTGTTGAAGGACATCCAGACCGGCGAGTACGCCAAGAGCTTCATCCTGGAAAACCGAGCCGGTGCGCCGACGCTGCTGAGCCGCCGGCGTCTGACCAGCGAACACAGCATCGAGGTGGTGGGCGAAAAGCTGCGCGCCATGATGCCGTGGATCAAGGCCAACAAGCTGGTCGACCGCACGAGGAACTGAGCGGGCGCGACCGGGTTTCGCAGCCTTTCAAGGGCCGCCTGCGGGCGGCCTTTTTGCTTCTTGACCCTGGGGTATCCTCATCTGCCATGACTGAGACTCCCCGCCCACCCAAGAACGATGAGCTTGACGTCGGCGACGTGCAGCGCCCGCGGCGCAGGGGCATCTACGTCCTGCCCAACGCCGTCACGCTGGCAGCGCTGTTTGCGAGTTTTTACTCCATCGTGATGGCGATGAATGGCCGCTTCGAGCTGGCCGCCATCGGCATCTTCTGTGCTGCGGTTCTGGATGCGCTCGATGGCCGCGTCGCGCGCATGACCAACTCGCAAAGCGCTTTCGGCGAACAGATGGACAGTCTGTGCGACATGGTCGGCTTCGGTGCCGCACCAGCGCTCATCGTCTACGAGTGGGCTTTGCAGGGGCTGGGGCGCTGGGGGTGGATACCGGCCTTCGTCTACATCGCAGGCGCGGCTTTGCGGCTGGCGCGGTTCAACACCAACATCGGCATCGTCGACAAACGTTTCTTCCAGGGCTTGCCCAGCCCCGCGGCGGCAGCCTTGGTGATGGGGTTGATCTGGGTCATGGACGACGCCGGCTTCAAGAACGTCTGGCAGATCGACTGGCTGGCCTGGACGGCCTTCGCGGTGACGCTGTACGCTGGCTTGACGATGGTCACCAACGTGCCTTTCTACAGCTTCAAGGTGGTGGGCGCGAAGCAGACCGTGCCTTTTGCCACCATCATGGCCATTGCCCTGGGCATTGCGCTGATCAGCCAGAACCCGCCTTTGGCCTTGTTCGTGCTTTTCTGCATCTACGGTACATCCGGCTATGGCGTCTATGTCTGGCGGCGCATGAAGGGCAGGCCGGTGAGCGTGATCGCGACCTCCACCGACGACCCCGACGAAAAGGGTCTGCATTGACAAGACCGGCTTGTTCGGGTCTTGTGGCGGCAGCCGCGGCAAATCTCGCGTGCTACATTCCCGCCATGTCCTCCCGCCCCGCCTTCATCACGCTAGCCCTGCTAGGAGACCTGCGGGTGCGCTGATCGAATTCGTCTATTTGTCCTTTCCCCGATTTCTCGATCAACGGCCCGCCAGCGCAAGCAGCGGGCCGTTGTGTTTTTCGGGTCTGCTTGCGACCCCACCTCACCGCACAGGCACACACCATGACCGACAAGCTCATCATCTTCGACACCACCTTGCGTGACGGCGAACAGTCGCCCGGCGCTTCGATGACGCGCGAAGAAAAGCTGCGCATCGCGCGCCAGCTGGAGCGCCTGCGCGTGGACGTCATCGAGGCGGGGTTCGCCGCTGCGAGCAATGGCGACTTCGAAGCCGTGCGCGCCATCGCGGACGCCATCAAGGACAGCACCGTGTGCAGCCTGGCGCGCGCGAACGACCGCGACATTGCACGCGCTGCTGAAGCGCTGAAGGGTGCGGTGCGCGCGCGCATCCACACCTTCATCGCCACCAGCGAACTGCACATGGAGAAGAAGCTGCGCATGACTCGCGAGCAGGTTCTCGAGCAGGCAAGGCTTTCGGTGCGGTTCGCGCGCAACCTCTGCGGTGACGTCGAGTTCAGCCCCGAGGACGGCTACCGCAGCGACCCCGATTTCCTGTGCCAAGTGCTGGAGGCCGTCATCGACGAAGGCGCGACCACGCTGAACATCCCCGACACGGTGGGCTATGCCGTGCCAGAACTCTATGGCGAGTTCATTCGCAGCTTGCGTGAACGTGTGCCCAACAGCGACAAGGCGATATGGAGCGTGCACTGCCACAACGACCTGGGCATGGCCGTGGCCAACTCACTGGCTGGCGTGAAGATAGGTGGTGCGCGGCAGATCGAGTGCACCATCAACGGCCTGGGCGAGCGCGCGGGCAACTGCAGCCTCGAAGAAGTGGTGATGGCCGTGCGCACGCGGCGCGACTACTTCAAGCTGGACGTGGGCATCGACGCCACGCAGATCGTGCCGGCCAGCCGCCTGGTGAGCCAGACCACGGGCTTCCTGGTGCAGCCCAACAAGGCGGTGGTGGGCGCGAATGCGTTCGCACACGCCAGCGGCATCCACCAGGACGGCGTGCTCAAGGCGCGCGACACCTACGAGATCATGCGGGCCGAAGACGTGGGCTGGGCCGCCAACAAGATCGTGCTCGGAAAGCTGAGCGGCCGCAACGCCTTCAAGCAGCGCCTGCACGACCTGGGCGTGCAGATGGAGAGTGACGGCGAACTCAACGCCGCGTTTGCGCGGTTCAAGGACCTGGCCGACCGCAAGAGCGAGATCTTCGACGAAGACATCATCGCGCTGGTCGGTGACGAAAGCGTCACGGCAGAAAATGAGCACTACCGGCTGCTGTCGCTGGCGCAGCACTCCGAGATGGGCGAGCGGCCACACGCCCGTGTTTCTTTCGCCGCCGGTAACGTCGAACATCACACTGAAAGTGATGGTAACGGGCCTGTAGACGCCAGCCTGAAGGCCATCGAGTCAAAGGTGAAGAGTGGCGCGGAAATGATGCTGTATTCAGTGAATGCCATCACCTCGGGCAGCACAGAATCACAAGGCGAGGTCACCGTGCGTCTGCAACGCGGTGGCCGCGTCGTGAACGGGGTCGGTGCAGACCCGGACATCGTGGTCGCGTCGGCCAAGGCTTATCTTTCGGCCCTCAACAAGCTGCACAGCGCGGCCGACAGGGTCGCTGCACAGGGTTGACGCGGCGCCGTCTGTCTGCACCAAAAGCGGCACTTGAGGAAAAACGCGCAAGCATTTGATCTTGCGCGTGTTTTTCCCAGGTTCTACACTCGGGCTTGGTCTTTCGGCGGGGTACACGGTGCAAAAGAGTCATAGGTTGGGAAATCGCTGGGCGTGGGCGGCACTGCTGACGCTGGCACTGGGCGCCGCACCACTGGCGCAGGCTCAGACCAGGACAGCGACCAAGGAGGCGCAATCGGCGGCCTCAGGCGCTAAAGCGAACGCCAAAGCGAAACCCAAGGCGAACGCCAAATCGAAGGCCAAGGTCAAGACCAACAGCAACGTCAAGGCCAAAGCGAGCACGAGAGCTGCCACCCGTGCTTCGGCCCCGCCGAGCCGCAAGGCCGCAGCCCGCAAGAGCGCCGTGCGCGTTCAGCCGCCAAGCCCATCGTTTGGCCATCTGTATGGTTTGCAGAAGGTCGACGACATGCTCGATCTGAAGTCCAGCGTGGCCTTGGTCATCGACCAGGACACCAACGAAGTGTTGTTCAGCAAGAACTCCGGTGCGGTGCTGCCCATCGCTTCCATCACGAAGCTGATGACTGCGCTGGTGGTCATTGAGGCCGGCCTGTCGCTGGAAGAAACCCTCGTCGTTGCCCAAGACGATGTCAATGCCACAGCTGGCAGCAGCTCTCGTCTGCGCGTGGGTACGCAACTCAACCGCGGCGAAATGCTGCACCTGGCGCTGATGTCGTCGGAAAACCGTGCTGCGCATGTTTTGGGCCGCACTTACCCGGGCGGCATTCGCAGCTTCATCTCGGCAATGAACGCCAAGGCGCAGCTGCTGGGCATGAGCGGCACGCGCTATGTCGAACCCACGGGCCTGTCGTCTGACAACCAGTCCACCGCCCAGGACTTGACGCGTCTGGTGCGCGCTGCCTCGGTTCACCCGCTGATTCGTGACCTGTCCACCTCGCCCGAAGCATCGGTGCCGGTCGGGGCCAGGCAGATGCAGTTCCGCAATACCAACGGTCTGGTGCGCAACCCAGAGTGGGAAATCGGTCTGCAGAAAACCGGCTATATCTCGGCGGCCGGGCGCTGTCTGGTGATGCAGACGCAACTGGCCGGCCGCAAGCTGATCATGGTGCTGTTGGACTCGGCGGGCAAGTATTCGCGCATGGGTGATGCCGAGCGCATTCGCAAGTGGCTGGCGACGGCGCCTTTCGTGCCCTCGGCTGTGGCGGCGCCGGTCTTCATGACCAAGGCTGCGGTGTCGCCAGACTCAGTCTCTCCCGTTTCGCCGTTCACGCAGTTCATGCCTTCGACTCCGTTCGTGCCGGCCGCTGCTGGACTGCAGAGTTCCGCCGTGGTCGCACCCGCGCCAGTGCTTGCAAGTGAAAAGGTGCTGCTGGGGCCGCAGGTGTTGCCTGTCTCGCTGTCGGCGGCCACGCCCTGATCAGCCGCGGTAGCCCAGCGCGACCGAGATCTGCGCCGCGGTGCCTTTCACGCGATCCAGCCAGCTCTCTTCCAGCCTGTCGGCCGGCGCTGAGATCGACAGCCCGGCCAGCAGCTTGCCCTGGTCGTCGAAAACGCCTGCGGCCATGCAGCGCACGCCAAGCTCCAGCTCTTCGTCGTCGCGGGCCACACCTGTTGCGCGCACGCTTGCCAGTTCACGTTCCAGCCGCACCAGGTCTGTGATGCTGTTGCGCGTGTGGCCTGTAAGCCCTGTGCGCGTGGCATAGGCTCGAACACGCGCCGCGTCTTCATGCGCCAGAAAGAGTTTTCCGACCGAGGTCAAGTGCAAGGGTGCGTGTCCGCCGATGGCGCGCACGACCTGCATGCCCGAACGCTCGCTGTAGGTGCGTTCGATGTAGACGATTTCGTCGCCCTGGCGCATCGACAGGTTCACCGGCTGATGCGTCACCTTGTGCAATTCCCGCATCGGGCCCAGCGCGGCTTCGCGCACGTCCAGGCGCGCCTTCACGAGGTTGCCCAGCTCCAGCAAGCGCATGCCCAGCCGGTAGCTGCCGGCAGCCGGGCGGTCGACGAAGCGTCCGATCGTGAGGTCGTTCAGGATGCGGTGGGCCGTGCTGGGATGCAGGCCCGTGCGCTCGCTGATTTCCTTCAGCGACACCGGCTCGGGCTGCGCCGCAAGCATGTCCAGCACGGCGAAGCTGCGCTCCAGCACCTGGATGATGGGCTTCTGCGGTTCTTTGCTGGTCATGGGGCGACGATGGCGGCACTGGGAAATTGGTGCACACGATTTTGCATCGCAGAACCCGTGTTTGCTAAGCGGAATCTCAAGCGCAGCGCGTGGGGGGTGGGGCTGGCGGTGCTGCTGATGACGCAAGCAGCGGCGCAAGGGCAGGCGGCCTCGCAGGCTGGGGTGGCTCCCACGCCGTTGCCACCAGTTTCGGCGCCTTCGCCCGACGTGGCGTCGGGGGCGCGCGGGTCGCCAGCAACATCGGCGCGCCCCTGGATCGCCATCCCGAGACTCACGGGGCGGCTCACGGCGGCCGATGTCGGGCTCGTCATCAACACCGCCGACCCCGATTCTGTGGCCGTCGGCCGCCACTACATCGCCGCGCGCAAGCTGAAGCCGGCTCAGGTGTTGCGGTTGCAGCTGCCCATCAAACCCACGCTGACGCCGGAAGAATTTGAGGTGCTGCGGCAGGCCATCCAGCGCAGGTTCGGGCCTGCAACCCAGGCGCTGGCACTGGCCTGGACGGTGCCCTATGCGGTGGACTGCAATGCCATCACTGGCGCACTGGCGTTGGGGTTCGACCCCGAGCTGTGCCGCAACGGCTGCGGCGCTTCGCGGTCTTCGCGTTATTTCAACGCCGCCACGGACCGGCCCATGGCCTTGTTGGGCTGGCGGCCCGCGATGCTGCTGGCTGCACCCTCCGTTGAAGCCGCACGGGCCATGATCGACCGCGGCGTTGCTTCAGACGGCCAACTGGCACAGCGCGGCCGCCCGCCGGTCTCGGCGATGCTGCTGCAGACCGACGACGCCGCGCGCAGCGTGCGTCGCGTGCTCTACCCCGAGCCCGGCTTGCGCCGCGCCGTGGGTGTGGATGTGCAGGTGGTGCCAGCGGCCGAGCTGGCCAACGCCAAGCGGGTGGTGATGGTCAGCACCGGCAGCGTGTTCCCGACGTTGCAGCCGCGTCCAGACTGGGTGCCTGGCGGCCTGGGTGACCACCTGACCTCATTTGGCGGCGACTTGCTGGGCGCTCATGGCCAGGGCACTGCGCTGGACTGGATAGCCTCTGGGGCCACGGCCAGCCACGGCAGCGTCACCGAACCTTGCAACCACTTGCAGAAGTTCCCGCACCCGCAGGTGCTGCTGGGCCACTACGTGCAGGGCGCGACCGCCATCGAAGCCTATTGGAAGAGCGTGGCGTGGCCGCAGCAGAGCCTGTTCATCGGCGAACCTTTGGCAGCGCCGTTTTCGCCGCGGCTGGTGGCAACTTCGCCAGTGCAATCGCCGCCAGTGCAATCGCCGCCAGTGCAGCCGGCATTGGTGCAGCCACCGCCAGTGCAGCCGCCTCTGGAGGAGCCGCCGTCAGCACCGCCTCAGTCGGTGACGCCATAGCGGTGAGGCCGGATCCGCTGCCGTTGCCTTGACTAGCGGGCGGCAGCGCCCAAGCTGGCCAGCGCCGCCAGGCCCGACCGCACCGCGCCTTCCAGCGTGGCGGGGTAAGGGCCCGCAACATAGTCGCCCGCCGCCGCAAGCCCCGGAGCAACAGCCGTCGGCGGGCGCTGCAGCCCGGGCACGCAGCGAAAAGTCGCGCGTTTTTCGGCCACTGCGCGCAACACCTCGGGCGGTGTCGGCCAGGTGCCAGCGGGAAATGCTTGCCGGGCCTGCAGCAGCACGGCCGCAGCGGTGGCGTCCAGCCCGGCATCCACCCACCAGCGCGCACCGCTGATGACGAACGCGAAGACGCCAGGCGTTGCGCCCAGCGCACCGTGGTCGAAGACGAACTGTGCTGGTGCCTGCGGACCTTCCACCAGCGCCATCATGGGCGCAGCCAGGCGCGCGCCAGGGCAGCGCAGATAGACGGTGACGATGGGTTCGTAGTGCAGCGCACGCGCCGTGGCGGCCCAGGCTGGCGCCACTTGGTTCGCCAGCCGTGCGGCCTCGGCCGCGGTGCAGGCCAGCACCACGCCGTCGAAAATCTGGCCATCGACGGCCCAGCCCGCTCGAGCCGCTTCCAAGGTCTGCACCCGCCTGCCCAAGTGAAAGACCGCACCCTGCGCGCGCAGCCAGTCTGCGGCCGGCTGCGGCAGCAGGGCGCCCAGCGAAAGCCGGGGCAACATCAGGTCGGCGCCGCCCTTGCCGCCGAAGAGTGCGTCCTGCAGCACGCGCAGCAAGACGCCGGCATCGGCGAACTGAGCCGGCGTGTTCAGCGCGGCGATGCACAACGGGTCGATCATCAGTTCGCGCACAGGCAAGGGCAGGTCGCGGCAAAGTTGATCGACAGTAGTGCCTGGCGCGCAGCGAAACCCGGCCATCGCCCAGCCAGCGGCAGCGCGTATCAGCGCCGTCTTGTCGGCAAGGCTCCAGCCGCGGCAACGCATCACGCCCACGCCGAAGACCAGCCAGGCCGGCCCGGCGGGCAGGCGCAGGCCGCGGCCGTCGGGGTAGCGCAGCTCCAGCGGGCGGCGGTCGAAGCCGGTGCTGATGTCCACGCCCACGGTCTGCATCAGCGCCAGCGTCTGCCGGTAGGCGCCGATCAGGATGTGCTGGCCGTTGTCGAGCGGCAGACCGTCGACCATGAGTTCGCGCGCACGTCCGCCCGGCTGGGCGGCCATCTCCAGCAGCGTCACGGCATGGCCCGCTTCGGTGGCGCGCACGGCTGCTGCCAGGCCGGCCCAGCCCGCGCCGATCACGGCAAGTTTCACAGCGCCGCCACCCGGTTCAGTGCCCGCGCAAGTGCGTTTGCGTGGCGATCCACAGCTTGCGCAGCGGCGTCAGCGACGTGCGCTGGTGCAGCACTTGAAAGTTCTGCGCTTCGATCTCGCGCAGCAGCGTGCGGTAGATGTTGGCCATCATCAGGCCGGGCTTCTGCGTTGCGCGGTCGGCTTCGGGCAGCAGCGCCAGCGCCTCGTCGTAGCAGGCATGGGCGCGTTCGGCCTGGAACTTCATCAGTGCCGTGAAGCGGTCGCCGTAGCCCCAGGGCGCCTCGCGTTTCAAGAGTTCATGGGCCTTCACCTCGAAACGCTGCAACTCGTTCACCGGCAGGTAGATGCGGCCACGGCGGGCATCGTCTCCCACATCACGGATGATGTTGGTCAACTGCATCGCCAGGCCCAGGCGGTGTGCGTACTGCACCGTGGCCGGTGCCGTGCGGCCGAAGATGTTGGCCGCCACCTCGCCCACGATGCCGGCCACCAGGTGGCAGTAGCGCTGCAGGCCGGGGAAGTCGAGAAAGCGGGTCTGGTCGAGGTCAGTCTGGCAGCCCTCGATGACGGACAGCAGGTGCGCGGCCGTGATGTCGTAATCGCTTGCCAGCGCCATCAACGCATTCATCACCGGGTGCGTGGGCTGGCCGGCATAGGCCGCAGCCACTTCCTGGCGCCACCAGGCCAGCTTGGCGGCGGCCACGGCGGGGTCGCTGACCTCGTCGACCACATCGTCCACCTCGCGGCAGAAGGCATAAAAGGCGGTGATGGCCGCACGCCGCGGGGGAGGCAGAAAGAGGAAGGCGTAGTAGAAAGAAGAGCCGCTCTTGGCTGCCTTGTCCTGCACGTACTGTTGCGGTGTCATCGTGGCCGCCTCATCACAGCATGGCCGGCATGCGCCAGGCGCGCCACAGCAGCAAAGGCAGGTCGCGGACGCCCAGCGTGGGGCGGTGGGCCAGGGTGGCGTACTTCATCGCCTCGATTTTCTCCAGGATGCGCAGGCCTCCTTGCACCACCAGGCGCAGTTCCCAGCCGGCGCGCCCGGGCACGCGCAGGGCCAGCGGTGCGCCCTGGCGCATCAACGTGCGCGCCCAGGTGCACAGCGCTGCAACCAGCACACGAGAGCGTGCGCTGTCGCTGCCAGCCGCCAGTTCGGCACGGCTGACATGGTGATGCTGCAGGTCGGCTTCGGGCACGTAGCAACGCCCGCGTGGCCCGTCGACGCTGAGGTCTTGCCAGAAGTTGATGAGCTGCAATGCACTGCACACCGCATCGGCCTGCTGAAGAGACCGGGCGTCGTGCACGGCATAAAGATGCAGCAGCAGCCGGCCTATGGGGTTGGCCGAGCGCCGGCAGTAGCCGAGCAAGGCGTCGCGGTCGGGGTAGGGCGGGTTGCGCACGTCCTGCTCGAAGGCGTCCAGCAGGTCGTGCAACAACTCTGGCGGCAGGCGGTGTTCGCGGCTGCGGGCTGCCAGCGGTTCGAACACGCGCCGCCAGCGCACCGGCGCCGGCTGGCTGGCGAGCACGGCGTTCAGGTCGGCGCGATAGGCGGCCAGGTCGGCCAGGCGGTCGGCGGAACTGGCATCGCCCTCGTCGGCGATGTCATCGGCGGTGCGGGCGAAGTGGTAGATGGCCACCACCGCCGGCCGCAGCGCGGGCGGGCAGAGGAGGGATGCAACGGGGAAGTTCTCGTAGTGTTGGACGCTCACCGGGCGATTCTCGCCATTCTTGAGAGCGCCTCTCGCCACGCAGGGCGGTGATTGACAACTCAGGGTGGACCCCAATACAGTACTGACCAGTCAGTCATTAACTGCCGGTCATTCACTATTGCCTGCCCGCTGGGGCTTGCGCGGTACGCCTCTGGGGTTCTTCCAATGCACGCTGTTTTTTCTTCACGCCCCCTGAGTCACGTCTTGGCTTTGCTTCTGGCTGGCGGGCTCGCGGCCTGTTCCCGGCCGGCGCCGGCGCCCGAACCCGTGCGCGCGGTGCGCACGCTTACCGTGACGGCCGACAGCGCTGGCGGTGTGCAGGAATACGCCGCCGACGTGCGAGCGCGCACAGAATCTCGCCTGGCCTTCCGTGTCGGCGGAAAGATGGTGGCACGCCCCGCCGAAGTGGGCCAACGTGTGCGCTCGGGCCAACTGCTGGCCCAGCTCGACGCCACCGACCTGCGGCTGGGGCAAGACGCGGGCTTGGCCGCCACCCGCGTCGCACAAACGCAGTTCGACTTGGCTGCCGCCGAATTCAAGCGCTATGAGGAATTGCGTGCCCAGGGTTTCATCAGCGGCCTGGAACTGGAAAGACGCCAAGCCGCGCTGAAGGGGCAGAAGGCGCAGCTGGAACAGGCGCTGGCCCAAGCCCGCGTGCAAGGCAACCAGGCCGGCTACGCCACGCTCGTGGCCTCGGCCGGAGGCGTGGTGACGGCCACTGAAGCCGAAGTCGGCGCCGTGCTGGCCGCCGGTGCCCCGGTGCTGCGGCTGGCCCACGACAGCGCGCGCGATGCGGTGTTTTCCGTGCCTGAAGACGGTGCTGCCGCCATGCGCGCGCTGATGGGCAAGCCCGGCGCGCTGAAGGTGCGGGCCTGGGGCAGCACCGCGCTGCTGCCGGCCACGGTGCGCGAAGTGGCGGCGGCTGCTGACCCGGCCACCCGCACCTTCCTCGTGAAGGCCGATGTGGGCAACGCCACGCTGCAGCTGGGCCAGACCGTCACGGTGCTGGCCGAATTGCCGCGCAGCGAAGGCATCACGCGACTGCCGCTGTCGGCGGTGATGCAGCAGCAGGGCCGCACCGCCGTGTGGTTGCTGGATACGAACTCGATGACCGTGAAGGTGCAGCCCGTCACGGTGGCAGGCGCGGACGGCAACACCGTGGTGGTGTCGGCCGGGCTGCAGCCCGGGCAGCAGGTGGTGACGGCAGGTGTGCACGTGTTGACGCCGGGGCAGAAGGTGACGCGCTACGAGGCGCAGGCCTACAAGGCTCCGGCCAGCGCGCCTTTGTCGCCGGCGGCCAGCCGCTGAAGCGCCGAGGCCCGCCGTGAACATCGATCCTTCCACCCCGACGAGCGCCGACAGCCGCCGCCCGGCACGCTTCAACGTCTCGCGCTGGGCGCTCGACCACCCCGCGCTGACCCGCTACCTGATGGTGGTGATGCTGGTGCTGGGCACCGCCGCCTACTTCCAGCTGGGGCAGGACGAAGACCCCCCCTTCACCTTCCGCGCCATGGTCGTGCAGTCGTTCTGGCCCGGCGCCAGTGCGCTGCAGATGGCCGAGCAGGTCACCGACAAGATCGAGAAGACGCTGCAGGAGGTGCCCTATGCCGACAAGATCAGCAGCTACACGAAGCCGGGCGAATCACTCACCATCTTTCAGCTGAAAGACTCATCGCCTCCCGAGGAGGTGACGAAAAGCTGGTACCAAGTGCGCAAGCGCATTGCCGACATGCGCAGCACGCTGCCGGCCGGGGTGGTGGGGCCGACCTTCAACGACGATTTCGGTGATGTCTACGGCTCGATCTTCGCGCTCAGCGCCGATGGGTTCAGCCGCGAAGAGTTGCGCGTCTACAGCGAACGCGTCCGCCAGCAGTTGCTGCGCGTACCCGACGTGGCCAAGGTCGAGGTCTTCGGCGCGCAGGCTGAAAAGGTCTTCATCGAGATCTCGCAGCAGCGGCTGGCCCAGCTGGGTCTGGACTTCAACCAGGTCATCGCGCAGATCGGCGCGCAGAACGCGGTGGAAGGTGCCGGTGTGCTGAACACCGGCAGCGAAAATCTGCAGGTGCGTGTGGGCGGACAGTTCAACTCGGTGGACGAGCTGAAGCGTTTTCCCATCCGCGGCGTGAACGCCGCCACGGGCCAGGCCAGCATGCTGCGCCTGTCGGACCTGGCCGAGGTACGACGCGACTACGTCGACCCGCCCAGCATCAAGGTGCGCCACCAGGGGCAGGAGGTCATCGCGCTGGGTGTCTCCATGGCCAAGGGCGGCGACATCATTGCGCTGGGCAAGTCACTCAGCGCGGCCATCACGCAGGCCCAGCAGGACCTGCCAGTGGGCATCACCATCAACCGGGTTCAAGACCAGCCGGCTGCGGTGTCGCGTTCGGTGGGCGAGTTCGTCAAGGTGCTGATCGAGGCCATCGTCATCGTGCTGCTCGTCAGCTTCATCAGTCTGGGGCTGCACACCAAACCCCTGCGCATAGACATCTGGCCTGGCCTGGTCGTGGGCATCACCATCCCGCTCGTGCTGGCCATCACATTCGTCACGATGTTCTATTGGGGCGTGGGCCTGCACAAGATCAGCCTGGGCAGCCTGATCATCGCGCTGGGCTTGCTGGTGGACGACGCCATCATTGCCGTCGAGATGATGGTGCGCAAACTGGAAGAGGGCTACGACCGCGCGCGTGCCGCCACCTTCACCTACGAGCTGGTGGCCATGCCCATGCTCACGGGCACGCTCATCACCGCAGCGGGCTTTCTGCCCATCGGCCTGGCCAAGAGCGTGACGGGCGAATACACCTTCGCCATCTTTGCCGTCACGTCTGCGGCACTCGTCATTTCGTGGGTCGTGTCGGTCTACTTCGTGCCCTATCTGGGCTGGAAGCTGCTGCGCACGCGCCAGCACGCCGCAGGCCAGCCGCACGAAGACGAGCTCTACAACACGCCTTTCTATTCGCGTTTCAGGCGCGGGGTGAACTGGTGCGTGCAGCATCGCTGGGTCACCATCGGTCTGACCGTGGCCAGTTTCGCGCTCGGCATCGTCGGCATGGGCCAGGTGCAGCAGCAGTTCTTCCCTGACTCGAGCCGGCCCGAGCTGATCGTGAGCCTCTGGCTCCCCGAGGGCTCGACGGTGCAGCAAAGCGACGCCATCGCGCAGCGCTTCGAAGCGCGCATGATGAAAGAGGCTGGCGTCGTCAGCGTCACCACCTGGGTGGGCAGCGGCGTGCCGCGCTTCTACTTGCCGCTGGACCAGGTGTTCCCGCAGAGCAACGTCAGCCAGGCCATCGTGCTGCCCAAGGATCTGAACGAGCGTGAAGCCTTGCGCCTGCGCCTGCCCGAATTGCTGGCGACGGAATTTCCCGAAGTGCGCGGCCGCGTGAAGCTGCTGCCCAACGGGCCGCCTGTGCCTTACCCGGTGCAGTTCCGCGTGGTGGGCCCTGATGCCTTGCAGGTGCGCCAGTGGGCCGACCAGGCCAAGGAGGTGCTGCGCGCCAACGCGAGCATGCGCGGTGTGAACGACAACTGGAACGAGTCCATCAAGGTGCTGCGCCTGAACATCGACCAGGACAAGGCGCGTGCCTTGGGGGTCACCAGCCAGGCGATCGCGCAGGCCTCCCGCACGACGCTCAGCGGCAGCACCGTGGGCCAGTACCGCGAGGGCGACAAGCTCATCGACATCGTGCTGCGCCAGCCGGCTGAAGAGCGCAACGCCATCACCGACCTGGGCAACGCCTACCTGCCCACGAGCAGCGGCCGTTCTGTGCCGCTGACGCAAATCGCCAAGGTCGACTTCACGTGGGAGCCGGGCGTGCTGTGGCGGGAAGGGCGCAACTTCGCGGTCACCATCCAGGGCGATGTCGTCGAAGGTGTGCAAGGCCCCACGGTGACAGCCCAGGTGTGGCCGGCGCTGCAGAAGCTGGCCGCGACGATGCCTGCGGGCTACGGCATCGAAGTGGCCGGGGCAGTGGAAGAAAGCAGCAAGGGCCAGGGCTCGCTGCTGGCCAACGTGCCGCTGATGGCCTTCATCATCTTCACGCTGCTGATGCTGCAGCTGCAGAGCGTCAGCCGCTCGCTGCTGGTCTTCTTGACGGGGCCGCTGGGCATCATCGGTGTCGCTGCGGCGCTGCTGCTGCTGAACCGGCCTTTCGGCTTCGTGGCGCTGCTGGGTGTGATCGCGCTGATGGGCATGATCATGCGCAATTCGGTCATCTTGATCGACCAGATCGAGCAGGACCGCAGGCGCGGCGTGGCTGCCTGGGACGCCATCGTCGAAGCCGCGGTGCGCCGCTTCCGGCCCATCGTGCTGACCGCCGCAGCGGCGGTGCTGGCGATGATTCCGCTCTCACGCAGCGTGTTCTGGGGCCCGATGGCGGTGGCCATCATGGGCGGGTTGATCGTCGCCACGGCGCTGACTTTGCTGGCCTTGCCGGCGATGTATGCGGCATGGTTCCGCATCAAGCGCGAGGGCGCGGTTGGGGCCGGGCCGGCGGCAGGATAAACTCGGCGGTTTGCCGCCGTCCGGCAACCACCTGCGCGGGTGGCGAAATTGGTAGACGCACCAGGTTTAGGTCCTGACGCCTTCACGGGTGTGCGGGTTCGAGTCCCGCCCCGCGCACCAGCCGGCATTCAATGCCCTTGTTCCCAAGTCCGTCACCCAGAACAGAAGCGAAGACAACATGGCCGTCACAGTCGAAACCCTCGAAAAGCTCGAACGCCGCATCACCCTCACGCTGCCGTCGGAGGTCATCAACGGCGAGGTCGAGTCGCGCCTGAAGAAGCTGTCGCGCACCGTCAAGGCCGACGGCTTCCGCCCGGGCAAGGTGCCGATGAGCGTCGTCGCCCAGCGCTACGGCTACCAGGTGCAGTACGAGGTGGTCAACGACCGCGTGGGCAAGAGCTTCGACGCGGCCGTGAACGAGGCCAAGCTGCGTGTGGCCGGCGCCCCCAAGATCACGCAGAAAGACCAGGCGCCCGAGGGTGCCCTGGCCTTCGACGCCACTTTCGAGGTCTACCCCGAGGTGAAAATTGGTGAGCTGAGCGGCTCGGAAGTCGAGCGCATCAGCACCGAGGTGACCGAGGCCGCCATCGACCGCACGGTCGAAATTCTGCGCAAGCAGCGCCGCAGCTTCGGCTTCCGCGCAAAGGACGAAGGCGCCGTCGAAGGCGACCGCGTCAGCATCGACTTCGAAGGCAAGATCGACGGCGAACCGTTCTCGGGCGGCAAGGCCGAGGCCTTCCAGTTCATCATCGGCGAAGGCCAGATGCTGGAGCAGTTCGACCAGGCCGTGCGTGGCATGAAGGTCGGCGAGAGCAAGACCTTCCCGCTGCAGTTTCCGGCCGACTATCACGGCGCCGATGTGGCGGGCAAGGAAGCCGACTTCCTGGTCACCGTGGGCAAGATCGAGGCCCAGAACCTGCCTGCCGTGGACGAGGCTTTGGCCAAGAGCCTGGGCATCAAGGAAGGCACCGTCGACGGCCTGCGCGCCGACGTGAAGAAGAACCTTGAGCGCGAGGTCAAGTTCCGTGTGCTGGCGCGCAACAAGGCCGCGGTGATGGACGCCCTGGCCGCTGCTTCGGAACTGGAGCTGCCGAACGCGCTGATCGAAGCGGAGTCGCAGCGCCTGATCGAAGGTGCGCGCGCCGACCTGAAGCAGCGCGGCGTCAAGGACGCCGAAAGCGTGGACATCCCGGCTGATATCTTCAAGCCACAAGCCGAGCGCCGCGTGCGGCTGGGTCTGGTGGTTTCAGAACTCGTGCGCCTGAACAAGCTTCAGGCCAAGCCTGAACAGCTGCAAGCCCACATCGAAGAGTTGAGCCAGAGCTACGAGAAGCCGGCCGAGGTGATGCGCTGGTACCTCAGCGACCGCCAGCGAATGGCCGAGGTGGAAGCGGTGGTCATCGAGAACAACGTGACCGAGTTCGTGCTGGGTCAGGTCAAGGTTGTCGACAAGGTGCTACCGTTCGATGAACTCATGACCCAACAAACCCGAGATTGAAAGAGGAAGCCCTGATGAGCGTTCAAGACACCGTCGGCCTGGGCATGGTGCCCATCGTCATCGAGCAATCGGGGCGCGGCGAGCGCGCCTATGACATCTACAGCCGGCTGCTGCGCGAGCGCATCGTGTTCCTGGTCGGCCCGGTGAACGACGGCACGGCCAACCTGGTGGTGGCTCAGATGCTGTTCCTGGAGAGCGAGAACCCCGACAAGGACATCTTTCTCTACATCAACAGCCCGGGCGGCAGCGTCAGCGCCGGCCTGTCGATTTACGACACCATGAACTTCATCAAGCCCGACGTCAGCACGCTGTGCATGGGCATGGCTGCCAGCATGGGCAGCTTTCTTTTGATGGCGGGCGCGAAGGGCAAGCGTTCGGCACTTCCGAACTCGCGCGTGATGCTGCATCAGCCATCGGGCGGCGCCCAGGGCCAGGCCTCCGACATCGAGATTCAGGCACGCGAGATCATCAAGACCCGCGAGCAGCTGAACAAGATCTATGCCGATCGCACCGGGCAGCCCATCGAGCGCATTGCCATCGACATGGAGCGTGACAAGTGGCTGTCGCCCGACGAGGCCAAGGATTACGGCCTCATCGACCAGGTGCTGGACAAGCGCGGCTGAGCCGTCACGGTCGTTGGCCGTGCCTCATCCCGGACACAGCCCGCCGCACAGCGGGCTGTGTCGTTTCAACGCCTCGTACACGGCGTTGCACTGGCCGCTTTTGCAGCCCTTTTCCCCGGGAGCCGGTGCTGGGGCTTTGGTCTATGATGCTGCGGCAATCCGCGCTCAACCCTGCACCGCAAATCACTCATGGCCGATAAGAAGG